>Ga0207754_100456_pt1 | contig 16008 bp, 17 predicted proteins | sample A23E1SouthBayCA_FD_187728 | JGI IMG/M metagenome (GOLD analysis project Ga0207754, IMG submission 187728) | Aerobic enrichment media microbial communities from Eden Landing Ponds, California, USA - A23 E1 (SPAdes) | ecosystem: Environmental > Aquatic > Marine > Unclassified | place: Emeryville... | reverse complement strand
CCGACACGAATCGACTTATTGGGAACATATCGGGCACCGCTGGCGCGGTGCCCTTGCCCTCTTCGACTTTCAGCCGCAGCTCTCGCTATCAACAATCTACTTCGCAAGAGCGTCAACCCTATATACACAGTACAAGACTCAGCCGACTCCCAGTTCAAGATCGAGGGTGTGCTCAGCTGGCCAGCGGCCAAGCCTGTGTGTGCCACACCGTCCGCTCGTCGACGGCGGTGGCGATCTCGAGGAAGACCGCTGCGGTCGCGGGTGGGATCGTCGCGACAGCCGGCGGCTCACCCACGCCGTCACCAACGACAGCGATAACGTCACTGCCGCTTGCTGTGATATCGACAGTAGAGCGCTCGACACGCGCGCGGACGGCATAATCGGATGGCTGCAGTGGTGGTCTGTCCGCGTCAGCCCTACCCCCTGCGGCCACAGTATCGGCTCCGGTGCTGCTCATTGCTCTTCCTCGAACGACGGGACATCCAGTGCGTACTGGATTGCATCAATGAGCGCGTGCGCATCGTCGCCGGGCAAGTGGATCCGAACGCTGGACCCGTCTCCAGTGGTGAATGAGATCGTCACGTCAGTCGAGGTAGACGGCTCGCGCACCGGGACACATCTCACGTCAGTGCCCGCTTCTCGCTGCACAGTGCGCTCGACGGCAGCGGTTCCTGCATTCGGGACGTGTGCTGTCACCTCTTCGGCCGGTGGCGCCTGTTCGGTCTGTTCGTCGGGCTGCTCTTCGGTCGTGTCGTGAGAGTTATCCCACGGAGTTCCGTTGGTCGTCATTGCTGGTTGTCCAGCACGGTCTGACGGCGCGCCCACGCCGTCGGCCTTTCTGCGTGGCCTGTTTCCGTGCTTAACTACGTCTATACTTCATATTAACTTAGTGTTTACGCCGTAATCACTATATTGTTTCTAAGTAAATACGCAGACGGAGTGATAACTGCGTGACTACTCCCTCAAAACTAAGTCGAACCGATGTCACTACCGACGACATGGTCAACCGAGATTATACGCCGACAGAGACGGAAGAAGACGTGCTTGAAGTTCTTGAAGAAGAATGGCGGGTGAATCCCTACCTGATTCGAGAGCGGACCGGACACGGGAAGGGCGCGGTCAATACAGCGCTTACGCGATTGACCTCGGCCGGGTGGTTGAAGAAAGTTACACGCGGACTGTACGAGTTTGTCGAAGACCCACGGGACTCCGTAGCACCTGAGGCAGTCGAGGAACAGCCCAAGCCCGTCGACGACGTCGACCCAATTACCGAAGCTCTCGCGGGCTGGTCGTATGGCCGGAGCGAGGACGAGCGTGCCGCGAACCAAGAGATAGCGAGGAAGTCCCTGGAATGGCTTCGGGACGAGGGCGGCGACGAAGTCAAACAGCAGGATGTCCCGCTCAACGAGCTGGCCGACGACGATCCAGAGGAACGGGCGGCGGATACACTGTGGCGGTCTGTTATCCGCGGTGCGTGGAACCATGCGGTTGGGCAGGGGTACGTCGAGAAACCGCACTCGCGAGCGTACAGATGGGTTGGTCACGGTGGCTGAAATAGTCGAAGACTACGGCGGGTACCAGATTGTCCGCGAGACCACCGACGGCTACACGAAGTACCACTTCGAGGGTCCACTCGACCGACTGAAGTCTTTCGAGAATCCGGACCGGGCACGTCTGTATGCCAATGTGTACGAGGTGACTGGCGGCTTCAGGGAAGAGAAGACAGGCGAGCGCGGTGTTCCACCAGCTATCGCTCGGGCGCGTGAAGACGTGCTTGCGGCGTATCTAGTGTCGAACCCATCGATGGGTGTCACGTACGTCGCCAGAGCCTTCGACGTCGAGGAGGACGTCGTCCGCAACTACTGCCAGATGGTTCAGGAGCGAGCACAAGAGCAGCGGGAGGGCGCCGATGAGTGAGATGCCAGCGGTTCGCTGCTCTTGCTGCTACGAATTGGTGTCGTGGTGTGACTTCCCCGACCACTTGGCCGACCATGGCGGGTCTATGGAAGTCGAATTTGTCGGCGTTCGCGGCGAGCAACCTACCAAACAGGCAATCGGTGAATACGACACCGAGAACTGTGTTCGTATGGGGTTCATCGAATAACGACTTGTGTCTTTACCATCGCGCCCCTAACAGGGCTTGATGGAAATAGATATAGAGGAAGTGATAGAGCAGATCGACAGCCTGTTTGATTATGTCCAGAGTGAGCAAATGGCCATGCGGTATATTGCGGCCATGGAGAGTACTGCGGGCGCTGAGGTTGCTCTTGCTGATATCGAGATGGACAATATGAATGATAGAGAGTTCGGGCTGTATTTCGCAGGGATGGTTGAGGGCGTTTCGAGATCGAGAGTCGCGGTCAAACAGCTCACCGAGTAGGAAAATGAGTTTATTCGTACTGCTTGCCGTGACAATATGCTGACATAGTCAGGATTGGAACGTCTTACCGGAATTCCCTTAATCAGAAACCGTAGCGTTTGTGTGCATCATCGATGGGTACAATCTCCAGAACACGCACCTGCTTGTCGTCTTCCAGAATAGTGTAGATCGCGGTGTAAGTCCGCGAGATGTGCATCCGGTAGCGGTCGCGCCGACCGTCTATAGGTAGCTTCTCCTTGTCTCCGCGGCCGCGTCCCGGATAAGGGCTCTCCGAAAGGTAGCCGAGCTTCTCTTTGCACACTCTCTCTGTTTTCTCGTCAGCGACATCGAGGAACTCCCGCGCCTCATCACCGAGCAGAACATCGTACTCAGACATCTGAGAGTGGTGTCAAATCATCGCTGTCTGCTTCCTCTAACTGCTGAAAACGTTTCTCCAAGTCCTGTCGGCGACGATGCTGTGCGAGTTCTTGGAGGAGATCGTCGTAGGTCTGGCCCGGCTCCTTGAGCTCGTGGAGTTCTTTTCGCGTCTCCTCTGTGACTGGAATGCGCTTATCTGCTGACATCGGTCTATACGCACGTACAGGACTGACAGTCTTAACATTTTACACAGCGCTGAAGACCGACCTCGCCGTGTTGCGTTTTTGCAGCGTGCGTATCGACTTGTTCGATAAGTCGTAACAGACATCCCGATTTTCACTCGAAACATGGTGTGTATCCGTCGTGATCACGCCGACCGCAGGACCTATCCTAACGGAAACTAAAGTTATCGTAATGCGCGTAGAATCGACGAACAGGAACGAGCACAAAGTCTGGCTGACCGATAGCGAGATCGACGACTTGCGGCGAGCCGCGAACAGCCAGCGAGACGATATCATCATCCAGCTTGGCGCGTTCGTCGGCTTGCGGGCCTTCGAGATTCCACAGGTCCGGCCTGCCGACGTGACAGAGACCGACAGCGGGCAGTATCGGCTGCGCGTTCAGGCTGGGAAGGATACGTCCGGCAACGGCGGGAAGCCTCGCGACGCCTTCCTTCCTGCCGATGTCGAGCGCGATCTCCAGCGCTACCAGAACGAACACAACATCGCACCGAAAGAGTCGTTCATCGATTTGACGCAGCCAGGCGTCCGCGCTGTGGTCCGACGGACCGCCGACCGAGCTGCGGACACGACGGGGGACACCGACTTCAAGAAGGTGTCAACCCACGACCTCCGCCGTCGCTTCGCACAGCGCCTCCTGGTCGACGAACAGATGAACCCGCGCGTGGTCATGGCCGTCGGCGGCTGGGATAGCTTCGCGGCGATAGAACCGTACCTGAACGTCCCCAGCGAAGACGTGATCGACGGTGCCTTCGCTAATTGCGGAATCTAATGGTCAACTTCAGCGTCCTCGCCGGCTTCTACATGGCTTAGTTTCTCGTATGGAATGTAGCCGACTGTATTGTCAAAAGCGTCCATTAGAACCAATCCATTAGATCCTTCTTGAATTGAGCCTGCTTCAAATTCTCGTCCCTCGTTCGTTACGGCAATGAGTTGTGCCATCAAATCAAATATCTTTCTGATCATTGAAAGGATTACTGATTGGCACGATCAATCGTATAGCAGTGCTACGGTGCTGCTTGAACTGGTGCTACCAGTGATATGTAGCACGGCGAGCAGGTGCTACCAGCACCCCGAAGCAGTGCTTTCCTGGTGCTTACCAGTGGTTTCAAAATTTGGGGGTGATTGTTGCATCGGTGCGGAAGCCTTTATTCCAAGTTCCCAATCTCTGCTTCGATGGCTCGCGAGGACGACGATTCTCAGTCACCGTGGAAAGCACGATCGCCGGATGACGAGCCGGTGGGAGCAGATATCCGCGACATCCCGTTCAAGAACCCAGTCGAATTTGAGCGGGCTGCTCGCCGATTTCCCCATCCTGCGGTTCCCCCACTCGATACCTTACATGCCTCCCGCCGTAGCCTCATCTGGTTCAGCGACAACCGCACACAGGGCGGCTTCGCGCGAACGAACGTCCACGACCCGGATGGGAATCCAGTTGAGTTTGGCCTCTGTGTCTACCAGTTCCTTGAACAGACCTGTTTTCAGGGCGACCGCATCCCTCCCTTAGATGCGGACGTGAATCTCCGACACGTACTCAATGAGTTAGACGATTCGGAAGTCCGATATTGGAAGGCGGCAGTTGTCGCGGAAGCCCACGACGATTCCGCGCGTGCTTTCGCAGCCCGACTCAACAAGAGCTACAATTACTGGCTGCCAGTCCGTCTCGGGTTTGATCCCGACGATCCGCCGAGTCATAGCACGTTCTCACGCCACTGGCAATTTGACGACCAGTCTAAAGCAGCAATCGAAGAGCTAGCCATCCGGGCACGGTATGCCGGCCTCTGGGCCAGTGCAGAGTTCCCAGAAACGCTTCGAGAGCAGGGCTGGGGCCGAGATGAGATCCTGTCGTCTGAGGTCACGCTTGAGGAGAAACTCGTCGCGATAAAGCTCCTCGTCGAGGAGGGGGTCGGGGTGATGTCGCCGCACCTGTCGTTCGGACGAGACCCCGATGCGTCGGCATTCAAACTCCCGCCGGCGGCGTTTCTGACACTGTTCGCGCATCTCGCGCTCGAAAAATCATATCTCAACACCGGAACCCGGACACTCGAGTGGATGGATCTCCCCGCGCCAGTGCCGGCTCCAGGGACCGTCAACCAGTACGTCGACGAGCTGTCGGTTGAGGAGGTTGACGAAATGTTTGGAAATGCGACCGCCGCGCTGCTCCAGCAAGAAAAGGAGCAGTCGATCAGTGACCCAACTAACTCCGTACTGGACCCGCCGGTTCACCTGGCGTATGATACGACGAAAGTTGAGTGGTATGGTGACGGGGCAACCCCATGGACGTCGGGCATTCTGCCACGTGACAATACTGCTTCGGCGTGGGTGTTCGGGGTACTGGCGATCGTCGACCGAGATACGTCATACGTGCTGGGAGCGCTGCCACTTCGCGATCAGACCGAGATCGGAGAGTATCTGCGTCGGTTTCTCCGCCGGGCCACCGGGACGTATGACCTCGATATCGGGCGGGTGTATCTGGATTCAGAACTGTATACAGAGACGGCACTGACAGCACTTCGCGAGTCAGGCGTTGATTTTCTCATCCAGGCGAAGGACACCGGTGCAATCAGTGATCTCCTCGATGACGCTCCGCCAGGGGAGGCGACATACCAGAAGGGGATTTCATTCGGCGATATGTCGGTGTACAAGAAGCCAAATGCGTTCACATGGCCGGTGTCAAGTGAAGCAACGGGAGCCGAGGGGCGCGACCGCCCTCACGAAGCGTTTCTTACCGATATGGATGTGGAGGCCCGAAACCTCGAAGGACTGGGCCGCGAATTCTATGCACGCTGGGGCGTGGAAACGGCAATCCGAGAGATCAAAGGCCGGTATCACGCCAGATGCCAGTCCAGCAAACCGGGGAATCGAGCGTACTACTTCATGATGGCGACCATCCTCTACAACCTCTCTCAGTACGTCGATAATCGGCTTGCTGAACGACTCTACACTGATGAGGTTGAATGGAGTGGGGAGGAACTGCTGCATGCAACGCGTGAGGTCAACCCAGGAGGCGTGCCGGACTGGGGGGACGCCTTTGACCCTGCCGAAGCGGATGACTGGGTGGACATTCGGTAGGCAGGTTCGCGGCGCGCGGCGCCGGAAAGCCGTGCAACACTCACCGGGTTTTTTGGGAACAACTGCTAGTACTCGGGATACACTTCTGAAAGCCGATCCATCGATCCAGCCAAGAGCGGTTCATCAATATCCACGCCGTCAGGATGTGGGACCTGTTCCTTCCGGAACCAGTTTTTTATTCCGAACTCGAATGGAATCCATTTGTCGTCAATCAGCAGAGCAAAAGCGATTACAGATTCAGACGGGTCCAAAGGCTCGCCATCAGCGGTAATCGTAGTTTCTCCGGGGCCAACGTCGTATGGATCGATTATCCAAGCTTCACATTCACTATATTTTTCAGCGTAGGCGGCTTCAAGAACAGCAATTTCCTCGTAGCAAAGGAGTCTGCCTGGAAGGCTATCGATTTCTTGCACCTGCTCCTGTGCAGACAGTTCGAAGAACAGTTCCTGTTTATTTTCGAGATCGGTTTTGGTTTCGGTCGTAGCCATTGTTTTCGATTTTGTGTAGTCTCAGTTTGAGTTCTCTACTCTGCTGCGACAGTAGCGAGTGTTGTCTGTGAACCAGTAGTGTCTGGCTGCTGTCCTGCGATTTTCACCCTTGGGGGGTCTGAATAAGACTGGATATCTTGCTCGTGCCAGCCGTCACAGAACGCCCTGAGTACTGGTCTCCATTCCTCGAGGTCGAGCTCCTCCAGGAGCCACTCGACATCGTCGATTCGTTTCCCAATCTCGTAGTAGCGATCGGGCGGGATCTCGACGAACTCCGTCTCGGCAACAACCTCCATTATCACATTCCCCGGCGCCGTCGACGGCGATGACTGCTTGATGTGGCCGCCTGCTGGCTGGGGCTGTGGCGATGGATGGGGCTCGTGGTACGGCTGCCGGTCGTCTGTCGTCGATGACCACCAGGGTTCAAGATGTGCGACGAAGCCGGTCTCTGTCTCCTCCACCAGGAAGAACGCACGGAGTTTCCGATGATGCCGGTCGTACGAGTTCGTCGACGTGACCTCGATGAGGTCCTGACGATCAAGCGGCTCGTCGCTCGCGAACAGCGCCGATATCATCTTACGTGCAGATGGGGGTAGGCTCGGGAATATCGCTGTTTCAGGCAGCGACGCCAGTGCATTTTCGACCGATCGCGTATCCAGACGGTCATACACTTTATCCCGCGATTCCAGCGAGTGCAGTGCGTCAGCTACTAAGAATGGGTCTGGGCCATGGTTGTCTCTCGCGAGGGCTGCCTCCAGGCAGCGGGTGAGCCGGTCAAGATCATCGCGGTGGGTCTCGTTGAACCCCTTGCGTTCGGCAACATCCCGGACAAGCCCCCGGATGTGAGCATGAGAGTTCGCTTCAACCATAGGAATATCCAGCACGGCGGCCTCCTCGACACCTTCACGGACTCGTTCCCGAAGTCTACTCGATTCCTTCGCAACGGCGTCCTGGACGTGCTCCCGCAGCGAGGTCGCGTCCGGACCAGAGATGATCCACGAAGCAGTGAGGTCAGCTGTTGGATCGTCGCCGATCTCGTAGGACGCTCTTGAGCGAAGCTTCTGGGGGCGGTCTTCCTGGAGCATTCTGAAGATGCTATGGAAACCGTTCTGGTCCTCGTAGCCGGCCTGTTTCGTCACTGAGTACCGCATGAAGTTGAGAAAATCCTGGAGGGCAACCTCGTTGCCGAGCAGCTCCTTCGTCCGCGGCAGCCGGATGTTGAACGTGACATCGATTCCGGCAGCACGGTAGAGATGGGTCGCGGAACACAGCAGACCGTGGAGATCGTCGAACAGTTCGCTGCGGAGACCTGAGTCCAGGTCGTGAATCTCAGCAACCCTCGATAGGAGCCGCGATCGGACACTACCCCACCGCTCACGGAAATTGAGGTAGTGATCCAGCTCGTCTTCAGAGAGCCAGCCCATTTGATGCGACCGGGTCATCACCTCGTGGATATCGTTCTCGAAGGAATCTACGCCGTCATGAAGGTTCTCGAACTGCTTTCCAACGGCATCGAGGTCCAGAGCCTTACTGAACATTTTGTTGGAGAGTAAGGCTGAACAGAGACGTGCCAGTATCTGTGCCGGACCGCCCCATTGCGTAACGACGAGGGCGTGGTCGTCGAAAACCGACGTATAAGAAACACGACCATCGCCATTCGGAGCCTGACGATCGTCTGTCCAGTCTATGATATCTGCATCTACAAAATTCACGCCGGAGACGCGCTCTCCAGCGAGGATACGACGGTGCATCTCTGGCGGTTCGACAGAACGGGGACCGCCAGCGTCCCCGAGCCACTGTTCGTAGCCTTCCTCACCAGGATCGCCCGTCTCCGCCATCCACAGTTCTGCCGGGGGGTGGTGGTCCCCTCCTGTTTGCTGGCGCGATACACTGTGCTTGTGAGACGCTGGGGGGCGTCCATAAGACGCACCCAGGAGTTGGGATTGGTCAGGGTGGACGACGTTGCCCTCTAGGTCGACGTAGTCCTGTGCAGTCTCTCCAAGCGGCGTCAGAGCGACTCTGTTTGACGCGTGAGCGCGGTCAACCTCGATGAGGTCCATTGCCTCCAGATCAGCCAGATAGCGGTCTATACTGGCATCTGCATAGTCTATCCCATTGTCCTGCTTCAGGGCTTTTACCGAACGAGTGTCGCCTGTATCGAGGTGAGCAAGCGTCGTGAGTAGGCCAGTCTGGGTAGCGTTGTCGTCGATAATCTCCCAGGCATCCTTCCCCTCCTTTGCTTGCTCTCGCAGCTCGTCAACGTCCTCTGGTCGGCGGGAGGTCGTCCCGGCCTCAGTAAGGAACTCGAAGCGCTCAGCCCACGCTGGCGCGGCCTCATCATCGTCCTCACCCAGTGCGTTGCGGACGAGGCGGCGGACGCGCTGACGGATACCTGGCGACATCCAGAGCCGGACATCGAAGCCGTCAGCGAGCACGTCGAATGTCGCGAGCGCTCGCTTGATGGTCTCCGCGTCAGATCCTGTCCATTCCTGCCCGTCTAGAACAAACGTCTGTGGGAGCGGTACATCGCGCTCTGCGTGGAGAGCAGCCAGGGAGTGTCGAAGTGCATCGACCCCGGCGTTGAACTGTCCATGGCTGGTTCCCGTCGTTTCGAGTGTTCGCTGAATCCGTTCGAACTGCTGTTCGCCTTCGAAGCCACGGCGGAGTCGGTAAACGTCATCCGCCCACAGGAGCGCGTATCGGGAGATCGCGTCCAGATAGGAGCGGGCTTCCTCAATTGTGCCGACATCGGCATCAACAGTTTGCTGGACGAGAGTGCCGTCCTCGTCGATACGCTCGAGGCCAGCGACGTCCTGGACGAGCTCATACTGAGTGAATGCCTCCACCGTTCCGGCATCCACATCCGGGTCGCGGTAATCGAAGTTCCCTCGGTCAGCTGCGAGCTCCTGGACGAGTCGTGCCGTCGACGGGATCTGATCCTCAATCACATCACCAAGCCACTCAGACGTGCGCGGGCTGACATCCCGATAGATGTGCCCTGCATTTCCGAGCTGACTCTCTGGAGTGATGAGCGTCACACCAGTCGACAGTGCATCTTCATTTGCGACTCCACTGAGTTGGCTCCGATCGGCGACCTCGACGTCTACGTCCGGGCCAGTGCCGGCACTGCTCGTAATCGAACCCCGCCCCGTCGTGATCGTCTCGGTTTGGTCTAATGTGAGTTCATCAACGAGCTCGTCCTCAAGGCCAAGTCCATCAAGATATTCCCGGTCGTCGACGATCGGGTTGGCAGCACGATCCTCCTGGAGCCAATAGGCATCAAGATCAGCGTCAGCTTCTCCGCGCCGATCAGCGAGGAGTGCTGACCGCTTTTGTGCTGCGACATCGGATTCTTCAGCAGTTGCCTTTGGACGGAGGTTCTGGCGCTGGTGTTTGGTTCCGCAGGTTGGGCAGATAGCTGACTCGTCGCCAGTGTGCTCGAGTATCCAAAGCGAGCTACACTCTGAGCAGCCGACAACCTGGTAGGTCACTACCGACCACCTCGGTAGGCCGTCCGTTCGAATCTGTACCTGTACTCCGCCGTTGTAGTGTCACACGCGTGCATCGGGGTCTGTTTGGAAAATCGCCCCCGTGACGAGGACGCGACCCGCTTGCCTACACCTGTGGCTACGCCTGGCAGGCAAGCTTTTAGTCGATGGACGAAGAATAAACCCAGTACGGTAACCGACTTCGGCGAAGAACCCTGCCAAAGATTCTGATCGCCGTCGTCGGTTTGTGGGCCTTCTTCGGCCTTTTTCGTTCGTGAGCCTTGCGCTTGCTCCAATCGTTGTTTTGCCTCTGTAATAAAGGCAATCCCTCGGATGTCAGAGAGAAAGTACGAAATCATCGCCCATACCCCCGGTGGTGCCGCTGGTCCTCACTACTCTCCCAAACAGTGACGCCGTACTTGTCGAGGATAATAACGCGGCTCGCCGTCCGCCAGGTTGCGCTGTTCACTGCGACCACCCCTCGGGTGGCTCATTGTGTTTGTTTGAGGTATCAGATAGTGACCGGAGGTATCGAAGCAACAGCTTCGCCGACCCCCACTTCTCGGGTTGGATGACATCTTTTGGTTCAGCGTCTTTGGGGCCATAGACCGCCCATGCGCCGAAATACACGTCAAAGACCAGCGAGACGCCGCATTTGAGTGAGATTGTGATCTCTTCATCCCAGTCACGATACACATGGGCGATGCGCTCGACGTCGTTCAACTCCGACCATGGGAGACCACCGTCGCTTTCTGTCAAGCCGTCTCACCTCTTTCATCCGGGTTTGCTGGCTTCGCGCCACGGAGACCGTCCAGGATATCGTCAACGCAGCCAGTGCAGATCGGGAGATCGACACCGTCGTACCGCAGTACTCGCTGTCCGTCCGAAGCAGCACAGACGCAACAGACACCCCCGTCTAAGTCGCCGTGGTTCGCCTTCAGTAGTCCAGAACACAGCGCGCAGATCGTCGGCACCGCCTGCTCCCGGCCGTCAGTGATAATCGACGGCGTTGTGGGAATGACCGCGTCGTCGCCGCAGCACAGACAGCGGGGTGTCTCAGACATCCTCGTCACCCCCGCAGTTCCGGAAGTGCGCTGCCCACCGGATGTTAGAAATCTCCCGCCCGCACCGTGGGCATTCAGTCTGTTCGCTGTTGTCTTTCAGTTCGTTTCGGTCGGTCGCTTCCTTCTTGTCGGAACTCATGGATATGGATGTATCTCATCTGCTCTCAGCCGGTACTCCTAAGTTCAGAGACGACCAAGAAGGAAGCGACAAGGTGGCTCAGCCTGTCACCTCCTTCTTGGAGGTTTTCAAACGTTTGAGCGGTGCGTATCTGTTACTGAAGTAGGGGGTAACTGAACTTAATCGTAAGCATGTAGTAACTATACTTAGTTGGAAGCGTGTTTTTGAGGAATTGGTAGACACGTAACGACACGTGAAGCCTCGTGAAGACAGTTTTCAGCGTATTTGAGTTCGTGACGCGAACGGTTAGAACAGGCCGCCCGACACGTCGAACTCGTCGTCAAGCCCGCCCTGTCCGCCGCCAGACGTGTCGAACGACCCGACACCGAGCACTTCGCTGGGTGTCGCGACAGCGTTGTTGAACTCGACATCCTCGAACGACGGGGCGGTCGTAGGGAACTCCAGTTCGTCGTCGTCGCTGGGGTTGGGGAACTCCAGCTCAAACCGCCGGTCAAACCCGATTTCGGTCGGTGTCTCGGTCCGTGCCTCGGTTCTAAACTCCTGTCGTATCTCAGCACGCTCGTCGAGCCGCGTTTCGGTTCGTGTTTCTGTCTCGGTTCTCTGGTCGAGTCGTGTGCGGGTTTCGGTCCGCGTATCGAGTCGTGTTGACTGTTCAAGCCCGACACCAACTCTGGTGTCGACACCGACATCCAAGCCAACATCAGGAGTGACCTCGGTTCGCGCTTCGGTTCCGGTCCCGGTGTTCTGCTCGAAGCCGGCCGACGGCGTAACCGATGGCTGCTGAACTGCCGCCTGGTCGGTTCCACTACCCGCCAGCGCACCACCAAGGCCTGCTGTGGCGTCCAGCCCACTCTGCAGCCGTCCAGACGCTTCTGGTCGGTCGGCCGGTGTCCGCGGCGGCTCGGTCACCTCTTGGCGCTGTGCCTGCTCACGGCGCCGTCGTGTCCCCTCTGGCTCGGCCCGCGTCCGGCCAGGGTCTGACTGTCGGCCGCCGTCGAACGTCCCGCTGTTTTGCTGTCGTTGTGTCCGTGCTCTGCTCGACACATCACCGGACAGTTGGTCTCTGGCGCTGCCTTCGAGGATCTCGGACCGCGACGGGTCAAAGTCACTCGGTGCATCAGGCGAGCTGTCGCCACCGCTCCTACCGCGGTCTCGCTGTGGCGCGAACTCCAGCTGTCCGCTGGTGTCTCGGCGGAACTGTTCAAGACTCTCGGACAGCGTTTGGTAGGTGTCCGACCGCTGAATCCGGCCACGAACCCGTGAACCCGTCGACGGGCCACGCCCATCGTCTATGTTGTCGGCGTCGAGCAGGGTTCCTGTCCCGCCACTCCCGAGCTGTGTGTCTGTGCCCGAAGCTGCGGACGTGCTGGTGTCCGGACCATCGCTTCGCCGCAGCGCCTGCAGCAACTCTTCACCGGGCTGAACAAGGCCAGCAGCGGCGCGCCCTCCAGCTGACCCACCCAAACGCTGACCGGCTGTCAGCAGCCCTGTCGATGCTACAGTCCCACCGACGAGTTGGCCGGTCAACTGCGCGGGATTCTCGTCAGCCTGTCGTGCGAAATTCACCCCACGCAAGGCGGCCCCACCAGCCACGTCCGACTCAAACTGTTCAAAGTCCTGCTCGCTGCCGCCGGCCACAGCGGTCGCATCGACCCCGGCGGCGGCCACTTCGCCGGCTTCGATCCCGGTCACGCCGAGTTGTGGCAGGTTTGCAAGCCCACCGACGCCCTGAACCACACCTTCCGCCTCGGCCCGATTCATGCCGCTCGATTCGATGTCAGCTTGCTGTTCTTCGGTTGTGTATTCACTGAGCGGGTTGCTATCGCCCTGTCGGATCGATGCCACGTCGCCTGCACTTTCCGCCAGTGGGTCGACGATTTCGCTGCTGAAGCTGTCGGCAGCATCCCGAAGACCCTGCTCGACTTCACCGCGCCCACCGAAGACTTCCTGATTGTCGTCGTTTGCCTGCTGGACCCGGGCTTCGCCGGCTTCCGACGTGTTGCCGGGGAGATCGATACCACTGACTCCCTCAATGTCCTCGACGATCGGCGTCAGTGCATCCCCCTCTTCCTGCTCTTGTCGCCCCTGGAGTTCCTGCGCACCGCGCTGTGTGACGTTGACGGTCACGTTGCCGTCGTTACGCTGCACGGTGAAGTCCTCGCCCTGGTCCAGCCCGGTTTCGTTCTCAAATGCAGCCGGCCCGCCGAACGGGCTGTCGAACCCCGCGGATTCAGACTGGTTCCCACCAAGCGGGTCGGGTTGGCTCACCTCGCCGCCCGAACCGCCGCCGAGCGGGTCCTGTGGCTGCTGTATCTGCGGGTCATCGCCTTCGAACCCGATATCGTCCTCGCGAACCCCGGGGTTTTGCTCTGCAAGCGCCTGTTCCGTCGCCTCGTTTTCGACATCCTGAGATACGGACACGTCGCCGTCACTATCGACGGCCACATCCTGATTATCGAAGGCCGTGTTCAGCTGGTTCTCGACAGCCCGTTCGGCCTGTTCGTCCTGCTGCCGTTCAGCGATGTTCTGGATACGCGCTTCCCCGACCTCGCTCAGTCCGGCTTCAAGCGTGTTGCCGTCGCGAGTCACCGCAATATCCTCTTCACGGAACTCCGCGCCCGTCGTGGTCAGGCCATCGACAACATCGGTAATTTGCTGTCCGGTGACCTGCTGTTCAAGACTCTCGGCCTGGTCGCGAAGATCGCCAGATGCGTTCTCTTCGAGCTGCCCGGTGCCGGTGACATCGATGTTCTCGGTTGCGTCGTTCGTGGGCGCATCGGTTTCGCTGTCTGGTGTGGCCGCTTCCGACCCGCTCACGCCGTCCGGGCCGATGCCCTGCCCGCTGTCGGGACTGTCGCCGTCGTTGCTGGGAAGATTACCGCTGCTTGGCGTGTTACCGACCGGAACATCGTCGCCGCCGGACGAATCACCACCAGAACCGTCAAACGGGTTCTCTGTATCGGTGTCAGGGGAATCGGGCAGCGGGTCCGGCTGCTGGACATCTGTTGGCTGGCTGCCGTCGAGCATCTGGTCCTGCTCTGCAGTCGGGTCCGGTGTCTCGTCAGTGCCGGTATCAACGACACTGACGCCCTCGCCGGCGTCGAACTCGACAGTCTGGCCATCGCCGACATCAATCTCTGTCGGGTCGCGCACGTCCTCTGTGACGCTTAGCAGCGTCCCAGCGATGCTATCCCCTAAGCCCCGGATAGTCCGCTCAGAGTCAATCGCTTGGTCAATGTCGCTGCCAGTCACCGCACCATCGTCTCCGACGATCTCCGAGGCATCTATCGGACCATCGCCGTCGGCGAAGGGGTTGACAATGTCGGGCACAATGCCGCCACCGTCGTTGTTACCGTTGTTCTGCCCAGTGCCGCCGTCGGTCGGCTGACTGCCGTCGAGCTGTTGCTCCTGCTCGGGTGTGGGTTCGGGCGTGCTATCGCCATCACCGCCCGTTGGCTGGCTCCCGTCAAGCTGTTGCTCCTGTTCTGGCGTGGGTTCGGGGGTCGTATTCCCGCCGCCGTCGTTGCTCGGCAGGTTCCCAGTTTCGGGCGTGTTGCCCACAGGCGGCCCGGTCTGAACGACCTGTGCGCCCTGTCCGGGGTCGTACACAACAGTCTCGTTTGAATCAACATCAAGGCCAGTCACATCCGCGCCGGTCTGTTGTTCGATTCGCCGAGCAGCTGCCGAACTGTCTTCGAGGCCTCTGATCGGTCGGTCAAGTTCCTGAGCCTGGTCTATAACTGCGTCAGACGGTGTGCCGCTATTTGCTACGTCATAGGCTGGTACATCGCTGTCTTCGAGTGGGTTAGTGCCGGTCGGCTGGCTGCCGTCAAGTTGCTGGTCTTGGCTAGGTGTCGGTTCTGGCGTGCTATCATCGTCGCCATCGTTGCTCGGTAGGTTGCCGCTCGAGGGAGTGTTGCCGACCGGAACATCTGACCCTCCCGACGACCCACCGCTATCGGAATCGTCGAATGGGTTGTCGATGTCGGTACTGGGTTCGTCCGGTGTGGCCGGGCCGTTGTCGCCCCCAGTGAACAGTGGCTCATCGGATGCATCGTTGTCGGGTGAGGTGTCGCTAACACCGCCACCGCCGGACAGGCCCGCGCCAGGGTTGCTGGTATCCACCGGTGCTGTGTCGTCGTCATCGTCGTCGTTGTCGCTGCTGGTGTTGTTACTGTCGCTGTCGTCGTCACTGTCACGACTGTCTTCGGTAGGTCCGCTGTAATCGCCGCCAGTAAACGTGGTCCCGTCGTAGTCCCGATCGTCGTCATCGTCACCACCGCCACTGTCGTCCCGATCGTCGTCGGTCGAGCCGCTGTAGCTCCCGCCAGTAAATGTCGTTCCGTCCCAGTCTACCATATGACAGCAAACACGCTATAGCGGCTTCAAGCTCCGATAATAGTTATCAGAAGTCACCACACGGTCGGGGATACAGTGGCGCTGTCGTGGTGGTGGCCGCCTTCTGCATGAGCAGTGGTGCCAGCGGTTGTGTGTTGCACCGGTAGATACTGGTCGGTCACTGTTAGCTTCCGGTCGGTTACTATCCTTCTAATCTAGACGGAGAAAGCCGCTACTGCCTGATTCAAGATTCTATTCTCGCTAATCGCAAGACGGCGCTTGAATCGGTGGGTGGTGAATTTTGCATGAATGAGATATCAACCCTACGCTCTTGTGAAGCACGTTGTTGATTTTCAGAGGGCGGCGTCGAGAGCATGTTTGAGCGCTTCGTCACCTGGTTTTCTGTAGAGTTCGCAGCGGAGCTGAAAGGCTCTGAGATACGG
>Ga0207754_100455_pt1 | contig 16008 bp, 19 predicted proteins | sample A23E1SouthBayCA_FD_187728 | JGI IMG/M metagenome (GOLD analysis project Ga0207754, IMG submission 187728) | Aerobic enrichment media microbial communities from Eden Landing Ponds, California, USA - A23 E1 (SPAdes) | ecosystem: Environmental > Aquatic > Marine > Unclassified | place: Emeryville... | reverse complement strand
GCAAACAAAACGACCTATTGCGAGCAGGGATAGCCAAGTTTGGCCAACGGCGCAGCGTTCAGGGCGCTGTCCCGTAGGGGTCCGCAGGTTCAAATCCTGCTCCCTGCACTTTCTCACACAGGAGGAACGTCATGAGTAAGACTAATCCGAGACTCAGTAGTCTCATCGCCGACCTGAAATCCGCCGCCCGTTCGGGCGCGGACGTCTGGGGCGACATCGCCGAGCGTCTCGAAAAGCCACGACGCACGCACGCGGAAGTCAACCTCGGCCGTATCGAACGATACGCCCAGGAAGACGAGACCGTCATCGTGCCCGGCAAGGTGCTCGGTTCCGGCGTCCTGCAGAAGGACGTGACCGTCGCAGCTGTCGACTTCTCCGGAACGGCCGAGAAGAAGATCGACCAGGTTGGAGAGGCAGTATCGCTCGAAACCGCAGTCGAACAGAACCCCGAGGGCTCGGAGGTGCGCATCATCCAATGAGCGTCACAGAATTCGACGCGGACGTCGTCGTCGACGCCCGCGACTGCATCTTCGGACGCGTCGCTTCCAACGTCGCACAGCGCGCGCTCGACGGCGAGACGATCGCCGTCGTCAACGCCGAGGAGGCCGTCATCACGGGTAACGAGGACCAGATCATGGAGAAGTTCCAGAAGCGCCGCGAGGTCGGCTCCGATCGAGGTCCGTACTACCCGAAGCGACCGGACGGCATCTTCAAGCGCTCGATCCGCGGGATGCTTCCCCACAAGAAGACCCGCGGTCGCGAGGCACTCTCGAACGTCCGCGTCTACGTGGGCAACCCCTACGAGGACCACGACCTCGACGCGGAGATTCTGGAGGGGACCTCGCTGGATCGACTGTCGAACATCAAGTTCGTCTCGCTCGGAGACGTCAGCGAATCCATCGGAGCGAACGTAACATGGTAACGAACACCTCTGGCAAGAAGAAGACGGCCGTCGCCCGCGCGACCGTTCGCGAGGGCGAGGGTCGGGTACGTATCGACTCCCAGCCGGTCGAGCTGGTCGATCCCGAGCTGGCCCAGCTGAAGATGCTGGAGCCGTTCCGGATCGCCGACGACGACCTGCGCGAGCAGGTCGACGTGGAGGTCTCCGTCGAAGGTGGCGGCGTCATGGGCCAGGCCGACGCGGCCCGGACCGCGATCGCACGCGGCCTCGTCGACCACACCAACGACGCCGAACTCCGTGACGCGTTCATGGAGTTCGACCGCTCGCTGCTGGTCAACGACGTTCGCCAGTCCGAAGCCAAGAAGTGGGGCGGCCCCGGCGCACGGGCCCGCTACCAGAAGTCCTACCGCTAAGGTGATATGATATGATGGTACCGGTCCGGTGTTTCACCTGTGGTAACGTCGTCGCCGAGCACTGGGAGGAGTTCAAGGCCCGCACCCGCGAAGCCGAGGAGCCAGAGGACCCCGAAAAGGTCCTCGACGAACTCGGCGTCGAGCGCCACTGCTGTCGCCGGATGCTCGTCTCGCACAAGGACCTCGTCGACATCGTGGCACCCTATCAATGATGGTTCAGGAAAACCGCTACGAGAAGGCGCGGATCATCGGTGCGCGAGCGCTGCAGGTGGCTTTCGGTGCGCCGGTGCTCATCGACACCGAGCAGACCCAGCCGATCCTCATCGCGGCCGAGGAGTACGACGCTGGCGTCCTGCCCTTCACAGTTCGACGAGGTGACAACTGATGACGCTCATCACGGACGTACGACTGCGCCGCGTGCTCGACTCGCGTGGCAACGCGACGGTCGAGGCCGACGTGCTCACCGAGAGTGGCGGCTTCGGACGCGGCAAGGCACCGAGCGGAGCGAGTACCGGCGAGTACGAGGCCATCGAGTTGCCTGCCAACGAGGCGATCGCACGGGCACGCGAGGACGCGCTGCCCCGACTGATCGGCGAGGTTCACGCCGGCAATCAGCGTGACGTCGACGCGGCGCTTCACGCGGCAGACGGGACCGACGACTTCTCGGAGATCGGGGCCAACAGCGCCGTCGCCATCTCGATGGCGGCCGCGAAGGCCGGAGCCGACGTGCTCGGTGCGCCGCTGTACCAGCACCTCGGTGGGACGTTTCGGGGCAACGAGTACCCGACGCCGCTTGGCAACATCATCGGCGGCGGCGAACACGCCGCGGACGCGACGAACATCCAGGAGTTCCTCGCAGCACCCGTCGGTGCGCCAAGCGTCGAAGACGCCGTCTTCGCCAACGCCGCGGTCCACCAGGAAGTCCACGACATCCTCGCCGAGCGGGACCTGCCCGCCGGAAAGGGTGACGAGGGCGCGTGGGCACCGTCGGTCTCCGACGACGAGGCCTTCGAGATCATGGCCGAGGCAGTCGAGACCGTCGCGGACGATCTCGGCTTCGCGATCTCCTTCGGCCTGGACGTGGCTGGCGCGGAACTGTACGACGCCGAAGAAGACGGCTACGTCTACGACGATCAGGTCCGCTCGGCCGAGGAGCAGATCGACTACATCGCCCAGAAGGTCGAGGAGTACGACCTCGTCTACGTCGAGGACCCGCTCGACGAGGACGACTACGAGGCCTTTGCCGACCTGACCGACATGGTCGGCGACCAGACGCTCGTCTGTGGTGACGATCTGTTCGTCACCAATGTCGAGCGCCTGCAGGCCGGTATCAACGCCGGTGCAGCGAACTCCATCCTCATCAAGCCCAACCAGATCGGGACGCTCACGGACGCCGTGGACGCCATCGAACTGGCCCGGGACAACGGGTACGCGTCCGTCGTCTCCCATCGCAGCGGTGAGACGGAAGACGCCACGATCGCACACCTCGCCGTCGCGACCGACGCACCGTTCATCAAGACGGGCGCGGTCGGTGGCGAGCGAACAGCCAAGCTGAACGAACTCATCCGAATCGAGGACAACGCAGTATGAGCGGCAACGAAAACGAAGGTCTCGACGCAGAGGACTCCGACTTCGACCCCGAAGACGACGTCGAAGCAGAGGCCGACGCCGAGGCTACCGACACTGAGGAACCGGCCGCCGACGCCGAGGCCAGCGAGGCCGACGCCGAGGCTGAAGAAGCTGACGAGGGACCGTCCCTCGACGAGGACGTCATGCCCGACGACGAGGCAGACCTCCTCATCCCCGTCGAGGAGTACCTCGGCGCGGGCGTCCACATCGGGACCCAGCAGAAGACCCAGGACATGGAGCGGTTCATCCACCGCGTCCGGACCGACGGGCTGTACGTGCTGGACGTCTCGATGACGGACTCGCGCATCCGCACGGCGGCGGACTTCCTCGCGAACTACGACCCCGAGCAGATCCTCGTGGCCTCCTCGCGACAGTACGGTCGGTTCCCGGCCGAGAAGTTCGCCGACGCCGTCGGTGCGCGGGCCCGGACCGGTCGATTCATCCCGGGGACGCTGACCAACCCCGACTACGACGGGTACATCGAGCCCGACGTGGTCGTCGTCACGGACCCGATCGGTGACGCACAGGCCGTCAAAGAGGCCATCACCGTCGGCATCCCGGTCATCGCGATGTGTGACTCCAACAACACCACCGCGAACGTCGACCTGGTCGTCCCGACGAACAACAAGGGGCGCAAGGCACTGTCGGTCGTCTACTGGCTGCTGGCCAACGAGACGCTCGACCGCCGCGGCTCGGACACCGTCTACGAGCTCGCCGACTTCGAGAGCGAACTGTAGACGCCCCCGATTTTCCGTTCTCACAGACCCGGCAGCGACTGCGATCACCGCCGGACGGGATGGTTTAAGAGCGACGGCGGTGAACGACGCCACATGGCACAAGGAGACACGCTCGTCAACGCCCTGATCGGTGCAGCCGTCGGCACCGTCGCCGGTGCAGTGTTGCCCCTCGGACCGTTACTGGGCGGACTCACGGCGGGCTATCTGGAAGGTGGCGATCGCTCGGACGGACTCCGCGTTGGTCTCTACGCCGGTCTGGTGGCGCTGATCCCACTCGGACTCGGCGGATTCGTGGTCGGCTCTCTGTTCGGCCTCTTCGCGATCGGTGCCGGTCCCGATGGGCTCGCCTTCGGGGCGCTGGGGATCGCGTTCATGCTGCTGTTGTTCGCCCTCTACGTCGCCTACGTCGTGGGCTTTAGCGCACTGGGTGGCTGGCTCGGCAACTACGTGAAGTACGACACTGAACTCGGCTCGTGAGATGACGGGGCTGTTCCGTGACGCTGGGTGGGGCGCGGCGGTGACGGTCGTCCTCTCGGTGCTCCCCTTTTCGCCCGTCGTGGGCGGTGCCGTCGCGAGCCACCGGCGTGGCTGTCGCTACGCGGCTGGGCTGGCCGTCGGCCTGCTCTCGGGCGTCGTCGCCGCGATCCCGCTGCTCGTGTTGTTCGTGCCGACGCTGCTGGTCGTCGGCTGGCTCGGCTACGGCGTCCCGCCGTCGTCGCCGGCCTACGACCTGTTTCTGGCGATCGTCTTCGGGCTGTTCGGGCTCTACACGGTCGGGCTGAGCGCGCTGGGCGGGCTGGGTGGCGTCTGGGCGCGGCTCCACACCGACTGGGATCTCGATCCCGCCCGGTGGCTGTAGGTCGATCGACTGTCGGTTTGGTACACGATTCAAACGTCGAGCGCCCGTAGATCACACGATGGCAGAGACTCCGCCGGGGCCGAAGGGAGAACCGCTGTTCGGAAGCAGTCGCACGTACGCCCAGGACCCGTTCCGGTTCGTCGAGGCGCTCGAATCGGCGTACGGCGGCGTCGCACGCTTCGACATGGGGCCGATGGACACCCTCCTGGTCGCCGAGCCGGCGCTCGTCCAGCAGATTCTCGTCGACGACGACTCGAAGTATCGGAAGCCGGACTTTCAGGACGACGCACTGGGTGACCTGCTGGGAGACGGGCTCCTGCTGAGCGAGGGCGACACCTGGCAAGAACAGCGCAAGCTGGCGAACCCGGCCTTCAGCATGGCACGCCTCGCGGACATGGACGACAGGATCGTCGACCACGCCGAGTCCCTCGTCGCCGACTGGCGGGACGGTTCGGTGGTCGACGCCGAACGCGGGATGACCCACGTCACGCTCGACGTGATCCTGGACCTGATGATGGGCGTCGAGTTGCCGGACGAGCGCGTGACGACCGTGCAGGACCAGCTCGTCCCGCTGGGGGCGCGGTTCGAGCCCGACCCGATCCGCTTCGCGATGCCCGAGTGGGTGCCCATGCCAGACGACGCCGAGTTCGACGCGGCGGTGGAGACGCTCGACGGCGTGCTCGACGACATCTTCGAGCGCCGCCGGGGGACGACCGGCGGCGAGGACGGCCCGATGGACTTCCTGTCGATCCTCATGCGGGCACGGGATCGCGGCGAGCAGTCCGAAGAGCAGTTGCGCGACGAGATGATGACGATGCTGCTCGCGGGCCACGACACCACTGCGCTGACGCTGACGTACACGTGGTTCCTCCTCTCGGAACACCCCGAGGTCGAGCAGCGACTCCACGAGGAGATCGACGCGGTCGTGGGTGACGAACGGCCGACGATCGACCACGTCCAGGAACTTGAGTACCTCGACTGGGTGATCGACGAGTCGATGCGCATGTACCCGCCCGTGTACACGATCTTCCGGACGCCGACCGAGACGGTCGAGCTCGGTGGGTACGACGTTGCGCCGTCGACGGTCCTCATGCTGCCACAGTGGGCCGTCCACCACTCCGAGCGCCACTGGGAGAACCCGGAGGAGTTCGACCCCGAACGGTGGTCCCCGGAACGGAGCGAGGGCCGGCACCGGTTCGCCTTCTTCCCCTTCGGCGGCGGCCCCCGCCACTGTATCGGCAAGCACCTCGCGCTGCTGGAGGCGAAGCTGATCGTCGCGACGGTCGCCAGCGACTACCGGCTCCGCTTCGAGGGCGAGACGCCGCTGGAACTCATGCCGTCGCTGACGGTCCACCCGCGCCAGGAGATGTCGATGCGGGTCGAGGAGCGGTAAGGGCGAGAGACGGAGCCGGTTTCAACGGTTACTATATGGATGGCCACGCAGGGCCGAGTATGGTTACAGCGAGCGCTCCCGGGAAGGTATACCTCTTCGGGGAGCACGCGGTGGTCTACGGCGAGCCGGCGGTCCCCTGCGCGATCGAGCGCCGCGCCCGCGTGACCGTCGAGGAACGGGCAGAGGGGCTCCGCGTTCACCTCGACGATCTCACGCTTGACGGCTTCACGATCGAGTACAGCGGCGACGCGACGGATCGACCGGACGTGAACGTCTCCGAGTCACTCGTCGAGGCGGGGGTCGGGTACATCAACGAGGCCGTCGAGCAGGCACGCGACGCCGCCGACGCGCCGGACGCGGGCTTCGAGATCAGCGTCGAGAGCTCCATCCCGCTGGGAGCCGGGATCGGCTCGTCGGCGGCCGTCGTCGTCGGCGTCATCAAGGCGGCGACGGCGGAGCTGGGCGTCGAACTCGACGCCCGGGAGGTGGCCGAGCGAGCCTATCGCGTCGAGCACACCGTCCAGGACGGGGAAGCGTCGCGAGCCGATACGTTCTGCTCGGCGATGGGCGGTGCCGTTCGCGTCGAGGGCGACGACTGTCGGCGCATCGAGGGCGTCGACACGCTCCCGTTCGTCATCGGCTACGACGGCGGGGCCGGGGATACCGGCGCGCTCGTCGCTGGCGTCAGGCAGCTCCGCTCGGAGTACGACTTCGCGGCGGACACGGTCGAGGCGGTCGGCGACATCGTCCGAGAGGGCGAGCGGGCACTGCAGGCCGGCGACCTGAGCGAGCTGGGTGAGCTGATGGACTTCAACCACGGCCTGCTGTCGGCGCTGGGGGTCTCTTCGCGATCCCTTGACAGCATGGTCTGGGCGGCGCGAGACGCGGGCGCGCTGGGCGCGAAGCTCACCGGCGCTGGCGGCAACGGCTGTGTCGTCGCGCTGGACGAGACCGACGCGACGGAGACCGCGCTCTCGTACACGCCGGGCTGTGAGAACGCGTTCCGCGCGGCGCTGGACGCCGAGGGGGTTCGGATCGAATGAGTCGCGAGACGGTCGTCCTGAAACTGGGCGGGAGCGTCGTCACCGAGAAGGACCGTCCGGAGACCGTCGACACGGCGGCACTGGAGCGAGCCGTCGCCGCCGTCGCGGAGAGCGACGCCGCGCTCGTGGTCGTCCACGGCGGCGGGAGCTTCGGCCACCACCACGCGGACGAACACGGGGTCTCGACGACCACCGGGACCCGCGACCCAGAGGGGGCACTCGCGATCCACGACGCGATGGTTGAGCTGAACCGCGCCGTCGTCGAGGCGCTGCAAGCGGCTGGGGTCGCCGCGCTCCCGGTCCAGCCGCTGTCGGCGGCCGCCCGCGACGAGGACGGGTCGCTCTCGCTGGCGACCGAGCCGGTCGAACGGCTCCTCGACGAAGGGTTCGTCCCCGTCTTGCACGGCGACGTGATCGCCCACGAGGGGGAAGGCGTGACGGTCCTCTCGGGCGACGAACTCGTCGTGTCACTCGCGCCGGCCGTCGACGCCGACCGGGTGGGACTGTGTTCGACTGTCCCGGGAGTGCTCGACGACACGGGATCGGTCGTCGACCGGGTCGACGCCTTCGCAGACGTTGCCGACGCGGTCGGCGACAGCGACGCGACCGACGTGACCGGCGGCATGGCCGGGAAAGTGCGAGCGTTGCTGGCGCTTGGCGTGCCCGCCCAGATCTTCGGGCCGGACGCCCTCGATGGCTTCCTCGCCGGGGAAGCGCCGGGAACGACGATCGCCGGTGGCCGGGAGTAGCTGGGTCGACCACACCTCTCACCTGGGCGAAACCTATTTGTTCGCGTTGGCTATTGTCCAACGTATGGCAGTAGTCGGAATCAGTGGCGTTTTCAGGTACGGCACCCGCTTTCTCGCCCATCTACTCGTCGTGACACTGGTCGGTATCGTCCTCGTGTTGACCGGAAACCTCCTCGGAGGGTTCCTCACCGGCACGGCCGGGAGTCCGGGTTTCAGAGCCCCGGCCACGACGGCCGGCTGGGGCGGCGTCGCGATCGCCCTCGCTGGCGTCCTCGCGACGATCGGGGGCGTCAGCGGGCTGTTGTTCAAGCTCGTCGCCGACGGGACGGCCGTCGGGACGCGCTCGGTCCTCGAATCGGCGGACGAACTCGACGGTGAGACCGCGGACGCCGACGAGGGAGCGGACGACGGTGTGGAAGCGAGCGACGAGACCGACACCGTCCCGAACGACGCTCCCGACACGGAGCCGGTCGCACAGAGCGAGCCGGCGAGTCAGGCACCGCCGGAGACCGAGCAGCCAGACCCGCAGCCGGCGTCTGAACGCTCGGGTCCCGAGCAAGTGGCCGGACAGCTCGACGACGAGGCATCGTCCGAACAGCGTCCTACTGTACAGGTGCAGGACGATCCTCGACAGCCGGACCGGCCGGCGGCAGAGCCGCGAGCGTCCGAGGCAGTCGAACCACAGCCGACGGACGATCGTGCGTCGAAAGCAGACACCGCCCAACAGCCCGACCAGCCCGGACCACTGGACGAGCCAGCGGGCGACCAGTCCGCGGACGAGCCCCCGAGTCGCCAGCCGGTCGACGAACCGGGAGACAGCCAGCCCGTGGCCGAGCCGACGGAGGGCCGACCCGAGACCGAGTCGACGGACGACCAGCCTGCGAACGAGCCAGCGAGCGGCCGACCGGTCGACGACGCTGCCGAGAGTCAGTCCGAGCCGGACGACGAACCGAGCGACGAGCCGTCGAATGGCGGACAGCCCGAGTGGACGCCGCCAGACCCCGAAGAGTTCGAACAGCACCAGTCGACCCAGGACGACCAGTCCGACGGAGAGAGCGGGGTCGAGGAGTTGTCGCCGCGAGACGATCCCTTCGTCGATAAACAGCCCGCGCCCGACGAGACGCGCCTCGTCGACGACGAGCAGTTCGACGACTCGGTCGAGAGTGCAACGAGCTGGGAGGACCTCCAGGAGACCGCCGCCGACAGCACGACGGGCGACGACGAGGAGACCACGACCGGCGGCGACGCCTACGAAGACGAGCTCGACGACGAGGACGAGAGCGGCTACTCCTTCGAGACCAAGGGCGACGGCGATCCGCTCTCGGACGCACTCGACGGCGAGTAGCCCGTGTCACATCCCCCGTCGCGGAACCCCGCCGTTTTTAACAGCGGCCGTCGTAGGCCCAGGTAACCGAGCGTACGGCCGCCCGGCGAGCGGGAGGCGGCCGGCGGACGACGGTCGGGAACTACTGGTTCCCACCCATCGCGTGATCCGGGGCTACGGGGCGACCCGGTCGGCCTGCGGACCACAGGATCTGTCGAGCGAGCGATCGACGAACTGTCGTAGCCGGTACCCCCCGCGTTCGTGCGGCCTTACTCGGAGAGGCAACTATGGAAGTAGAAATCGCAACGATTGGCGGTTACGAAGAGGTTGGCCGACAGATGACGGCCGTTCGCGCGGGCGACGACATCGTCATCTTCGACATGGGCCTGAACCTCTCGAAGGTACTGATTCACGACAACGTCGAGACCGAGCGGATGCACTCGCTCGACCTCATCGACATGGGTGCGATCCCGGACGACCGCGTCATGTCCGAACTCGAAGGCGACGTGAAGGCCATCGTGCCGACACACGGCCACCTCGACCACATCGGCGCGATCTCGAAGCTCGCACACCGCTACGACGCGCCCATCGTCGCGACGCCGTACACGATCGAGCTGGTCAAACAGCAGATCAAGAGCGAGGAGAAGTTCGGCGTCCAGAACGACCTGGTGAAGATGGAAGCCGGCGGCACGATGTCCATCGGCGACAAGAACGAACTGGAGTTCGTCAACGTCACCCACTCGGTCATCGACGCCATCAACCCCGTGCTCCACACGCCTGAAGGGTCCGTCGTCTACGGTCTCGACAAGCGGATGGACCACACGCCGGTGCTGGGCGACCCCATCGACATGAAGCGGTTCCGAGAGATCGGTCGCGAGGGCGAGGGCGTCCTCTGTTACATCGAGGACTGTACGAACGCCGGACGGAAGGGCCGGACGCCCTCCGAGTCCGTCGCGCGCCGCCACCTCAAAGACGTCATGACCAGCATCGAGGACTACGACGGCGGGATCGTCGCGACGACGTTCTCCTCGCACATCGCCCGTGTGAAGTCCCTGGTCGAGTTCGCGGACGAGATCGGCCGACAGCCGGTCCTGCTGGGCCGCTCGATGGAAAAGTACTCCGGGACCGCGGAGCGACTCGACTTCGTCGACTTCCCCGACGATCTGGGGATGTACGGCCACCGCAAGTCCGTCGACCGCACGTTCAAACGGATCATGAACGACGGCAAGGAGAACTTCCTGCCGATCGTCACCGGCCACCAGGGCGAGCCCCGCGCGATGCTCACCCGCATGGGCCGTGGCGAGACGCCCTACGAGCTGGAAGACGGCGACAAGGTCATCTTCTCGGCGCGGGTCATTCCCGAGCCGTCCAACGAGGGTCAGCGCTACCAGTCCGAACAGCTCCTGAAGATGCAGGGCGCGCGCCTCTACGACGACATCCACGTCTCGGGGCACCTCCGCGAGGAAGGCCACTACGAGATGCTCCAGGCGCTCCAGCCCCAGAACGTCATCCCGGCTCACCAGAGCATGTCCGGGTTCGCACCGTACGTCAGCCTCTGTGAGAGCCAGGGCTACAAGCTCGGTCGCGATCTGCACGCGACCAGTAACGGCAACCGGATCACGCTGGTCGAGTAGGATGGCTCGTCAAGAGGACGTCGAGGCGGCGATCGTCGCCCGCCGCGAGCAGGTCAACGACGCGATCGAGCGAGAGCTTCCGGTCGACGAGCCCGAGGAGCTCTACGAGGCGTCGCGGTACCTGATGGACGCCGGTGGGAAGCGGCTCCGTCCGACGATGCTGCTGCTGGCGGCCGAGTCACTCGCCGACATCGAGCCACAGTCGACGGACTACCGGTCGTTCCCGACCGTCGACGGCGGCGAGATCGACGTGTTGCGCGCCGCCGTCGGGATCGAGACGATCCAGTCGTTCACGCTGATCCACGACGACATCATGGACGACGACGACCTGCGCCGCGGGGTCCCGGCGGTCCACCGCGAGTACGACCTCTCGACGGCGATCCTCGCGGGCGACACGCTGTTCTCGAAGGCCTTCGAGTACATGCTGGATACGGGCGCGGAGCCGGAGCGGTCCGTCGCCGCGACGAAGCGACTCGCCCAGACGTGTACGGAGATCTGTGAGGGCCAGTCGTTCGACATCGACTTCGAGAGTCGCGCGGCGGTCACGACCGACGAGTACCTCGACATGGTCGAGCTGAAGACGGCCGTGCTGTACGCGGCTTCGGCGTCGATCCCGGCACAGCTGATGGGTGCCGAGGAAGCCGTCGAACCGCTCTACGGTTACGGGCTCGACGTGGGACGGGCCTTCCAGATTCAGGACGACTTGCTGGACCTGACGACGCCCTCGGAGAAACTGGGCAAGCAGCGCGGCTCCGATCTCGTCGAGGAAAAGCAGACGATCATCACGCTGCACGCCCGCCAGCAGGGCGTCGACGTGGAGGGACTCGTCGAGACCGACTCCGTCGAGGCGGTCACCGAGAGCGAGATCGACGACGCCGTCGCCGAGCTCGAAGCCGCCGGGAGCATCGAGTTCGCCCGCGAGACGGCCCACGACCTGATCGCCAGCGGGAAAGAGCGCCTCGAAGTGCTACCGGACAACGAGCCGCGTCAGCTACTGGCGGGGATCGCCGACTACCTCGTCGAGCGCGAGTACTGACGGGAACCGTTCCGACGTAATTTTCACCCCGCCCCGCCGACGTGCGTGCATGGACGACGATCTACGCGCCCGCGTCGAAGACGCCGCCGAGAAAGCGGCGCTGACGAACGCGGTCAAGCACGACAGCGAGGCACAGGTCGGAGCGATTATGGGACCGTTGATGGGCGAGCACCCGGACTTTCGCGAGTACGGCGACGAGATTCCCGGCGTCATCTCGCCGGTCATCGAGCGCGTCAACGGGATGGACGCCGACGAGCGCCGCGAGCGACTGGCCGAGATCGCGCCCGACGTGCTCGACGATCTGGAGAGTGAGGACGAAGAAGACGACCAGCCCCTGCCGGACCTCCCGAACGTCTCCGAGTACGACGAGGTCCGGATGCGACTGGCACCGAACCCCAACGGGCCGTGGCACCTCGGGAGCGCCCGGATGCCGGCCGTCATCGGGACGTACAAGGAGATGTACGACGGGTGGATGCTGTGTCGCTTCGACGACACCGACCCCGAGACCAAGCGGCCGGATCTGGACGCCTACGACGAGATCCGCGACGCGATCGACTACCTCGGCTTCGAGCCCGACGAAGTGATCACGGCCAGCGACCGGGTCGAGACCTACTACGAGTACGCCAGCGAACTGATCGAGAAGGGCGGGGCCTACACCTGCTCGTGCCCGCAGGCGGAGTTTTCCGACATGAAAAACAGCGGCGAGGCCTGTCCACACCGCGAGAAAGACGTCGAGCAGGTCCACGCCGAGTTCGAGGCGATGATCGACGGCGACTACGAGAGCGGCGAGATGGTGCTGCGGGTGAAGACGGACATCGAGCACAAGAATCCCGCACTGCGCGACTGGGTCGCGTTCCGCATGATCGACACGCCCCATCCACGCGAGGAGGCCAGCGACTACCGCTGCTGGCCGATGCTCGACTTCCAGAGCGGGCTCGACGACCATCTCACGGAGATCACCCACATCATCCGCGGGATCGACCTGCAAGACTCGGCAAAGCGCCAGCAGTTCCTCTATGACTACTTCGATTGGGAGTACCCGGAAGTGCTCCACTGGGGCCACGTCCAGATCGACGCCTACGACGTGCCGATGTCGACCTCGACGATCATCGAGCAGATCGAGGCCGGCGAGCTCACCGGCTGGGACGACCCGCGCGCGCCGACGATCGCGAGCCTCCGTCGCCGGGGCATCCGCGGCGAGGCCATCGTCGAGGCGATGACGGGGCTTGGCACCTCCACCTCGAACGTCGACCTGGCGATGTCGGCGATCTACGCGAACAACCGCGAACTGATCGACGACGACGCCGACCGAGCATTCTTCGTCCGCGACACCGAGGAGGGCGGCGGGATCGTCGAGTGTCAGGTCGTCGGCGGGCCCGAGACCGGGGAGCCGTACGTCCACCCCGACCACGAGGATCGCGGGCGGCGAACGATTCCGGTTGATGATGCCGTCGTCGTCGAGGGCGACGACCTGCCGCCCCACGGCGAGCGTGTCTGGCTCAAGGGCTACGGCTGCGTGCGCCACACCCGCGACGCGCTGGAGTACACCGGTGACGACCTCGACGTGGTGACCGACGGTGACGTCGACGTGATCCACTGGGCTCCCGCGGACGGCCCGAGCGTCCGGCTGCGGACGATGGACGGCGACGTGAGCGGGATCGCAGAGCCCGGCGTGACCGACTACGAGGCCGACGACGTGGTCCAGTTCGAGCGCGTCGGCTTCGCCCGGATCGACGCGGTCGGCGAGAGCGAGGACGTGCTGGCGTACTACGCCCACCCCTGAAACGCCACCACGCTTTTGTCTCGCCCGCTGTGGGGGATAGATATGGACCCGATCCCAGGCGGCGAGTGCCAGCGGAGCGACGAGTCCGAATCCGACGACGGGACCTGCGACCGCTGTGGTCGCGAGCTGGAGTGGACGCTCGATCCCGACGGCGTCCAGCGACGCGAGTGCCCGCACTGCGACTAGGCGGGCCAGCGTCGCGGGGCAGGGCAGACTCCGACGAGCACTTGTATCGGCGGACCGATCTTTCCGGGAGTGACGACTGACACCAGCGGGACGGTCCATTCCGAGATCGCGTTCCACGAGACACCGGCGCGGACGCTCCGGCTCGACGTGTACGAGCCCCGCGAGAGCGGGCCGCGACCGACCGTCGTCCTGTTCCACGGCGGGGCCTTCCGTTCGGGCGAGAAGACCCAGCTGTCCGAACAGGCGCGTGCCCTTGCCGACGCGGGATACGTCGTCGTGACTCCGGAGTACCGGCTCGCCGACGAGGCGACGTTCCCGGCCGCGCTGATCGACGCCAAGGCGGCGGTCGAGTGGTGTCGCGTCGAGGGTGCGGAGTACGGGATCGATCCCGAGCGGCTCGCGGCGGCGGGCTACTCAGCGGGGGCGAACCTCGCGGCGCTCGTCTCCGTGACGGCCGACGAGCCGGGTTTCGAGCCCGAGGCCTACCCCGGCGCGTCTTCGGCGGTCGCGGCCGCCGTCGGCTGGGCCGGCATCTACGACCTCCGGTGTTTCGACGCGGAACCGGACGCCCACGTCGACTACCTGGGCGGGACGCGTGAGGCGATGCCCGAGGCCTACGACTTCGCGTCGCCGATGGGCCAGACGGACGTGGGGACGCCCCCGACGCTGGTCGTCCACGGCGAGGCCGACGAGATCCTCCCGATCGAGCAGGCCCGGCGGTACGCCGACGCCGTCGACGCGCTGTCGATCGGGGCGTTCGTGGTGATCGACGGGGGCGACCACGGCTTCCCGGACGACGCCTTCGACCGGACGATCGAGGAGACCGACCAGTTCCTCACGGCACAGCTGGGCGGTCAGCGCGACGAGCGGCGGCCGCCGGACGACGGACCGTTGGACGGTGGGCCACTGGACGACGGACCGCTGGGCGACGGCGCGGCTGGCGAGGGGCTCGACACCGGAAAACCGACGGACGACGAACGGATCGGCCGGCGATAGCACACACCGGTATCAAAGGCTTAAGTGCGTGCCAGCGGAGTATGTAGGTACCAATGGCTATCGATCCCGAGTTCGAGGAGAACCGCGACATCGCCGAGGACCACGAGGGCCACTCGGTGTGGGGGCCAGTCGAGGAGCCCGAGACGCTGGGCATCCACGGAACGCACGTCGCCGTCGACTTCGACATCTGTATCGCCGACGGTGCCTGTCTGGAGGACTGTCCCGTCGACGTGTTCGAGTGGGTCGACACGCCGGACCACCCCGAGAGCGAGATCAAGGCAGATCCGGCCCACGAGGACCAGTGTATCGACTGCATGCTCTGTGTCGACGTGTGTCCCGTCGACGCCATCGACGTCGACCCGGGTCGGGCCGGCCGCATCTGACTGTCTCTTTCTGATACTGCCGGCTGTCACTTCGTGACGAGCTTCGCCACCCCGGGGTGGCGAAATCGGTCACAGATGTACAGCCGGTAGTATGACCGCGTTTTCGCCGCTCGACAGCACCGCGGCGGTTCGCCGACCTCGTGTCAGGAGAATATCCAGCACAAACTACTATTACAGTCCCGTGGGTGAGAACAACACACGAGGTAACAGAGAGCAATGCACACGGTCGTACTGACGAAAGGCGTCCCCGACTTCCGGGAGGGGCAGGTGTCCTTCGACGAGGACGGCCACCTCGAACGGGGGAAGACGCCGACGGTGATGAATCCGAACGACAAGCACGCGCTGCGGGCCGCACTCCAGACGAAGGTCCGCAACGGCGGCACGGTGTCGCTGCTGAGCATGGGACCGCCCGGCTACAGAGAGGTCCTGCAGGAGGGGATGGCGGACGTGTACGCCGACGACCTCTATCTGCTCTCCGATCGAGAGATGGGGGCGGCAGACACCTGGGCGACGGCGATGACCGTCGCCACCGGGATCGAGAAACTCGACGCGGAGCCCGACCTGATCTTCGCGGGCTTCAAGACCGCCGACGGGGAGACCGGCCACACCGGACCCCAGACCGCGTGGTGCCTGGAGATGCCGACGATCACCCACGTCGTGGCGCTCGATATCGACGAGGACGAAGGGAGCCTTCGCGCGAAGCGACTCGTCGAGGGCGACGTAAGCGAGATCGAGACCGTCGAGACCGATCTCCCGGCGTTCGTCGTCGCCGACCCGGAGTTCGAGCCCACCTACCGGAAGGCGGCCCACCGACTCCGGTGGAAGGACCTCCGAGAAGCGACCCAGGAGCGGGCCGAGAACCTCGATCTGGACGAGGACGTGACCGTCTGGGATCACGAGGATCTGAACCTCGATCCGGACTACATCGGGCTGGACGGCTCG
>Ga0207754_100453_pt1 | contig 16067 bp, 11 predicted proteins | sample A23E1SouthBayCA_FD_187728 | JGI IMG/M metagenome (GOLD analysis project Ga0207754, IMG submission 187728) | Aerobic enrichment media microbial communities from Eden Landing Ponds, California, USA - A23 E1 (SPAdes) | ecosystem: Environmental > Aquatic > Marine > Unclassified | place: Emeryville... | reverse complement strand
CGGGAACGAGTGCCGTGCCGAGTCGATGCGCGCTTCAACCCCACGAGGGTTCGTCTGAAACGGTCCCGACCCACGCCAGCGTGAGGACCGACATGAGCTTCAACCCCACGAGGGTTCGTCTGAAACGTTGAACTAGAAGAAAGTACGGTTGCTGTAGCGGTGCTTCAACCCCACGAGGGTTCGTCTGAAACCAGCTGCGGTCGTGTCCTCATCGAACCGTTCGTAGGTGCTTCAACCCCACGAGGGTTCGTCTGAAACCCACGAGTTATTCTGCATGGGCTGCACGCAAGTCCAGCTTCAACCCCACGAGGGTTCGTCTGAAACGCGAGGGCGACCTCGCCGACATCGTGCTCGAGCACGCTTCAACCCCACGAGGGTTCGTCTGAAACACTTTCGGGGACGTATGCCGGTCAATATGCCGAGCTTCAACCCCACGAGGGTTCGTCTGAAACGTTCACGAAGTCCGACGTCGAGGCGGCGTGGGAGCGTGCTTCAACCCCACGAGGGTTCGTCTGAAACTACTCATGAGTTAGTCCTCCGTTGTCTTGCGCGCTTGCTTCAACCCCACGAGGGTTCGTCTGAAACGCGGTTTGACCTCCGCCCGGAGGCCGCGCCGGCTGCTTCAACCCCACGAGGGTTCGTCTGAAACCGCTGTTATCTCCCCTCTCACCCTCTCCTCTCCCTGCTTCAACCCCACGAGGGTTCGTCTGAAACCTGTGTGCGACCACTCTGTCATCAAGGTCATCAGGCTTCAACCCCACGAGGGTTCGTCTGAAACGAGAACAGTATTTCCCCTCGGTGCCGGGCGAGACCTCGCTTCAACCCCACGAGGGTTCGTCTGAAACCGGCCCTCCCGAACCATCGCATCGAACTTGTCAAAGCTTCAACCCCACGAGGGTTCGTCTGAAACGCGTCGGCCACGACCCGGCCGGTCCCGCCAAGGTCGCTTCAACCCCACGAGGGTTCGTCTGAAACGAGTACCCTTCATAGATAGCCCAATACGTCGTGGCCTGCTTCAACCCCACGAGGGTTCGTCTGAAACCGACAGCGTCCCGGCGCCCGGGTTATGCTGGCCCGGGCTTCAACCCCACGAGGGTTCGTCTGAAACGCAGCCAACTCTGGAGATCGAGGACGACTGGTTCGCGCTTCAACCCCACGAGGGTTCGTCTGAAACCGGGCAGTTCCGCAGCCAGGACGGGCAGATCGTCCGGCTTCAACCCCACGAGGGTTCGTCTGAAACGAGGCCTGGAACGACGAACCGTGGCCCGGTCTTGAGGCTTCAACCCCACGAGGGTTCGTCTGAAACTGTCGGTGACGTCGAAGACTACAGCGACAAGGCGTGGCTTCAACCCCACGAGGGTTCGTCTGAAACAGATGGTTCGCGAGGACTGGGAGGCCTGGAACGACGCTTCAACCCCACGAGGGTTCGTCTGAAACAAGGGGTGCTGCTCTTGGAGGGGGAGCACTCCTGTGGCTTCAACCCCACGAGGGTTCGTCTGAAACTGTGCTGCGACCTGTCCGACACGGCCGAGCACGGACTGCTTCAACCCCACGAGGGTTCGTCTGAAACGATTGGAGCGCGACGGTATCCAGCCCCCTCGAAGCGCTTCAACCCCACGAGGGTTCGTCTGAAACGACGACGGCCTTCACGTCACCACTATAGACGCGCCGCTTCAACCCCACGAGGGTTCGTCTGAAACCCGTGTGGCTGCGATGGCTACCGACTCGCTCGGTGCTTCAACCCCACGAGGGTTCGTCTGAAACTCGAACCGCGACACCCCACGACACCACGGACAGGACGCTTCAACCCCACGAGGGTTCGTCTGAAACTCCCGGGCGCTATACGGGAGTCCAAGGCAACTATGAGCTTCAACCCCACGAGGGTTCGTCTGAAACCCGCCCACGCCGTCGCCTCCGACGTTAGAGCCTTGCTTCAACCCCACGAGGGTTCGTCTGAAACTCGTGGGCGTCGCCGTCGTTCGGCTCCCGTACCGGTCGCTTCAACCCCACGAGGGTTCGTCTGAAACGGTCGCTCCCGCGCCCTGCTGGACAAGGGCCACACCTGCTTCAACCCCACGAGGGTTCGTCTGAAACTCGTCAAAGAGACGGCCATAGAGCGCGGTGAGAGTGCTTCAACCCCACGAGGGTTCGTCTGAAACTCGTCGTCGGTCATTTCGTCAAGGCCGTCAAACCCGCTTCAACCCCACGAGGGTTCGTCTGAAACAGTAGAAGCCTACTCGTTTGACCAGTTCCTGCGGAGCTTCAACCCCACGAGGGTTCGTCTGAAACCGGAATCGGCATTATAGCGGTGTCCGAGTTGAAAAACGCTTCAACCCCACGAGGGTTCGTCTGAAACGCTTGGGACATGGCGTCTTCAAGGTCTTCAAGCCGAGAGGCTTCAACCCCACGAGGGTTCGTCTGAAACGCGGTTGATAGTCGGCGTCCCGTCAATCTGATCCACGCTTCAACCCCACGAGGGTTCGTCTGAAACGCGATGATGAGGACGACGATGAAGACGAGGACATGGCTTCAACCCCACGAGGGTTCGTCTGAAACTCGTGACTATGAGGGTTTCAAAGGCTTGGGAAGCCAGCTTCAACCCCACGAGGGTTCGTCTGAAACCGCGTAGAAGATGGTGAGTTGGCTATCGTGGAGATAGCTTCAACCCCACGAGGGTTCGTCTGAAACGGTAATACTGACTAGTCAGGACGACACCATACGCAGCTTCAACCCCACGAGGGTTCGTCTGAAACCGGCGAAAAAGGTAGGTGTTTGGCTACTCTGGCGTGCTTCAACCCCACGAGGGTTCGTCTGAAACCGGCAGTTGGCACCGTGCGGGTGGGCACATCAAGCTTCAACCCCACGAGGGTTCGTCTGAAACTCCTCACTCATCGTTCCCAACCTCTCGCGTTCGGTCGCTTCAACCCCACGAGGGTTCGTCTGAAACAATCAGTGCGTCGGGTATCTTTTCTTTCGCCTTTTGGCTTCAACCCCACGAGGGTTCGTCTGAAACTCAACGGTTCGCTTGGGTTTGACAATCACCGGCCCGCTTCAACCCCACGAGGGTTCGTCTGAAACGATACGAACCTGCTGACGTTCCCCCCGACCGACAAGGCTTCAACCCCACGAGGGTTCGTCTGAAACGACTGGTTCGGTTCGTCCTCTAGTCGCTTTGCCACCGGCTTCAACCCCACGAGGGTTCGTCTGAAACCGTGGGTTTGCCACAGCAGGCGCAGGTCTCAGTCATAGCTTCAACCCCACGAGGGTTCGTCTGAAACCTCTCGACACCCGTGCTGCCTCGAAAGCGATAGCGGCTTCAACCCCACGAGGGTTCGTCTGAAACTTGCACGTCGTCGGCTAAGTCTGGATTGTATGAGCTTCAACCCCACGAGGGTTCGTCTGAAACCAGAGGACCAAATCTATGGTGACGGTAGCCCACGGCTTCAACCCCACGAGGGTTCGTCTGAAACACTGGCGACTCAAGGGCCTCCTACTCGCGGGCATGGCTTCAACCCCACGAGGGTTCGTCTGAAACTCGAATCGCAGAGTCGCAAGGTAATTGGCCTGCGATTGCTTCAACCCCACGAGGGTTCGTCTGAAACTTCGGGTACACGGCTCGACAGGCGCGGCCAATGGAGGCTTCAACCCCACGAGGGTTCGTCTGAAACAATCTGCGTGCCGCCTGTCGACGTGTACCGTGGGGCGCTTCAACCCCACGAGGGTTCGTCTGAAACACCGTTGTCGCCGTCGTCGTCGTAGGAGTTGAGCGCTTCAACCCCACGAGGGTTCGTCTGAAACTCTTTGGGTCGCAACCCCACTCATCAGCAAGTTCATATGCTTCAACCCCACGAGGGTTCGTCTGAAACAACCTGTCAGGACTCGCTACCGAATACGTCCGACAGCTTCAACCCCACGAGGGTTCGTCTGAAACGCCGCCGTGGCCGCATTCGCCGTCATGTGGGAGACGCTTCAACCCCACGAGGGTTCGTCTGAAACCCTGTTTATCGGCAATGTAGTACAGTAGCAACATTGGCTTCAACCCCACGAGGGTTCGTCTGAAACCCGGGCAGGTTGGCATGACTGTCCAAGAGGGACGGCTTCAACCCCACGAGGGTTCGTCTGAAACGGTTGAGCTTGACGCCGACGTTGATGCTGACGTGGCTTCAACCCCACGAGGGTTCGTCTGAAACCATTTAGGCGTATCCAGTCCCGAATACAGCGGTTTGTGCTTCAACCCCACGAGGGTTCGTCTGAAACACGATATTACGATCCACCGGAGTGCCGAGCGGGCTTCAACCCCACGAGGGTTCGTCTGAAACGAACGTCTCTGCGAGTTGTCTGTACTCCCGCAAGCTTCAACCCCACGAGGGTTCGTCTGAAACGAGGAGTTGGTAGAGCAACTATACGAGCAAGTAGATGCTTCAACCCCACGAGGGTTCGTCTGAAACCAATCCCGAGAACGTGGCCGATGTTGATGCACTCGCCGCTTCAACCCCACGAGGGTTCGTCTGAAACGCGATGCGGTACAGGACGGCTATCAGTGTGACAGCGCTTCAACCCCACGAGGGTTCGTCTGAAACCAGGGAGTTGACATCGGCCCGCGCAAGCCAGACGTGGCTTCAACCCCACGAGGGTTCGTCTGAAACGCAGTAGGATGCTAGCCAGTCGCCGCGCAGGAGTCGCTTCAACCCCACGAGGGTTCGTCTGAAACTACAGACGAGCTACATCTCGAATCGCAGCGAGTGGCTTCAACCCCACGAGGGTTCGTCTGAAACTCCTCCGCGAAGAATGGCCCGTTGGTCTTGAGGTTGCTTCAACCCCACGAGGGTTCGTCTGAAACACTAAGTCGTTTAACTTCACGTGGCACTTATCGGAGCTTCAACCCCACGAGGGTTCGTCTGAAACGGGGACCAAATCGCCGGGTTGCTTATCTTCGGGGAAGCGCTTCAACCCCACGAGGGTTCGTCTGAAACTTGCGAGTGTCTTACTCATTGTAATGTCGTTTGTTGCTTCAACCCCACGAGGGTTCGTCTGAAACCATGCCCGATATACGGGCCATAAGGCTGCTAACGGCGGGTCACAGTAAAGACCTTCCGTCGACCATCAATAGGGTGCTTCCCCCCGGGGGGTCGACGGAAACCGACTATAGAAACCGCTGATCCTCAGTTGGATCGTCGCCGTAGACTGTCCGGTTGAGCAGCGTATCAGAAGACAGCTCGTAGATAATTGTCGATTCACCTGGTTTCAGCAAATCATCAATCTCATTCTTGAGGTTAGAAAGGTCACCCTCGGAGATTTCGCCTTCAAGAACTGAGTTCTGTACGTGAGTCAGATACCGCCGACCAATTTTGAGCGCTTTCTGTGTTCGATCAGCTTCCAAATCGTAGACCATCACCACATACATTTTACCACCACCGTTGGAACGAGTCATATGCTTCTCCGGTGAGGAGATGCTTTTTCAGTTTGTATGCTTCGAGACGCATCAGGTACTGATAACTAACTTTTCGGTTGAGAGTCGGATGTTCAACAGTGCGTTCGAGCATTTCTTCGAACGCCTTCGTGTACGTTTTCCGACCAGCTTCGTTCAACAGACAGGAGCCGAGCTCAGTCTCGAAATCACTTTCAGAAATTTGATTCCGATTCACTAACCGGAATAGTACCCGGTCAGCGAGCACGGGTTTGAATAAGTCAGCGATATCAAGAGATAGCGAGTACCGCCGCTCACCGGGCTCGTGTAGGTAGCTAATCGTCGGGTCGAGTGCAGTGGCTCGAATTGCTGAGACGCAGTTGGCGTAGACCAGCGAATTGCCGAACGAAATGAGGCTATTAATCTCATTCGGTGGTGGGTTGTATTCCCGTTGGGTGAGTTGGAACTCGCTCGGAAGAATTTGGTTGAAGCTGCGGTAGTAGGCCTTTTTTGCGGTCGCCTCGATACCCATCAGTTCGTCAATCGGGAGACTCTCGTCAACGCGTGCTGCTGCGGCTTCCAAGTCCTCAATTACACTGTCGAGATCGTGATCTCGGCCGTTGTAGTAGACCACATTGGTTCGCATATTGTGGATACTTCCCTTCACAATCGCGGCGGCTAGTTGTCGTCGATGTTGACTGTCCTCATATGCTCGAACTTGGTTGACTACAGTTTTCCCAGAGGTTTGGCCACGTTTCGGCATCACCGAGCCAGCGTAGTAATCCTCCCAGCCGAAGACGTGTAGCGCGACCGTTCGATCGTTGAGGAACGACATCAGTCGCGTGTTAAAATCGATCTGGCCGTGTAAGAAGAATGCCTCAGCGTTCTCGATTGGAATATATTGCTTGTCCCCATCATCGTCAGGAACAAGTCTGAGCGTGTCGTCACTGCGTTCGAGTCGACCGTCGGAAAAGACGTGGTAGTTCCTATCCATTGTTAACACCAACAGAAGTCATGGTACGCACAGGAGTCACAGAATGGTTTCTCCTCGGCTGGCGGTGGCGAGGACTGATTGACGATATCGTGAATTCCGCGGATCGCAGTTTCGACTTTTTCGGTCCGCTCCGTCGTAAGTTCGACCGGCTCACGCTTCCGCTCGCGTGGGTGAGCCAAGACGCCATCTCGTTGGATATCGGCGACGCGGTCGAGATACCAGAGGTAGTATGACAACTGCATTTCAGCGGGTTCGGTAAGCGTTGATGAAGGTTTGACTTCGACGACGCGGCCGTCGTCTAGCAGGTCGAGGGAGATCATGCCGAGATGGAGGTTCTCACGTTTGTCGCTGTAGGCAGTCTCGTCGACGCGAGTGCCACGGACGACGGTCGCATTCTCACGGTCAATTTCGAGGTTTCGGCTTTCGAACCAGAGTTCGCGTTTGCAGACGTAGTAGTACTGCACCATCACGCCGGTCACGCGGAGCGGCTCGTCAACTGGCTCGCCGCGAGCGGTCGCCAGCAAGCGGTTGACTGGATCTGCGTCGGTCATAAGATCCGCCTCTCAGCAGTGCTGTCCGGTATGACGAACCCGGTATTCTGGTCAAAATACTGGCTCAACCCGTGTTTGCGGACATCAAGACACAGTACATCCGTATCGGAGTGGACTGGATTCAATTGCCCCAGCTTTTCTTTTTTATCAGACTCACCGTGATAGATAGGGAACGAGACTCGTATCTCCTTGAGTTCATCCATCAACCGACGGACACGGTCGAACTCGTACCGCTTCCACGCTTCGCGCACCTGTTCTACTTGCCGCCGTTCGGCTTCAGTTCGGCAAATGATGATGTCCACAGCGTTACGCTGGTTGATCAGCGACAACTCCGCCAGTTTGTCCCCGCGTGCATTGTCGACATACTCGGCGTACTCTTGCTTGCCAACGTTCTTGTCAGTATGTAGTTTTTTGTAATATTCTGTAACTGCTGTGCGGGCAACAGTGGTCTCGGAGAGCGATTCATCTGCTTCACGAACAGTGTCGAGCGTTTCAGCCGCCACAGGAAGCAGTGTCGCCCCTCGATTGTAGACCGCCTCTGCAGGCGTTTTTTGCTGCTCATCCGGCACATCAAGCCACCAGACAATAACACGTCCTTGTTCTCGCTCGAACGACCGATTACAGCGACCGGCTGCTTGGACAATACTGTCAATTGGAGCCAGATCACGGTAGACGCGGTCGAAGCTGATGTCGACGCCGGCTTCGATGAGCTGTGTCGAGACCGTGATGAGACCATGTCCGTTGTCGGTGAGTTCTTTTGCGGTTTCGATCAGTTTGAGGCGATCCACTGGACGGAGTCGTGTCGACAGGTGGAGAATCGACTGATCGCTTCGCTTAGTGATACGAGTTGCAAGAGTTTGTGGATCGATGTCCGCTGTCGATTCAACTTTGCTGAGTTCGTCAGCGTAGATATCACCCACATTAAGAAGCGAGTCTTGGATGTCGATGAGTTCGTCAAAGAGTGCTCGTGCACTATCGATTGTGTTACAGACCGCAAGCGTTGACGCCCCTGCGTCAACTGCAGTCAGCAGTTCAGCACTCGCGTCGGCGTATGGTTTCGGGATTTCTTGGGTCTCAATATACCGCTCAGTCGACTCGTCAAGTTCGTACTGGACGCGCTCGGTGGCCTCGAAGTACACATCAGGCTCGTCGACCAATTCAGTCACCTCTTCTCCTCGGTCGGTTGCTTCATCGAACAACTGTGGTTGCGTTGCAGTCATAGCGATGACCGTTGCATCGTACCGCTCGGTCAGTATTGCAACAAGACGGGGGACGAGCTTCCACCAGTCGAGCGGCAAGCTCTGTGGCTCATCAAGGATAACTACACTGTCACGGAGAGCGGGAATCTTCATCGACTGTTTGTTGGCTGGCCCAGCAAGGCTCTCGAACAACTGCACGAACGTTGTAACTGTGAGCCCAGCCCGCCAACTTTCGGCGAGAATCCCAGCAACGTCGTCGTTCTTATCCGCTTTGTCGGCGTCTACGTCATCTTCGTCAACGATCTTGGTTTCCGAAAGATGGTGGTGAGCCGTCAGTAATCGTCCTAATGTATCGGTCTCGTAGATATCTTTGACTTCATCGACGACCTGATCGATGATGCTAGTAAACGGAAGTGCATAGACGACACGTTCGCCGTCGAGTTCGTCACGAACCGTCTGTGCGGCCGACAGCCCGGAGAGTGTTTTCCCCATTCCGGTTGGCAGTGTGAGCGTCGCTACGCCACCGCCATCCTCCGCAAATTGCTTCGCGTTTTCTGTAACAGCTGCCCGTGCGCGTGAACGATAGTGGTTGAGTCGCTCCGTTCTGGAACCGTCCGGATCAGCAGGCGAGGACGCTTCCAGATCCCCTACATATTCGTCTAACACCTGTAGTGACGGCTGCACTGCTTCGTACGCCGACTCCGAGGCAGTATTCTCACTGCGACTTGCTGCACTCGTCTTATCTGCGAGCACGAGCGATCCCCATATTTCGAGGACTAGACCATAACAAGAGTCTGAGAGCGACTCTCGATTGATTGTCGTCCCGCTCTCTGTGGCAACGGCAGCGGCAATTTCATCAAGAAGCTCTTTGTACGACTGCCGAAATCCGTCCCACGATCCATCGTTATCAGTTGCAGCAACGAAGAGGTCGGCCGCAAGCTCGGGGACGTGTTCCTCGATATTGTTGAGCTGCATAGCGATTGCTGCCTGTTGTTGTTCGGCGTTGGTTTGGGCTCCAGCCGTTGAGTTCTCTGAGTTGTACGCACGGTCGTGGATATACTGGGTCACATCTGGAAGCCGGCCGTGATGTTTGGCGACCGCGACGAAGCCGGCCAGACAGGTCTCAGATTCAAACCCCTGTGCATCGAGGGCGTAGTAGGCGGCGAACGAGCCGATTGGAGCGTGATACCGACACGGCTTGTACTCGGGCTCGGTATTGTGTCGGAGGTACTCCTGAAAGAACGTCGTCGCTTTCCCGAAGTCGTGAACGTAGGCAAGCGTCTCAACGACTCGCTGTAGCGACTCATCATCAGGTGTTGTCGCTTCAGCGGGAACGATTTCGTTGGCCCGTCGGGCAACATCATCCAGATGCGTCCGAAGATAGACACCCTCATAGCCCTCTTCGGGTGGATGAGAGTACATAGTCATCAGACGAACACCACGGTTCGACCGTCGACACTGGCTGCTGTCGTATCTCGCACGTTAAGCGAGTCGGCATCAGGATTATAGGCGTAGTTCGTGAATCCAGTTGTTGTCCGACCACCGGAATCGGACTCCATAAACGCGGGTGATTCTTCGATCTGACAGCGTGTTCCTGCGTCCAGAACGACATCGTCAACGGCATTTGGGACAGCCGAGTCGACTTCCACAGTATCGGTCAGCGGTCCATCCGCGATATCGAATTCGCCGTGATACTCGATATCAGCGAGATGTTCCGAAAGGCCAAGACTCGGTACGTAGTGTGATTCGCCTGCGGCGAGCGTCTCGCGCAGTTCGGTATACCACTGCTCGTCGGCAAGTGCAACATCGATTCGGTAGGCTGGATCGACTAGTACCTCATAGTTGTGTTGCTGCCGGAGTGTGGTTGGATCTGGGAGTCTTACACTGATCTTCCCATAGCTGTTCAGCGTCTGTAAGTTCCCATCAGCGGTCGACAGTGTGTTCATCGGCATATTGACCGTCCTAATCTCCCGAACGGGTTCGATGGCGACTGCCGAGCTATCGGGCGCGAACAGGTCGTAGTAGCTATCCCGTTCAATCCCAAGAACGGCTGCTAGGAGCCCAGCAACGGTGGTCCGGGGTATGATTCGATAAGTTTGCTTGACAATATTGCCCTCAATCCGTCGGAAGTGACCCCACGGGCCGCGAACGGTAAACGAGAGACAGCGGTCAGGCTGGCCGTCGTTTCCGTTTGCCGTCCAGCTGTCCAGCGATTGTTGTGACATCGTTACGCCGTGTCGTCGTCACTCGGGAGTGTCGCGGTCTGTTCGTCATAGACATCGATTTCCTCTACGGCATCCGCTCCCACTGCGTCTTCGAGAGCACCGTAAAGTATCGATGGTCCTCCGAGTTCGCCATCGTAGGAGAGCTGGAGCACGTCGCTGGCGACAACTCGAACACGTTTAATTCGGTCACTCGCCCCATCGAGTCGGTCTACAAGATCTGTCACGTCAAGCGTGAGGTCACGAACCGTTCGAAGTTCCTCGTCGGGTTTCGAATGCTCGCCGTCGATTTCGAGATCGCGGTCGAGGCCGCCGAGGTGGAAACTCTCATCGGCGTACTCAATGCGACAGTAGAGTCGCGGTTCTTGGCCGACTTTGCTCCGACTGATAGTCTGGTTTTTAATCGCCCGCCAGCAGAGAGTGTCGAGCCGTTCGACATCCGCTGCGGTGAGGTTTGTATCGGCAGCACCGTGTTCGTCGACGAGTCCGTGGAACCGGATCAACCCATACTGAATCCTATGGTCGTCGAGATCGAATCCTCCTTGTTGTTTGTTCTCCTGCGTGGCGATTACGCTCGTCAGACTATCGTACTCCTCGTTTTCGTTGACCGCGTGCATCGATTTGCCGGGTGAGAACTGAACTGGACCGGTGAAATGATCTGGCAGGTGCTTAGCATATGCTTCGTCAGTATCCACAGACATGGTCGCGCCGAAGTACCTTACATCGACGCTCTGGTTCAAAAACTCGCCGAAGATATCGTCGCGGAACTCTTCGACTTCCTCATCGTCATCAAGATCGTAGTCGTCGGGATCGACCTCTTCGAGGCGATCTTCGAGGAGCTGGCCGCGCGTGTACTGATCGCCGTCTTCCTGCACGTTTCGAATGTAGACGCCGTGGCCGTCGTCGTCAAGTTGATCGCGGAGATACCGCTTCAGACGAACGTCAGTGACGATGGCCTGCTGTGTCTGTGGATCGATTCGTGGCCGGTTGGCACCGGACAGCGGATTGCCGTTCGGGTTGGCATCGACGGCATCATACAGAAAGACGATTTCTGAGCGGTTCGTTACGGGGTCAACTGTGTCGGACATATTAATGTTCCTCCTCGGAAGTTGAGTCGTCAGCGTCGGCTTCATCTCGGTTCCACGGGTGGTCGTTCATCCCGTACGTCACGCCAAGGGCGTAGTAGAAGCGGAGATCGTCGGTTTCGATCTCCCACTCTTCTGGATCGGGATTGAGAATCGTATCACGAAGTCGGTCGACGATATGATCCGCCTTCGTGCCGGGGTAGTTCCCCTGCTGTTTCTTTTCCTGACGCGTGTAGGTCAGCGTCTTGGCGACGGTTTCCTGTGTCACCTTCTTGATCCGTGAGCGCGTGATCGATTTGACCGGGTACTGATCGACAAGCGTTGTCGACCGATCCTCGCTGTACTCTTGATAGCTACCGATGTCGCCGACAAGCGCACCAAGCAGGAACGCTCCACGACGCTGACTCGTTACGGAGTCCGGATCGTCGTCGTGGTCGGGAGACAGTGCAGGTGTTTCGTTGATGAACGATTCGAGTTTCGGTGCGGCGGGGTGTCCCCCATCCGCGATTAGGATTTCATCTACTGATGGCATACTTTTCGTATCATAGCTCGGTTGCTGTGTAATCTGGTTTTTTGACGCATCGGTCGTCTGCAGTAGTCTGAGGTCTTCATCCGCAAGCACGCAGAGTTGTGCGAACTGACTGGCAACGAGGAACGAGGGGAATCCTTCATGCTCGCTGTCATCGGTCTGATCGTCAATGATTCGGTTCACGTACTCTTCGAGCAACACATCGACGGCTATCTGTTTGCCACTCAGCACGCTGACGAGAGCTTCGATTCGCGGATCGTCAGCATCAGCGTTATCGTCATCACGTTCGGCGAAGGTCTGTCTGAAATACCAGCCAGTCGAGACCGCGTGCAACTGCTCGTCGTTCGTTTCCAGCAGCCCCCAATTTTGATTGGTTGGAAGCGGTGCCGTCCACTTCGTGTAGTGGTCCCTATTAAACGCCGAGACGGTTTGGACGAACTCGTTGTGTGCGATTGCGAGTTGTTTAGGATAGTGGAGGCGGCCGTTCAGCGTCTCGCCGAATACGTCGTATCGAGACATCTGATGCGGCATCACGGCCGAGACGTAGAATCGGAAATCCTGCTCCTCAATGGTTTTTCGACGTTCCTCCTCATATGCGTCTTCGATTGGTGTCGTCTCTTCGTCTTCGACAGTCCGGTAGAGCAATTCGTATAATCGATAAACCTTCTCAGGAGCCAAGCGACCGAATACGTACGGAAGGTAGTATACTTTTGCACCGAACGTCCGGTAAGTGCAGGCTTCAACAAACGTCTCAGCTTTCATTACCGTGATTGCGGCATCTTCCGAAATCGGATGTGACCGCCAAGCTTCTTCGATATCAAGTCCCGGAAACTTCTCAAGCTGCTTGCCGAGGAAGTAATTTTGCGGATCCTCGGACGTACCGACGGTTCGAGCTGGCGAACCTGTGACGAGATCGGTCGCGTCTCCGGACGAGTCATCTGCCTTATTTTTGGTAACGAGTTTCGAGAGTTTCCGCTGCCGCATGGCCTCGCGGAATACGTCTATGTCACCGGGCCATTGGTACTCGCCGTCAGGCTCTGTCTTCACTTGCACTGTCAGCAGCGCGGTTGTCGACTCACCACCCAGTTTTCGCGTGAGTGTTTCTGTAATCGTATCCAGTGCGGTCTCGTTCTCACTGAATTCGGCAAGCTGGTCGATGATCCAGCCGTCAGGATGTTCGGTGGCAGCTTCGGTGACCACGTCGTCAGTGGCCCACTTGGTTAGCCGTTCTTTCGCATAGCGGGCTAATTTCTCCGGATCGCTGTTTCGCCCAGCTTGATGTGTCACACTGTGATCGATTCCGCGGGCGGCTGGATACTTACAGTGACCGACTTGCTGAATCAGGTCGTCAGTGTATCTCGTCACCTGTATCGGGCCGAGTTTGTCGTCAGCCAGTTGTGGCTCATCACCGGACACGTCAACCCGAGCCACGATTAGGCTATTATTGGTGTCAACGAGATCGCCAGCAGCGTCGGGTGTGAGATACGGAGCATACTCTCCACCGCCTGTCGTAGCGAGGGTGTAGAGTTTCCCGTAGAGATACTGGAGGTCCCGAAGTGAACCGATAGGAGAATCTGGCAACTCATCGGTTAATTGATTCTCAGGATACTCCTCGCGGAATTTCTCTGGTTTCAACATTTTATTTTTTGATTTGTGGTTGGCCACATAGTGACGTCTAATCGTATATTCTGTCGCATCATATATAGTTCTAGGGTATAGCACAAGGGAAAATATTTTGTGAGTGCCGGTTGAATGTGTTGACAAGAAGGGTGATCACATGAGAAGATGATACTCTGGCTGGCATCTGTCCTTGGAAACACTCATGCCAGCCACGATCAGGAGTATAGGAGAACTCCCTCAATCATATATAGCTACCCGAGACAATGTAGTTTTACTGGGTCGGGGACATTCCAGATGAACAAAGGTTGGGTTGAAGTCCTTGGGCTATTGTCCCGATCCCAGTTCATTTTAACAGACTACTTCCGTTGAGTCAATATGGCTGGGTTTTTTCCGTGACGTTCATAAATCCGAGCCCCAGAGAGTTCCGTTCGCCGAGGCCGCAGTCCAACGCGAGGTTGAGATGCCGCCGATGGTGGTCGTCCCGAACTGTATACTCGAATTTCCACTTGCTCAGTACGTAGGTCATTTCCTGGCCCTCGGTGACAGTCAGGGGGACGGCGAACGTCTTGAGCAGTTCGTAGCCGTCGAACAGATCGCCGTCAACATCGCTCGGACCCGGCAGGTGATCGTGGGCGAAGCGGTCATGTTTCTGATCAAGATTGTCCTCCAGCTGCTTCCGGAGCGGTGCCATCGAATGTTCCGGCCGCCAAAAGACGGCGGTGTCACCGCCGGGATGGTCGATACCGTACTCGTCGCACCGCCACGGTGGAATCCGAACCAGTAGACCGGTTCCGGTTTCAATCGTCCCGCGCGTGCCCGGTTCGCCGACATCGGGCGCTAGCGACGTGACGTCGTCAACGCGAAACGGCATTTCGCCGATGTTCAGTTCCGGTTCCTCCAGCAAGTCAGCAGCGACGTGTGCCAGTAGCTCCTCCTCTGGCGAGGCGACCAATAGCTTCCGGTCATCACCTGCCTCCATATCGTGGGGAGGAAACGGGTTGGAGTAGACGAATCCCGGCGGCTCGCCGTCGTCATGGCGTTGGTCATACTTGGTGTCGTCAAGCGCTTCCCAGAGCCGGCCACGGAGCTTGTGGTGATAATCGTTCTGATAAGCTGCATCCGCGCGTGCCGACAAATGAGTCATTACACGCACTCGGATGACTCACCTTTGAAACACATACAATCTGATGTATATATTGGCACAATATAAAACACAAGCGGTATTAAAAAATATCAGACATTACTTGTATCGATTTGAGATGATATAGCCCTACTGATCGTGATTATCGCGGTTTGATTGACCGAGCTTTATAATGATTTGCACAGCGTAGTTTCCAGTGCGTTGTTTGAGGAACCAACACTTCTTTATCGTTGGCTACGAAACCAACGTAGTACCGGATGGAACCTACGGCCGACGACCTCGATGGATACGACAACGCCACAGTGTACGAGGACGGGACTGTCGTTCGCGTCTCAATCCGGCGGACGGACGACGACGCCTATCCGTCGGGGTGGCGGTACACGCTTCACTACGGAGCATTGACCGCCGGTTCCGAGACGCTCGACGACGGAACGATCCGTCGCTACGATAACTCACACGAGGATACGAAAGGCCACGAATTACACATCGCTCCCGACCCGGAACCCGATTTCGTAGAGTTCCCCGGCATCGAGGTACTCTACGAACGGTTCTGGGACGAGATCCCGAAGCCACGCTTTGGTCCATCCAACGACAACGGTGATACCCATGACTGAACAGAACGTACTCGTGGTCACGGTCGACGACGAGACCAATCCGTACGAAGAAGGCCTCGAAGCGATTCAGACACTCAAAGAGGGAGAATACCTTGACCGGCCGGCTACTGTCCGGTTCCCGAACGAGAGCCAGCTGACTGACGTGTTCAACGAACGGACGTACACACTCTTGCGCGTGATTAGAGACGAACAACCAGAGAGCATTCGCGAGACAGCACGACTTGTCGGCCGTGACAAAAAGAACGTCCACGAAGAATTGACCACACTGGAAGCGCTTGGCGTCATCAGCTTCGAGGCAGTCGGACGGGCAAAGAAGCCAGTATTCCCCTACAACGACCTCATCGTATCGCCGCTTGCTCACGACCCCGGGGACGGGGCCACTGCAGCCCCCTGATCTCTTGTTGTCTTGGGAATTGGTCGTGATTATCGCGCTAATCACAACTTCGCAGAGGGAATCGTCCAGATCGGCGGATTGCTCTCTAGTTTGCAGAATTGACGAGCGAAGTCTGGGTCGTCGTCGGATCGGGATCAAGCCCCAGCACGACCGATTTGGGGGGTTGGTAACGCACTGATTCGGTCCCAGTAGTCAGTTTGTCCAGCGTCGTCCCCTGCAGGTGAGCGACCAGCGACAGCACCGGCCTGACATCTGGATGCAACTCCAGCCACTCGTCGAACCGATCACCGCGTCCTGTCACAGTCAGCGTC
>Ga0207754_100447_pt1 | contig 16325 bp, 23 predicted proteins | sample A23E1SouthBayCA_FD_187728 | JGI IMG/M metagenome (GOLD analysis project Ga0207754, IMG submission 187728) | Aerobic enrichment media microbial communities from Eden Landing Ponds, California, USA - A23 E1 (SPAdes) | ecosystem: Environmental > Aquatic > Marine > Unclassified | place: Emeryville... | reverse complement strand
AGGGCACTGACCACAATTTTAAACCGATACCCAGCGACGTGTTATTACCCACTATGGAAACAAACGGTTCGGAGGCAACAACCCTCTCAGATCAGATCTCCACCGTTGTCTTAGACCGACTACGTTCGCAGTCAAATGAATTGGAAAAGGTTGCGAACCAGTCTCTTAGCATAATTAAAGCCAATTTAGTCATTCTTGGACTATTCTTGCCTGTAGTCTCTAGCCTATTCGGAAATGATGCAAATATCTCCCAGATATTCAATAGTATTTACACTCAAATCGGGTTGGGTGTCTGGTTGGTATCTACTGTAACTTTGATAACAGTATACCATTTGGCAAGGTCCGATTCAGTCACGCAACTCAGTCCGGTAAATGATTTAATCACGGGTGATCTCCCGGCAAACGAGTTTGAATATGATAGCCAATCGACAATATCAAGTCATTCAGACAGACTTCAAATAGAGCACGGATTTGTGACTATATCCCTGTTATTATCATTAGTATCGATTGGACTCTTTTCACTGGGAGTGATCCTTCCCTACGTAGATGTGGAACCCGCAACAGGGATTCTGAAAATAGTGGCCCCAATTGGCGCTTCACTGATTATATCATATTCTGCCGTCTGGCTCATTCGATCTGGGAAGGTTCGGTTTGAGAGTGAAAAGCAGTACCATGATCTCTCCAAACCACGACAAGAAGTACTCGAATACATATATGATGAGGTTGGTGATGATGATTTCCACCTCACTGATGTCGTTAAGGACAGGAAAAGCGGAGTCCTTGGCGGGGATCGAGGGGTAAGCGAATTTCTGTTAAAAGAGCTAGTATCGGATGGATTCTTCGCATCGGAAGTGGCCGATGATGAGATCCGCTTGAATATGTTCTATGGCGAAAATAAACCTATTAGTGAGGCAGGTGACGAAGTTCAGCGTCGGTTAGATCACCTTGGTCAGCTATTGGAGCAGAATGATGAAGCGAAGTCGGCTGCCGCTGATGAAATTCGGGTAAAGCCGGAAGAGGTGCTTGACAAACTATCCAATGGTACTAGACTGGATGTCATTCAGAGGTACAATCGTATCGCCAAACGAATGGAAGAGGAAGGTTTGGATCTTAGTGGACTACTCAAGTTCGATCTTGTACGAGAAGACTTGCGTTTGTATCCTACTGAGAAAGCCCGGAGTGCATTTGAGGCAATAGAGAGGAAACGAAACTATCGAGAGCATGAGCGAGAAAAGCAGCAGAGATTAGACGAGATTCAGAAAGACGCAAACACTCACACATACATGGTGACTGGTCCAGCTGACGAGGAGGATACTCTCCAAGTCGCACCACATGATCCATCAGTTCATCATGATAAGCATAGTTGGCTATATTTGCCCAACTCAGATTTATCCGATGAAGAGATCGAACAATTGCGAGACTTGGAATTGCACGACACGGTTCAATTGCGGATAGAGAGAAACGCACAAACTGACGAAGAATATATTGCAGATTTGCGCAGATCAGAATAGGGACGACATTCTGATTTTAGTCTGTCTTGCATCTCGATGCTCTCCGCCACCATGCCAGTCCAGTTTTGGTAACCTTGACGAGTGACGCATCTCCCACCGTAGCACTTCCACACCCTTCCCTCGTATCCGATACACAGCGAACACGTACCACCCGTTCGCGGCTCGTAGTTGCTCGTGGTACTGATCGTAGAGCTTGAACGCACCGGGCTGGCCGTCGCTGTGGCGGTGCATCGCGGCCTTGATCTCGACTGGTGTCCCGTCCAATCGCTTCGCGTCGTGCCAGGAACACCGATCGAGTTCCAGCCCGTACCGATCGGCGGCCTGCCGCTCGACGAGCGTTCCGTAGTGGTTGGCCCGGTGCGACCGACTCATCGTGCATCACGCGCTCGTCGCGCGCTTCTATATATACACTCCTCTCCCCAGCAAAACGCCGCGCCCATGCGTTCACTCCCGTCCCGTAAGGGTCGGGAGTGGCGGTATGGGCCAGTGTAGGCCCGACGATGGACGCGGACAGGCGGACATCCGTACGCCGTCATGCAGTTATCGCCCGAACCCTGTCCATGGCTCCGGTGTGCTTCCCGTCCTGAATCTCGGACCAGCGATCACCGACCCACGACTTGCCGAACGGGACGTACTGGGCCGTTTCGCGGTGCGTGAGCCCGTCTTCCTTACACTCGCGAACCGTCCACAGTGCCACGTCGTAGGCCACTTCGTCGGGGTCGGGCTCTTCCTCTTCGTTGCGATCTGTCCACGCCCAGGAAGAGGCTTCTTTGTCGTTGTACCGCCAGTCTGTCGGCGGAACGCCCTCGACCTCGAAGCGCTGGTCTCGGAGCTGGCCATTGCTCACGCGGTCGGCGACGACGGCCTTCTTCTTGCTCACCTTCTTGATGATGACGCCCAGTCGCCACAGCAGCGGGTGGATGGAACTCTCGTCGTGAGCGATGTAGATGAGGAGGCCGTTGTACTTCCGAATCTTGTACACCAGCGGCCCCATCTTCTGGCGGGTGAGGTAGCCGTCCTTCCCGCTCCCGCCGGCCTTGCTGCTGAACTCGTCGCCGATGAAGAGCTTCTGGGACTGGGGATAGTCGAGCGGGTCGCCGTCCTGCTGAACCCACTCTTCGAGGGTGCCGTGGTTTGGAACGTAGCCACTCCGAACCTCGCCGTTGTGGTCGACCCACTCGGTGGTCTCTCGCAGGGAGCGGATGTTGCTGGCGACCTGCTCGACGCCGAGGAGCTGGCGGGCTCGCTGTGCGATGAGACACGCCATGTTGGTCTTGCCCGCGCCCATCTCGCCCAGGAGGACGATCACCGGCGCGGGACTCTCGATGAGGGAGTCGATCGAGGAGATGGCCTTCATGCCGGAGATGTCGGCCCGCTGGTCCTGCTCTCCAGTGAGGTGCTTCAGCGTCGTCATGTCGCCGTTGCTCAGGGCTTCCCGAGCAGTCTCGGTGGCAGCGACAGCGCGGATGTGCCGTTGCTCTTCGAGATCGCGAGCCTGACCTGGCATCTCGCCGGGCCGTTCCATCTGGTCGGGATCGTAGTGTTCGGCCTGGACGGCGAGGTACCGTGAGACGAGCGGATCGCGGACGATTCCGGCGTGGGCCGCCGCGTCGGGGTCGCGGGTGCCGTAGCCGTCCTGATGTTCGCGGAACTGTGCGACCGTGTACACGTCGGTGTCGTCACTCATTGGTCTCTCCGTTGGTGGGTTCGGAACCGTTGGCCGACGGTGCGCCGCGCTCGTCGATCGCGAGATCCTGGTGGGAGACATCGAGGAGTTCGTCGCCGCCGTCGTCGAGACGCCCGCGCATCTCTTCCCAGGAATCCTTGGCGGCGGTCATGTCGACCATCTTGCCGCGCTCGCGTGCCTCCGCGCCGGTGTTGATGATCTTCTCTTCGAGATCGACGGCCTTGTCGGACCACTCGCCGCGGATCTGGGCGAGGCGCTCGGCCTTCTCCAGCAGCGAGTCGTGAATCCGATCCATGTGTGCCTTCGAGGTGACCAGTGCCGAGTCTCTCGCCGCGCCGAGCCACGTGCCGGTGACCCGGAGCTCGGCGAGATCCTCGAACCACTCGAACTCTCGAACCTCGTAGTCGTCGCCGTCGTTGACGATGTTCGGCGCGGCCCCGTCGGTGTCGCGCTCGGTCCAGGTGTCCGGCGGGACCTTGTACTTCTCGCGCTCGTCGGTGACGGCGTTGATGTGGAAGACGGTCTCCCAGTTGCGGTAGTGGAGCCACCGGGCGATCTTCGCGCCCACCAGATAGCAGGGAACGCCCAGCAGGAGCCAGCCGACGGTGACGGCGGCCACCCAGTCTGGGAGTCCGGGGAGCTGTGGCTGGTAGTAGATCACCAGCACGAACGCCCCGAGGATCATGCCCGAGACGAGCAGCTTGTACTCGCCGAGCAGCCACGTGAGGCGGTCGCGGTTGGTGGCGAAGGTGGGCTCGGTCATGTTGCCACCCTCGGGCTGCCGTCTTCCTGTCTGAGGACGTTGTAGCCGGCGATGACCATCCAGGTGAACGCGACGAGGACACCGGCGAGCCACGCTTGCAGCGACGAGAGGGCACGGAGGATGTCGAGCCCGCCAGCGGAGGGCTGCTTGACGATCTCGGAGTAGAGGCGGGTGTTCTCGGTGGAGATGGCGACGCCGACGTAGCCGTCGACTTCGGTGACCGAGACTTCGATGGTTGCGGTCTCACCGGCGCGGAAGGGCTCGGTGATGACCGGGACTTTGCCACCCTGTCGGAACTGACCGCCGTCGGAGAAGGTCAGCGTCTGGACTGACTTCGAGCGGATCGTCAGCAGCGCGACGCTCTCGTTGGCCCGGTATTCGGCGTCGACCAACACGGTGTTCTCGTCGATCCGCGTGGTGTCGGTCGGGTCGGTGTCCGAGCCCTGGGCGGTGGGCTCGGGGTTCGGAAGATCGGTCGTGTTGGCGGCGCTGTCAGCCGTCGGCGTTGCAGCGACTGGAGCGACGACGGCGAGCGATACGACTGCCAGCATGACGAGTGTCAGAAAGCGCATGGTGGTGAGTTAGGAGTTGCCCAGCAGTGCGGCACCGGCCAGCGCGGCCAGTGCGAGCAGTGCAACGGTCTGGTCGATCGAGCCGCCGCCGAGGAAGCCACCACCGCCACCGCCGCCGAGATCCTGTTCACGAGCTTCCCACTGTGCCCGCTCGTAGGCCAGGTTCTCGTACAGTTTGGTGAGCTGAGTGGTGTTCACGTCGGCGGTCTCGTAGGTCGTCTTCTCGATGGTGACATTCTGCCGAGCCTCGCCGTCCGTGGTCTCGATACGGGTGATTTCGAACGGCGTCGTCAGTTCGTAGATCTCGCTGTCCGTGACGACGTACTGCGTGCCGGAGATGTTGGCCGGGTCGTAGGTCTGGTTGACCGCGAACTGACCGCTTTCGGGGTTCGTCTGGGACATCAAGATCCCCGTGTAGTCGTCGTTCTCGCTGGATATCTGGAACTGTCCGAGGGAGTCCATCGTCTCGGGCGAGTTGGCACCCAGCATGGTGAGTTTGCTGGCGGCCCAGCCCTGATAGTTCTCGCCGGGGCTCATCTCTTGGTCCATCAGGTAAGGATCAACCAGATCGCTGTTGTTGATCTCGCCGGCCTGATAGGCGTCGTAGGTGTTGTTGACGAGCACGTCCATGTCGCTCTGGACCTGCTGATTTTGCGTCTCGATATCCTGCCATCTGTTGGCGTAGGCGTCTAGAGACAGTGCCAGCAACTCGTCTTGAGTGGCTGTGCCGTTGACACGCACGCCGTTGAGCATAACGTCCGTGTAGTCTGAACCCCAGCCGCTCTCGCCGTAGATCGATTTCCCTCGGGTGATCCCAACGGGTGACGACCCTGCTTTAGTGTTGTACATGTCCATCGCCATGACGGACATGGATGTGCCGTTTGCGAGCGTCTCCGTGGTGGATTTGCCGGTGTAGCTCTTGAGATAGTTTTGGTCCATCGACCCTCCAACGCCCTCGGGCTGTGTCAGCTTAGCCGCGACGAAATTAGACGACACGCCAGTCTCGTTGTCAGCAACGCTTTGGAGATACTGGAGTTCGAGCAGGTGGAGTTCCCATGCTTTGGCATAGTTCACCTGGATAACGGAGTAGTAGTCTGCGACGGCCTGCTTCGCAGCCATCCGTGCGGCGGGCTCGGTGCTGCCGTTGTTCAGAGCGCGGATATAGGCGTTCTGTCCGGCGATCCGTGCCTGTGTTTTGGTCTCTTGCAATCGGTTGTCGAGGTTGGAGTGGTCGATCTCTGCCGTGGCCTGCTGATCGAGTGCCTGCTGATAGATATCCTGTTTGATCTGCTGAGCGTCGGCGTTGGTCGTGTTGATCTCGTTGCCGGGGAGCGTCCCGCACTCCACAACCTCGGTGTACGGATTCACCATAGAGATTGTGGCCTCCATGCTGTCACACGTCAGGTCGCGGTCGCCGCCGGTCGAGCCCAGGTGATAGACGAGACCGACAGGTCTCTCGGAGCCCGTGCCAAACGAGGGGGAGCCCGATCCATGCACGGTGACTTCGAGTGAGATACTCTCGTAGGCACCGCCATTGTTGAACTGGATAATCTTCTCGGAGCCCGGTCCGAGCCGCTGGCGAGCGAGTGTGACGTTGCTACCGCCGGGCCCGTCGTCGGTCGAGATCTCGACAGTGAACTCGCCGTCGATGTCCTGCTGGTTGACGATGACGTACTTCGGACTGTCTCCGAGGGTCTTGCTGTACGTGTTGGTGTCTGTCTGACCGAGCGCGAGGCCGGCGGGGGCGATCGCCGAAGAGACGAGCAGGACCGCGACGAGGACCGCGCCGCGGTTCATGGCTCGCCTCCGTCGATGGCGACAGCGGTCTCGCCGACGGCATCGCGCACGTCCTGGTCGGTCGCGTCGTCGAGCTGGTCGTCGCCGGAGTCGTTGGTTCGGATGTGGTGGGCGGCGACGACGGCGGCGGCGAAGATCGTCGGGACGACGACGGGGAACGGCTGGCCGACGAGAGCCGAAGCGATCGTCGAGGCGGACACGCCGATGGTGCCGAGCAGGCCGTAGCCGAGGAGAGTATCGAGTTGCACGAGGATCACCCGAGGTAGCTGATGACGTAGTAGCCCGACGCCTCGACGGCGACGACGACCAGCCCAAAGGCGGCCGTGCCGGCGATGACTTCCTGGGCACCGAGGATGTTCAGCCCCGTGACCAGGACGAGGATCGCCGTGCCCACCGCGAGGTACGTCTCGACCGGCGCTTCACCCCAGACGATGTTCGCCAGGTCCGTGTCGATCTCGTAGGACGTACTCTTGCTCTCGTTGACGCGGTTCGTCGCGTACGCGCCGACGAGGGCGACGAGCGTCAGCAGGAACGCGAAGGTGATGTCCGTCCCCTGGACGGTCCACACCGCCGCGCCCAGGTCGTTGCCGAGGATACTAATATTCGCGATACCGTTCGTCTCGAACGCGCTCCCGGCGAATACCGTGCCGAACAGCGCGTCTTCGATGTCGATCTTTCCGTACATAGTCGAGTTCGGCCGCGATTGCGACCGATGCTCGACCCCGTTCGTCTGACCGCAATAGTTCTCAGGGAAATGGGGGGTCTGGGGCGACGGCGTATATACGCGGAGTGGGTGACCCCAACCTATTTGATGGGTAGACGAAACCCAGCCGGTAGTGATGCAGAAACTACGGAACATGGACGGTACCGGCAGCGTAACGATTCCGAAGGACGATCTCGACCGCGACGGACTCGTCGACGACGACGGTGACCTTCCCGACGACCAGCATGTCGTCGTCGACCGCCTCGACGAAGGCTGCTACGCTGTCCGGTTCGTCGACAGTGGCGACGTGCCCGAGCTGGCCGAGTGCGAAGCTATCGAGCGGATTGCCGCGCAAAGGATGTTACAACAGGATGCGCTCGGTAGCGTTCGAGCTGATTGAGCTACTCTCCGCCGACTCGAACCGTCGACTCTGTTTCTACCGGCATCGACCGCGTTGACAGTCGTTCCGACACCTCTTCGAGAACGTCGTCGCCGACATGGCGGGCGAGGTAGGCCATCGCCTCGCGCTTGCCCTGCTCGTCGCGACGAGCGTGTTCACACGCGGCGACGATCGCCCCAGTGTTGTTCCCCACGTCGAAGACGTCCTTCGCGCGCTGGATTGCCTCGTACCGGTGGCCATAATCGTCGTCTGGATCGGTTCGGATTCGGACCTGACTGGGGATCTGATCTCCCATACTCGTGGCCACGACCCCCAGAATCCTAGTTTTGTCGGCTCACTCAAAGCAGAGTGGTATATAAATAGCGACGGAACCGAGGAGGTTTGGCTGGTGAACTGGACGTGATCGGGGTGGCTCGGTGGGTCGTCATCCAGCACAGTGGCCACGGCTCGATACCGGTTCGTGGCCACTGGTCGGAATCGTCTTTTCTCGACGTGTGACCCCGTGCAGTTGCTGAGCGATGCCTTTCCAACAGCGATAAGACGCTGGGTGTTGTACTATGTACCACAACACCCTACCATGAGCCTCGAACACGACGGCGATTCAAACGAGAAATCCGCCGCGGAACGGCTTGCTGAACTCACTGGCGAGCCAGTCGAAAAGTTCGAGTACGACGGTCCGATTCCTGACGCCGAGGATCAGGAATGGGAAACCGTCGACGAGTAGCGCTGTCTATCTCCACTCTTTTCCGAAGTCGTGCCACGACTCGAACTGATCGAGGAAGTAGTCCGCGTTGGCGAGTAGATACTGTTGGCAGAACTCCGGTGCGTGCTGCAGCGGGACTTCTGGGAAGTCCCACGTCTTCTTGAACTTCTCGCCGTCACGGTATACGTCCAGGTGAAGGCCTTCGATTGACACGTCGTGTTCACCGTCGACATTGTGATCGAAGCGGGCGACCTGTCGCCAGTCGTGGGGCGGGTGTCCGTCGCGGGTCGCGTCGGCGTCGTATTCGAGCTGGTAGACGAAGCGAGTCACGTCACCACTCTCGGTGTCCAGTTCGCGACGAATCCGAGCATAGGGCCACTCGACCCATACGAAACCGATATCCGACATTGATTGTTTCAAACTTTGCGAAGGGGGGAGGGGACTTTACTACAGCGGTCGGTCTATATCAGTCGTAGGTCGGGCGTTCGTCCGTGTTTTCGACTCCTTCGCCACCGCCATTACCAGCCCTATATCCGTTAACAATCCAACCGGGTATCTGGGGATCAATGGTTTCGTACTCTTGCGGGATGTACACTCCATAGTATGTTCCGCGATCAACTGTTCCCTGTTCCATCGCTGGTCCGGCTAACTGGTACGTCCCGCTGGATGTGACATTTTTGACGATCTTGCCTTTGGCCCCCTTTCCAATTACGAGTCTTTCAGCGCCGTTCATCGCGATCTCGACATGGAGCATATACTCAAAATCACCGACTGGCTCTTCGTGCCAGAATACCTCTGGATCGGGTGTTTGACCGTTCTGAGACGGTGCAGATTCCGTAGCGGGTGCAGATGTTGAGGCCGGTGTCGGATTCGTCACCTGTTGCTGGTTCGAAACTGTTATTCCGCCCTGGAGGACAACCATTGCGGCGACCGTAGAGACGCCAGTGACCAGAACCGTTGCGCCGATCACGAGTACATAGAACGTCCGTCGTTTCACAATCTGATTCTGAGCAAGCGGTTACTTTAATTTAACTTTTATATCGGACCTGGATTATCACTCATCGTCTTCGAGATCGTCGGCATCGAGTTCTCCAGCGAGGTAGGCCCGCCCGCGGTCGGTGATCTGGTAAGCGCCCCTGTCCTCATCGTAATATTCGACGAGACCAGCCTGATGAAGCTCTCTTAGCCGATTTCGGATATGTGCAATCTGATAGTCCAAATTCATTTCAACAACAGCAGGGGTCGAGACGAGCGGCTCGTTACCTTCGTTCAGTAGAAACTCAAGAATACGGTCATCCGCAGCGGTCATCCACGACACCCGTGGCCTTCGCATTCGGTTGGCAGCACGTATATCTAATAGATAGGTCCGCCGTTTGGGTAATAGTCGTTGGTTCTACGAGATGCTGCAGTATCTCATACAATACACTAACAATAAGTACCCACCCACCTTGTCGGTATTCAACGGAAGCACGTCGCGGACCCGTCGCTCGCCGTCGGGTCCTTCACGAGAATGTGCGGACCCCGCTGTTGGAGCCAGCGGGTCCGCGTGGGCTTCCGTGAGACAGCACGAAAGCCATGATAGCAGATTCGTCCGGGGTACATCAAAGCCCCGTCCGACAGCGCACGCATCGACCGAAAACCAGTTTCACTTTCACCCGCCGTTTGGCGTATTTTTGGGGGACGGGGTGGCGAAACGACCACTTTCACTTTCACCGTGCGGATAAGACTCGCTCCTTTTACCATCCCCTCTGTCGGTTCCGAGTGGGTATGTTGGAGAAGAAGACCGTCCGGATAGAGAGTCGCAGCGATCGATGGCGATTCGTGTGTCCCCGCGGCCACCGGTCCTGGGAGCCGACGAATCACCACTTCTGGTGTGCGACCTGCGCGCGGACTGACGGCGTCGACGGGTCGTTTCACGAGCTGCGTGACCGGAAGACCGGCGAGCTACGCGAGCGCGAACACGTCCGGCTGGTGACGCCCACTGGGCCCTACGACCGCGATCTCGACGGGAGGAGCGAGTGATGGCGCGAGAGATTGAGCGCGACGAGTCGCCCTGGTACTGCCCCGAGTGCGTGATCTGGGTGGGCTGGAAGCTCGACACCTGTAGCGAGGGGCACGCCCGCCCGCGCCTGCCGCTTCGGTACGTCGACGTGGAGTACGATGACGCCTGGAGAGTGGACCGACAGGACCGGCTACGTGGGAAGCTCCGATCCCTCTGGGGGGTCGTTCGATGACCCGTGTCGCCGAAGTCGAGACTTGCCGGGAAGACGACTGTGAGCGCGATGTGTATCCCGGCTGGTCCCGCTGCGTGGGCTGTGGGCGGAAGCACCGGAGGGCCGCGTCATGAGCGACGACGGCGACGACGTTCGCGACATGCTCGAAGAGATCCGCGAGGCTGTCGACGACGACGCCGACCTGGAACCGACACCGCCACGCGAAGCGTTCGATCTCTGGCTCCAGCAACTCGACCGCGCCGAGTCGACGATCGAATCCTACCAGTATCGAGTACGTCCGTTTCTGGAGTTCTGCGACGCGAACGGCATCGAAACGCTCGATCAGTTGACCACGCGAACGGTCAAAGAGTTCGAGGCCGAGCGTCGTGGCGATCTCCAGAAGCAGACACTCAACAACCAGTTCGGGACGATTCGGCAGTTCCTGGAGTACTGCCACGACCTGGAGGCGGTCACCGAAGACGTAGTGCGGGCGATCAACGTACCCGAGTTGACGAAGGAAGATCGGGTGAACACGGAGAAGCTCATCGCGGAGCGAGCGAAACCGACCCTCGAAAATCTGGAGAAGTACCGCTACGCGTCCCGCGATCACGTCCTGTTCCTGCTGCTGTGGCGGACCACCGCCCGAATCGGGACGCTACACTCCCTGGACCTGAAGGACGTCTACGTCGACGAGGAAGACCGCGAGCGGCTACGGGTCGAACTCGCCGAAGGCGGCCACTCGCCCGATGCTGTCGAGCAGATCTTAGAGGAAGCCGAGCTGCCGTTCATCTTCCCGCGGAATCGAGCGGATCAGGGAACGAATCTCAAGAACCGCGACGATGGGGAACGGGTCATCAACATCGCGGACCACGTGGCGGAGATCGTTCAGGACTACATCGAGGTGAACCGCTACGAGGTGACCGACGACGAGGGCCGTCACCCGCTGTTCACGACGCGGAAGGGTTCGGGACGGTTGGCTCGCTCGACGATGCGGAACTGGATCTACATCCTGACCCAGCCCTGTGAGTTCGGCGGCGAGTGTCCCCACGACCGCGATCCCGAGACCTGCGAGGCCCGCGAACACGGCAAAGGGTCGAAGTGTCCCAGTTCGCGGAGCCCGCACAAGATCCGCACGGGCTCGATTACCTGGCACCGTGACAACGGCTGGCCGGTCGCGGATCTGGCAGACAAGGCCGACACTGGCGAGGATCTCATCAAGGGCGTCTACGACCAGCCCGAGGCCCTCGTTCGCGGCGCAGCACGACGGCACCACCTCGACAAACTCGACGAGACTGACGAGTGAGATACATCAACATGATTTCAACCAGCAGCCACAACCAGCAGACGACTCTCGGACGAGTAGTGTCATCAATCCGGCTATCAACCTCGGCGGTCCCATACACCACCTTTTTGCGCGTCGCCCTTCCTCGCGAGCCTCCGGCTCGCTGCGGTGAGGGCTCCTTGAAAAACGTGGGCGAAAAAGCTGCTGGCTCGCGGTGCTCGCCAGCAGTGAACCGCCTCGCTTCGCTCGGCGGATGCGCGACGCCACGAGTCCTTCGAGGCAGGCGACAGAGAGTCGTCCGCCGACTGGGCGACGTGGAAGATCGCGCTGTACTGGGCGACGAACCGACGGTTCTGGTCCTGCTCTGATACGGATTATTGTAGCCGTTTTCCCGGTCGACCGTACCACGGTGTGCGGTCAATCCGGTAAAGATCTACAATAATCTGTATGAGTCGATCACGGACGGGATCGACCCGAACGACCACACGCAGGACCCCGACGTGCGCGAAGCCGTCCGCTGGTGTTCGCTCGACTCAGTACAAGCGGCGAGCGAGAGCGAGATACGCGACGACCTCGCGCGTCGGCAGTGGGACGCCCTCGACGATCTCGACGCCGCCGTCGAGCGGGCGATCTCGGACGTGGAACAGTCGCAGGTGCGTTCGACGCTGCCCGAGGAAGCCACGTTCCGCTGTGTCGTCGACTACATCGGTGCGTCTGCGTACTGGGACCTCCCCAGCGACGAGCCTTCGGTCGGCCGATGTGGATGCGATGGTCGTCTGCGACTGGGGCGGCTGGGACGATCTGGAGACGTCTCTGGACCACTATCGCGGAACGCACTCGCCTGAGGCACAGCTGCGGGAGCGGGAGAAAGTGGAGTGGCTGTAACGGCGAAAGTAATACCAACCAAGCGTATACAACGTACACACATGAGCACCATTCGAGTCAGCGACGACGTGAAGGAACGGCTCCGTGACCTGAAGCGGGACGACGAGAGTTTCAACGACCTGCTGGACCGTCTGAGCCGGAGCGAGAAGGACGTGGAGGCGATTGCAGAGTCACTCAGCGACATCAACAACGGCGACCTCGGTGAGCGCATGGACGACGCACACGACGAGCTAAGCGAATCGCTCGAAGAGCGGGAGCACGAATGATCGTTCTGGATCGCGATATCCTGGCAAAGCTCACCGAACTGGATCAACAGATCGTTCAGCATCTGAGTCAATACCGTGGGGAAGAGTGGACGATTCCCGCGATTGTCGCATGGGAATCGTACAAGGCGCAGCCGTCGAGAAGTCAGATGATCGAGACACAGAACAATCTCCAGTCGAACTTCGACCGGATCATCAACTTTACCGACGATACAGCACTCGAAGCGGCGTACCTCGGTGAAAAGCTACAGTCACAGGGTGTCTCGCTCGACGCCGCCGACCTGCTGAATCTGGCGACTGCCCACGAGGAAGGTGCCACGTTCGTCACCCACAACAGCAACGACTTCGACAAGGAGCCAGTTACACAACTCACTGATGTCGACGTTGTACACACCGAGTGATCGTGAACACGACTCCACCGGTCCTGTTTTTCAGCCCACTGGATAGCTCACTTCGGCCCGATCCGGGAATGAAGTGCCAAACTATCGACGAGATTCGTGGTCACGATCAGGGACGAGCCTCGAATATGAACACGGAGTGACCTAGTCTCGTGTTCATATTGAGGGAAGGCATTTTTTCGACGCGTAACCCCATACTTGCCTGAAATTTCCTCTCGAATGGATTTGACTCCATTCTATCTGAGATGACGTTTCTGTAGGGTTCCATGTAGCTCGTTCATCGTCCAGTTCATACATCGTTGCCGTGCTAGCTCAACTGCTTCGTCAATATCCTGATCAGGAAGCTTCTCCCATCTCAAATCTCTGAGCCGGCTTAATCCGGGTATGAGAGACCCCATATCATCATAGATACCATCTTCAAAGAAGATATATGCTTTATTATGCTGTGGGTCTTCATGAAGCAACCAATACATCAGTTCAAATGCAACTGAGGAGTTGACTTCCTTTGGATTGCTACTTGGGCTATGGGATTTACCGCGTGCCCGCTGTGACAAGGAGGGTCTAGCAAAGATGTGATCCAGGAAGACGAAAATCGCCACATCCGCATCCTGAAGGAACTGCTCGCTCTCCTTCCACCAAAATTCTTTCGTTTGTTGCTCTGTGTAGTGGTCGGGTGGTTGATTTCCGCGGTCATCACAGACTTTCGCATTTGTAAACCCGAACTCATGAAGTCGAAATTTCAGGTCGTGTAGGTAGGCAAAACAGTCTCCCTCAAACGGGCCAAATATGTGGACTTTCAGATGAGAATATAGTGCTTTGTCAGATTGCTGTTCAGCATCTTGAACATGATCATCGAAATTCCTTCGATTAGAGTCCGTCATATAGTTATATGTAACATACGCTTCTGGCTCTGCGAAGGGCTTAATAGCCCGGGTCAAGATATCTTGACTAGAATGACTCAGTCAGTGGAAACCTTCGCGGCCAAGTTTCCAGAGGAGATCAGCCGCGCTATTGATGGGCTAAGCGGAGAAACAGAACGGGCAGTCTTTGTCCTGCTGTATGATGAGGAACCACTGGCGTTCACGCAAATCAAGACTCGGCTGAGTGACGAGGAAGAAGAACTGCATCAGACCACTCTGTCCAATGCGCTCTCCAAATTGAAAAAGGGGGGCTTAGTTCAGAAGAGAGTTCGAGATGTGGATGAGGAAACTCAATTCACGTCTTATTACAGCGTAACTGAGTATGGGAAACGTTTCCTCAATTCCCTATTTGACTCTCTGGGTACCGCTCACGGCCCCTCTGGACGGCGTCAACCAGTCATGTCCGGAGCCAGTGGTTTGTATGATGCCACGGCAGAGATGAGAGATGAAATGGAGGGTATGATCGAAGCAAATGGCAGATGAATTTTTCTCTAGTGACAAGATCAATTCGCTAGTTGAAGCAATAAGTGATTCAGTCATCCAGTCAAAACATATTGAGAAAGAAAATCAAGACTTCTATATATACATCTGCCGTCATGGAAATTCCACATATAGGATACACGACCTTCAGGATGAAGAATACTTACAGATAGCTTATAACTATGATTTAGTTGGTTCTGTTGCTGAAAGGCTTGACGCTGAAACCATTGAAGAACTCTCAGGACAAGAGGCTGGTCAAGCTATGCCAATTGAATCAAGAACAAGTGAGGTGGATATAGACGAAATATTTGGAGAAGATACAGACGCTGAATTAGTCATTGCCCATAGTGAGGATGAAGGCGATCTTCCAGCAGAATTCCAAGCCGCTAGAGAAATTGTGATGTCTATTGACGAAGACGTAATGGATAGATTTAGCTTCAACCTTTTCCAAGAAATATCAGATCCAATGGTTGAGTCAGCGATAAATTTGCTTGAGCATCCATATGTGGGTGGGTTCAATGTCTCTCGAAAGGTATTCCCTAATGATGATGGGTTCTCATTGACTGAATTTAACAATTCGGTCCAAGCCGTCATGAGCATAGGAACGTTTGGTAGTAATGCAGTTGAGTCGATGCTCTTCTCTCAAGTTGATTTTGCAAGTCAAGACCAGGTTCCGAAGGATAATAAAGAAGACTGACTATACTCTAAAATACAGTCAACCCCTCAATACCCTTTCAGCTGACGGCTTCAGCCGGTTATCGGCTTCGATCTGCCCCTGAAGATAGAGCATCCCGTCGGTCGTCAGGTCGTACATATCGTTGTAGATCGGCTCGACGAACCGGATGCAGTAGAGCATCTGGCACCGTTCCCAGATGTGACCCGACGACGCCGTGAAAGCCCTGTCGCGGGCCATCATTCGGGGCGTCGCCATCCCGGCCCGGTCGATGTACTCTAAGATCCGTTCGTCCAACTGCTTCATCCAGTAGGCCGACTTTCTCTCGTTCATGGCTTAGACCTGCTCGTGGTTCTCTCCGGCGCTTGGTCCGTCGTTCTCGTTGAAGACCGACTCCACCTCGTCCGGTGTGCCTTCCGACGTGTCGATCTCGCTGTCGAGGTACCGCTTTCCTCGTTCGGTGATCGGATTGACCGAAAATCGCGTCCGTCGAACGAGTTCCCGGTGTGAGAGCCGGCAATCTCGGACGTGGCGGCGATCGGCGAATCACTCCCGCCGCTCGGCGAGGAGGCGATCGAGCAGATGGACAACGGAGAGAGCGGCTGAACGATTTGCTGGCGAAACGTCGGTAGCTGCTCGTCCCCGAAGGGTTCACGTCGTCCGTTCGACGCGTCGGAGTCGGTCGCCACAGCAGTCCGAGCGGTAGCGGTCGTACTCACGGACGAACGGGCACTCTCGGTAGCGTCGGGCGACGACGGTGCCACAGGTTCGACACTGGAAGGTCCAGCGCGCGTCGGCGAACGTCCGGCAGTGGACCTCGGTGTCGAGTGTCTCGGCGCGACGCCGGAACGCCGCGCCGTGGCCGGTCGTGCCGCAGTGTTGGTACTGTTCGACGTGGATCAGCTCGTGGCGCAGCGTCGACGCCCACTCCGCCTGCGAGAACTCGCGGAACGCGTCCCAGGTCAGCGACAGCGTACAGGGGATCGGTCTGCCGTCGGCACCGGGGACGGCGTCCCAGTCCAGGGCCTCGTCGGCGGTGGCGTCGTCGATCTGGGGGTGTCTGACCGCGGCGGCA
>Ga0207754_100445_pt1 | contig 16376 bp, 13 predicted proteins | sample A23E1SouthBayCA_FD_187728 | JGI IMG/M metagenome (GOLD analysis project Ga0207754, IMG submission 187728) | Aerobic enrichment media microbial communities from Eden Landing Ponds, California, USA - A23 E1 (SPAdes) | ecosystem: Environmental > Aquatic > Marine > Unclassified | place: Emeryville... | reverse complement strand
CCTGCCAGTAGACCGCGTCGGCGTCGAACTCCGCAGCGGCCTCGGGGACGACCGTTCCGGGGTCGCCGCTGCGAACGTACAGTTCGCCGTCCCGGTCCCGCAACGACTCGCGCAGGTCCGCGAGGCTCTCGATCAGGAACTGCGCCCGATGGGGGCCGACCTTGTCGAGCCCGAACATCCCCTCGCCGGTCAGTCGGTCCGGGAGACAGTACAGCGGCACGACGGTGTCGGCCTCGGCGACGGCGCGTCGCAGCGTCGCGTTGTCGTGACAGCGTAGATCACGGCGGAACCAGACGAGAACTGTGCTCATGACACAGCCAACGGCCGCTACCGGCCTGGTACCAATGGATAACAGCGTAGGTGTCCGGTCGGCCGAACTGGTGGCAGACCGCACGAAGAGGCCCAATCCAGGGAAACTCGTCGTGACCCGGACCGCTACGACAGCCACTCCTCGGGCTTGGTGTCGTAGTCGATGTCGTCGGCGTCTAGGTGTTCGACCTCGGACCAGTCGACCTCCTGCATCGCGACCGCCTCGCCGTCGTACCGCAGGCGCTTGCCGACCTCCTCGGGCTCGGGTTCCTGGTCGCGTCGCCGCGCGACCTCCACGTCGTGTTCGTCGAACTCCTTGTCGATGGTCAGGAGATTGACCGGCCGTCCCCAGAGTTCGAAGACGCGCTTCAGCGTCTCCGTGGCCTGTTCGAGGTCCAGTACGACGCCGTTGTACTGGTGGGTCAAGAGGAGTTCGTTGCGGTTGCGGTAGTTGCCGTCGGCGACGGTGATCGTCGGCTTGCCGAAGTTGGTGAACTGCAACATCAGCTTCTTTTTCACGTCTTCGGCGGCCGTCGAGGTCGCACGGAAGTCACCCGAGGAGTGGGTGTACTCGTAGGTGAAGTAGTCGTGTTCGTCGACGAACTCCTGGGTGAGGAACTCGTCGAGGAAGGTCACGTCGTTGTGGCTCTCGCGAACCTCGCGCATCCGCTCCCAGCCCCGAGCGTAGTCGACGTCCGCGAGGGCGTCGGCCACGCTCTCGTACCGGGCGTCGTCGAACATGTACCGCGAGATGCGCTCCAGCTCTGACTGGCTGATGCGCGAGACGAACCCGCGGTACTGTGGCTTGACCAGCGAGTAGTGGCGTTCGGCCATCCCCGCTTCGGTCAGGACCTTCCACGGGTAGGTCTCGACGTCGATCTCGCCGTCGCGGGCGCGAGCGAGCGCGTCGGCGTCGACCCGCGGATCGTCGGGGTCGAGGTCGTCGAGACTGGCGGGCACGTCGGTCACCGCCGGATCGGGCGCGATCAGGTCCTGGACCCGCTCGAAGTCGATCACGTCGTGGAAGTTCCGCCAGGTCACGTCCTCGACGCGGAGCAGTCGCTCGACGACTTCCCGACGGTTCTCGCTGTTTTCGAGGTACGTCCACAGTTCGAGGCCGAGCTTGTAGGGGTTGAGCCCGCCAGACCCGAGGACTTTCGACATGTGGTCGGCGTAGAGGACGAACTCGTCGACGCTGGCGAACTGCTCGCCCGCCATCATAACAGATTCCCAATAGCTCGCCCATCCCTCGTTCATCACCTTCGTCATCTTCTGGGGAGCGAAGTAGTAGGCCTCCCGGCGGAGCATCTCCAGTACGTCCGACTGCCAGTCAGCCATCTCGACGGCCTGCTCGCCGTCGGCGTCGTACTGCATCCCGTGGGTCTGGAGGAACGCGAGAACGTCTTTCTGTGGCTCTTCGGGGAACGTGATCGGCTCGTCGTCCTCGCGCTGGGCGTCGAGCCACTCCTCGGTGAACACCTGGCGGCGGACTTCCTCGGAGAGTTCGAGATCACCGAGCTGGTCGGCCACTTCCGCCAGATCCTCCTCGTCGGGCCGGTCCTCGCCGTCGACGGGCGCGTAGGGCTGGTGCTGGTCGATGTTGTCTTCCAGACAGAGGACGTGGTCGATCCACTTCTCGACCTCGGCGCGGTCGATCTCGGGGTCTTGCATGTACTCCTCGATCGTCTCGGCGTGGCGTCCCAGCATCGCCGCGGCCTCGGGATCGTCTGCGAACAGTCCGAACCAGTCGTTGTTCGCGAAGAAGTCGGCGTGCGCCTCGACGTGGGTGATGACGGCCTTCTGGTCGGCCAGCTCGTTGGACTCCTGGAGGAAGGCGTGGGCAGGGTTGTCGTTGTTGACGATCTCGAAGGCCTTCCCGCCGAGGAACTGTCCCTGCTTTTGCTGGCGGTCGTAGGCCATTCCCCACCGCCAGTGTGGGTACCGCTGCTGGAACCCCCCGTAGGCGATCAGCTCGTTCATCTCGTCGTAGTCGACGATCCAGTAGTTGACGGGGTAGGGGGTCAAACCGAGTTTCTTCGCCAGATTCGCCGCCTCGTCGACTGACGTTTCGAGTTCGGCGGCGACGCGCTGTTTGCGGATGTGGTCGTCGGTACTCATGATTCGTCCTCCGTGCTCAGGATCTCGTAGATCGCGTCGGTCACGTCCTCCGGGCTGGAGACGTAGGCCACGGCCACGTCGTCGGTCCCGCGGAAGTGGCGCTCCACTTCCTCGGCGTGGGTCGCGTTGATCGCGTTGCCCGACGGCTGGGTCTCGACGTAGGCGTGGAGGTTCGCCGGGATCTCCTCCATCAGCGGGATGACGTGTTCCTCGGTGTCGTTCGAGGAGTTCTCGGAGTCGCCGGCTGCGAACACGTAGCGATTCCAGTCGCTCCAGGGATAGGCTTCTTCGAGACGGTCGAGCGCCACTTCGTAGGCGCTGGAGATGCGAGTGCCGCCGCCAGAGCGGATGCCGAAGAACTCGTCGCGATCGACCTCCCAGGCGTCGGCGTCGTGGGCGATGTAGACGAACTCGGCGTGGTCGTACTTGCCCTGGAGGTACCAGTCCAGCGGCGTGAAGGTCCGCTCGACCAGTTCTCGTTTCTTCTGGCGCATCGACCCGGACACGTCCCGGATGTTGACGACGACGACGTTCTTCTCGCGTTCCTCCTCGATCTCCGGGTAGCGGTATCGCTCGTCTTCCCGCCGGAATGGAATCTGGTCGACGCCCTCCCGTCGGATCCGGTTGGCGGTACTCTCCCGGTCGACCGCGTCGGTCATCTCGTCGATGCTGTCCCAGACCGTCTTCTCGTCGGCCGGCAACTCGGCGTAGGCCTCCTCGATCCAGGCCTTCGAGACGGGGATGTGTTGCTCGCGGGCCCACTCGAAGACGGTCGCCGGCCCCCAGCCGTCTACTTTCAGCGCCTCGCGGACGAACGCCTCGTCGAAGTCCATCGCGAGCTTTCGCTTGAGCCCCTGCTTGAACAGCCGCTCGAAGTCCAGCGTCGAGGAGGGGCCAGACCTGGTGATGTCGGTGAAGTCGCCCTCGACCTCCTCGATCACCTGCTTGCCCTTCGGTTCGAGATCGAGTCCGAGTTGCTCGTCCAGTTCCTGGGCGAACTCCTCGGGATCCATCTCGTAGTACTCGTGGTCGCCGCCGTCCTCGCCGGGCTCGCCGTCCTCGTCGCCGTCGTCGTCTGGCTGGGGCTGGCCTACCGGATCACCGGGCTGGGGCTGGCCGTCCTGGCCCTGACCGACGCCGCCCATGTCGCGCTGGTCGTACTCGAACTCGGGGAGATCGACGATCTTGATCGGGATCTTCACCGAGTCCTGGCGGCTCCGGCCGAGGTCGCCGTACTGGATGAACTCGGCGAGGTCCTGCCGGCGTTGCTCGCCGACTTCGCGGTACCGTTCGAGGTCGTCTCTCAGTCCCATTTGTAACTCACCTGGCTCATGACGTGGCGACTCGTCAGCTCCGCCGACGCCGCGCTGTAGTCGAAGAGATCGCGCATGTTCTCGATCGTCGTCTCCTTCAGATCGGCCGTCTCGGTCCCGCTCGGTGGGTTGTCCCACTGGCGCGGGTCGAAGTCCTCGTAGGCCCGCCGTACGTCGGCCCAGTCGTGGCTCCCGAGCACCGTCTGGACGACGGGGATCTCCTTGGGGTTCACGTCGCCGACGCGGAACGTCTCGTCGCGGGACTGCCAGGCGTGGCGGTTCAGCGCCGTGATGATCTTCTCGGTCCGGAACGACCTGACGGCGTCGTCGGGCTCGTTGCCGTCGTAGTTGTCCTCCGCGAAGCGGCCGAGGTGCTCGATCTCGAACACCTTCATCTTCAGCGGGTCCGGCTCCTCGTACTCGCCGCGTTCGTTCTCGATTTGCTCGTCGGACTCCCAGGCGTAGACGTGTTCGACGTACTCCTCGACGGTCGACTCGTCGACGCGCTTGTCTCGCATGATCGCGTCGAGCACGTCCCGTTCCTGTTCGGCGAAGACGTGGTTCTTGACCGGCACCACGCGCTCCTCGAACTCGCTGGCCTCGGTCGGCGAGAACACCGGTGCGCTGTCGAGCTGTTCGGCCATCCGGTTGAGCACGTCCCGTGGCATGAGAACCCGTTCGACCGGTAACTCGGCGTGGTGGCGGTCCTGTGGTTCGTGCAGCAGGTCCGCGATCACGTCCCGCGTGAACGTCACGGGGATCCCGCCCTCACCGTCGGCGGCGGCGTCGGAGAAGTCGAACTCCTCGGCCGCGATCCGGTCGTCGCCCTCCCGGAGGTAGCCACGGTCGAACAGCAACGCCTTGTCGACGAGGTCGAGTCCGCCCGGCAGGTCAGTCGCGTCGAGCCTGGAGACGATCGCGTACATCGCCGCCGCTTCGAGCGTGTGGGGAGCCAGCTCCACGTCGGTCACGTCGTTCGCACTGTCCCGGACGGCGACCGAGAGTGGTTCCTGGATCCACGTCTCCAGTTCCTCCCAGGAGTCAGCCTGCCACACCGTCGTCTCGTTGGTGAGTTCGCGCCGGAGAAGCTCTGCCTCCAGTGAGAGGTTCGTCAGGTACGTGAACTCGTGTTTGTCGAGGCGGCGCTTGAGTGCCTTCAGCGGGTCCTGTCCCTCGCGGTCGGCGTGCTGATTGAGCTGGGCTTCGAGGTCGGGGTTCGAGATGATGATCAGCTGCGTGTCGATGTCCATCCCGATCCCCTTGTCCAGCTTGACGTGGCCCTCGTCGGGGACGTTCAGCAACTTCTGGAGCAGGTCGGCGTGCTGGGCCGCGTCCTCGACGATCGTCAGCAGGCCGTTGCCCTGCGAGAGCACGCCGTCGTAGGAGAACGCCTGCGGGTTCTTGCGCCCGCGCGAGTCCAGTTCTCGCAGCATTCCGTGCATCCACGAGCCGACGAGTCGCTCCTTGGGCGACCCCTCGTCTTCGGAGTGGAGGACGCCGATGCCGTCGCCCACGTCGACGACGAAGTTCTTCACCCGGAGGTGTTCCGGGCTCGTGACCGCAGAGAAGAGGTCCTCGACCCCCTCGCGGCGGTACTGCTCTTCGAGGAACTCGTAGGCCTCTCGCGAGAACGGATCGAGGTCGCCCTCTGAGCGCAGCGTGACGTGGTCGTCGAGGCGCTCGTTCAGCGCCGCGATGAGATCGCGACGCACGTCCTGTGGGAACACCGTGAGCGGATTGACCTGGACCGGGCTCTCGTACCAGTCGTCTTCGTCCGCCACGGGGTCGTCGCCGTAGGTAAGCGTCCGGTCGCTCCCGTCGGCTCCGGCGACGTTCCACTCGACGGTGTAGCGCCGCCCCTCGTCGGTTCGGGAGTACTCGCGGAGCCCGTTGATGAGACAGCGTTTGAGCTCCGACTTCCCGGTGGCCGTCGGGCCTTCGAGCCAGATGATCTTCTCGTCTTTCCCCCGGCCCGCCGCGATCGAGCGCAGGTCGTCGACGAGCTTGTTCAACACCTCGGTGTTGCCCAGGATGGCGTGCTCGCCGTCGTTGTGGGGATCGTCGAAGAACCGATAGCGGTCCTTTCGCTCGCCCTCTTCGATGACGGTCCGGGTGCCGGCGTCCTCGATAGCGTCGAGCAGGTACTTCGAGGCGTGGGAGGCCAGCGCGGGCCGTTCGAACAGTCGATCGAGGAAGGCCGCGAGGCTCACGGGCTCCTCGTAGGTGCTGTCGAGTGCCTCGTTGGCCCGACCGATGTAGTCCTCGCCGCTCATCACTCTTCCATCTCGCTTTTGGCGACCTCCGCACCGGCGAACTCCAGCACCTCCTTGGCCCCTTCCTCGGAGTAACCTTGCTCGATCAGCGCGTCGATCCACTCGTTGCGCTCGTCGTCGTCCATCTCGCCGCTGGAGACCAGCGCGGAGAAGTTGATGTTGTGCTTCTTGTCCTCCCAGAGCTTCCGCTCCAGGGCGCGGCGCAGGCGGTCGTTGTCCTGCGGATTGAAGGTGTCGCCCTCGCGTGCGCGCCGGGACACCCAGTTGCTCACTTCCTGGCGGAAGTCGTCCTTGCGGTCCTCGGGCAGGTCGAGTTTCTCCTCGACGCTGCGGAGGAACTGCTCGTCGGGTTCCTGCTCGCGACCGGTGAGGTCGTCCTCGACGGTGTCGTCGTCGATGTAGGCCATGACGTGATCCATGTACTTCTCGCCCTGGCGCTGGATCTCGTCGACGTCGTAGGCCAGCGCGTGGCGCACGTCCTCGATCGCTCGCTGCTTGTACTCCTCGCGGACGAGTTCGAGGTAGCGGTAGTACGTCGAGAACTCCTCTTCGGGGATCGATCCGTGGTTCTCCAGGTTCCCTTCGAGGTGGTTGAACGTCGTCAGCGGCGAGAGGAACTGCCGGCTGCGGTGCATCGAGTCCATGATCGCCTCGGCGATCTCGTCGCCGATGAACCGCGGCGAGACGCCGTCCATCCCCTCGCCGATGTCGGCCGTCTCGGCGGCCTCCTCGCGCAGTTTCTTCACGTCCACGTCCTCGGCCTCGCCGATCTCGCCGTTGTAGGCTTTGGCCTTCTGGAGCATGTCGACGGTCTCTGAGTCCGGTTCCTCGATCCGGGTGAGGACGCCGAACAGACCGGCCATCTCCAGGGTGTGGGGTTCGACCTGGATGTCCGGTAGGTCGGCGTTGCGCAGCATCTTCCGGTAGATCCTTGCCTCGTCCTCGTAGCCCAGCACGTACGGGAAGTCGATGCGCTTGGTCCGGTCGTTGAACGCCTCCATCTTCTCGTCGCCCTTCTTGTCCCGGTACTCGGGCATGTTCGTCCGGCCGACGATCACCTGGTCGATGTCGATGCGAGGGTTGTTCTTTGGCTTGATCGTCTGTTCCTGGGTCGCGTGCAGGAAGTCATAGAGGAACTCTCGCTGGAGTTTCAGCAGCTCCTCGCCGGAGAAGATACCGCGGTTGGCGTTGCAGAACGCCCCGGAGTAGTCGAAGGCTCTGGGGTCGCTCTCGCCGTAGATCGCGATCTTCGAGTAGTTCACGTCGCCGGTCAGCTCGGTCTCGTCCTGATTTTTCTTGTCCTTGGGTTCGAACGTCTCGATCCCCTGGCGTTGGTTCTCGTCAGCGACGAAGCGGACGATCTCGACGTGGTTGTCCAGGACCGATTCGAGGTCGTCGTCGTAGTGGGCGAGCAACCGATCCATGTAGAACTCGCTGGCCGGATCGAGCGACTGCTCGTTGCGGATCGTGTAGGGAGCGTCCAGCTCCTCGTTGATGTCCTCGATGACGCGGTCGCGCTGTTTCTGTGGCAGCAGGACGATCGGGTCCTGGTTCATCGGCGATCGGACCACGTCGTCGGCCGGGTCCTGATCGTCGATCACGTCACAGAGGTTCGTCCACCGGAACGTGTACATCCGGCCGTCGTCCCGGAGCGTGTAGTCCTCGAAGTACCGTCGGATCTGCCGGTCGAAGTCGGACTTTCCGGAGCCGACCGGTCCCAGCAACAGCTTGATGCGCTTCTCTGGCCCCAGCCCGCGTGCCCCCGACTTGACCTTGTTGACGAACTCGTGCATCGCCTCGTGGACGACGCGTCCGTAGAAGGTGTTCTCGCCGTCGTTGATCGGGTCTTCGGAGGCGAGCTTGTACTCGACGACGCCGGCATCTTCGTCGTATTCGGTGCCGTAGTAGTCGAACATGTCGGCGACGCGCTGGTGGGCGTTGCGGGCGATCGTGGGGTGGTCGTACAGCTCGTCGAGGTACCAGTCGAACGAGTGAGTCGTCCGGAGATCCGCCGGAATGGAATCCTGGTACTCTCTGCTCAACTCCTCGAGTGATTCTTTGGTGACTGTCATACTATCACAGCGTGTGGTCGGACGCTGACGACGCCGTCAGCCGTACCGAAACCGGTGTCTCGGGAACCGTTCGGGTCGGCAGTACTGGAACGCTCGGACCGGCAGTCCGGGCGTCTGTTGGTCTGTAGTGGCATGTGTACACATACCAATGTCGGAACGAGCGACGCCGTTCTGGGCATTGGTACCATATCGCTGATCGAACCGTTTCCGATACTATTTAACGTATGGGTTATACAGACATATAACCCTTGTCTCGGTCGCCGCCAGAGGTGCCATTAATTCCAATGTTTGTCACCGAGAAAGTACGATTGCGTAAGTGGGTCGACCCGCGCGACGCGTCCGGACGCTTGTCACCCCGACAGACGATCGTCGGACCTTTCTCCGGGGCGGCCGTCGACCGAGCATGGGACTCGACGCGCTGAACCCGGCCTGGGAACGCTGGAACGAGGAGCGAGGGCGGATCGTGCTCGCGTACCGGCCGGACGTGTTCGACGGAGGGTCGTTGCCGGCGGCGTGTCTGCCGACGATCTACGTGACGCGTGGCAAACGGGGCCGTCGCCCCGGTGGCGAACGCGTCGGCCACGACTGGTTCGTCACGCTGTACCTCGAACCCGACGTCGACTGTGGCACCGATCGGTACGACGATCGGTCGGCGGCGATCGACGCCGCGGTGTCGCTCGCAGACGACTTCGACGCCGGCCGGATCGACTACAGAGACGAGTATCAGGTGCCCCGCGAGGAGTACTTTCGGGCGCTCGACGAAGTGGTTTCAGACGAACCGTCGGACGGCTGAAGGCGGATGTCCCGCTCCGTCTGCAACTTCAACACGGCAGACGTTGGGGAGGTAAGAGAGCGGATCGAGTAGCTCGAATTCCGGATACACGAAAGGTTCGGAACACGTTGAGACGAACACGTTACTGCCAGACGGTGGGCTCGCCACTGAACTCCCGGTCGTTCGTGAGGATAGCGTCTGTCCCGCGAACTCTGTGGTTCGCGACGAGGAGGGCATCGTGCATCGTGTGATGATCGATAAGACTGGCACACACGGCGAGGTCTTGCTCGTTGGCAGCGGCGATCTGAACGGGGCCATCGTTCACGAGGCCGCGCAAGACCGCGTTCGGTGTCGTATCGACCGCGACACCGGCGATATCTCCCTTGTTGACCGCTGTCCAGAGTGCTTCACTCACCGCGATCGTCGGTGCCTCGATTACGTCGACGCCCCGTTCGGCTCGCTGGAAGACCTCGTCTGCGGCCGGCGGGAGTTGATCGACGAGATACCGTGCCATCGCGACACCATCGGCGGTGTACCGGGTCACGGCTGCCACTCCGATTGGCGCTTCTCGCGGATTTCGGCTTCCATCTCTTCGGCCATCTCCGCACGCTTTTCCTCGGGAACGTCCTCGTCGACGAGCATGCCGCGCCCCGCCGATTGCGTTGCCTTTCTGACCCGGATTCCGTCCTCGGCCTTCTCCCACCGAACTTCATCACCCTCCTGCAGATCGAACTCCGTACGGAGCGCTTTCGGGATCGTTACCTGCCCTTTCCGGGTGATCCGTGTCGTTTGCTCTTCGCCGTCGTTGTCGGTATCCATACGGAGTACTACAGGATGTAGTACCTAAGAACTGTCGCCGAGTGATCGTTCGACGACGCCCTGTCCGGACGAAACGGGGAGACGGCGGCGTCACCACTCGTCGGCAGCGATCCGGCGGATCGAGACGTTGTCGAACGCTGCCGTCGCCCGATCCCGAGCGGCCCCGCTGTGGACCGCAAGCCCCAGCGTGATCGGGTCCGACAACGAGAGCGGGCGCTGGTCGATCGTCCGCCAGCCCCGGCCGTCGCGGGAGACGTAACAGGTGAGGCTGTCGCCGATGCGATCCAGACGGAGCCAGCGAGCGTCTGCCACGCCCGAACCGAGACGCTGGCTGATCGGCGTCGCACTCCGCGTCTGTCGCCAGCAGGTCTCCACTTCGTCGTCCGGCGTTCGGCCGACGGAGCCGTACGGCGCGCCGTCACCGGCGTCGTCCCTGACGGTCAGTCCGGCCTCGCTGTCGTGTCCGGCCGCTTCGAAGTCGGCGAGGCGGGCACGGACGCTGATCGGCCCGGCGACGCTCGTGTAGACGTAGTAGAACCCGCAGCGCTCGCCGTCGCCACCGCCACCGGTCACGACCCACTCGCCGCCGTCCTCGCTCACGCTCCCCGCGAGGGCCACGCTGCCGACGTCGCGAGCGTCCGTGAGATCGTACGTCGCGTCGGCCGGCGCGTGGCGTGACGGATCGGTCGCCATCATGCAGTTCCGGAGTGCGATCTTCGCGCCGCCGGCTCGGCTGGCCTCGACGCCTACCTCCCAGTTCAGTCGGTCGGCGGCGTCGGCGACGATCGCCAGCCCCGTTCCGGTGCCGTCCTCGGCCGTCGTGAAGCCGGCTTCGAACACCTCGGCGCGCTCTGCCTCCGGGATACCGGGGCCATCGTCTGCCACGTAGAAGCCGTCCGCCAGCGCACCCAGCCAGACGGTCACGTCCGACCCCCCGTGATCGATCGCGTTAGTGAAGAGGTTCTCCAGGATCGGACGCAGCGCGGACCGTTCGGCGTTGACGATCGTCTCGTCGGGGAGATCGATCCGCAGCGTCGACGACTCCCGTGCGACGACTTCCCACACTTCTCGGGCCATGTCGGCCAGCCGCGTGTAGTGTGGGTCGCCGTCGTGTGCGCCCCCGACCAGGGTCTCGAAGTCGCTGATGAGTTCCTGCATCCGGCGGTTGGCGTTCTCCACGCGGTCGAGGGCCGCCTGGTCGCCCGCTCGGGCCAGTTCGAGATAGCCGTCGGCGACCTGGAGGGGCGACCGCAGGTCGTGGGTCACGAAGTCGGTGAAGCGTTCGAGCTGGGCGATCCGGCGCTGCATCTCCCGGCGCTCGCGCTCCCACTCGGACACGTCGCGCGCCCAGCCCACGACGCCGCGCAGTTCGCCCGCCCCGTCCGTCCACGGGAGGATCGTGCGCTCGATCCAGCGGGCGGACTCGCCGGTGTCGTGTTGTTCGACGGCTCCGACGATCGGTTCCCCGGTGTCGAGGACCGACTGCGTTCGGTCGTGGGCGCGCTCGGAGACCTTCGCCGCACCGTCGCGCTCGCTCGCGAGGGCCGCGTCGGTGCGGCCGTACAGCAGTTCCGGGTCCAGGTCGCCGTCGCCAGCGGCCGCGACGTACTGTCCGGCGCGGTTCTTGACGAAGAGCGATCCGTCGTGAGCGTCGAGCAACTGCTCGAAGGCGTCTGTCCGGAGCCGAGCCACGGAGTGGGCTTCTCCCCGGCGGGCCACGTCCCGGACCGTCTCGACGAACGACGCACGAGAGATCGTCGAGCGGGGGAGATAGATACCGCCCGCGGCAGCGGTCGCGGCCGCCTCGTCGGCGTCGTAGGTCTCGGAGACGGTGATCCAGGGGACGCCGTCGACGGTCGAGACCGCTCTGGGGTCGACGCTCGAACGATCGGATTCGGCGGCGACCACGCAGACGACACCGGCGTCGATCTGGTCGGCCGTGAGCCGCTCTGTGACCGAGCGAACGGCGAACCGATCGAGATCGCTCAGCGGGTCCAGGGCGTCGGAGTCGGGTGGTCCGACGGCGAGGATCGTCGGCGTCTGTCCGAACGACCGACGGGAGAGCGTCATATCTGGGGTTACGCGCTGAGTAAAATAAACGTACGGACCGAAAGAATCAGCGCCCGTCGTCGGCCACTCGCACCGAGACGTCGTCGAACGCCGCAGTACAGCGACGCTGGGACGCAGTGTCCGAGACGATCAGTCCGACGTGCGCCCGTCCGGGCAGTGCGAGCGTGCGCTGGTCGACCGGCTGCCAGGACCGGCCGTCGACCGACACCGAGACCGTCACCCGGTCGCCGTCGAAGGTGAGGCGAAACCAGTCGTGCCGTCCGACGACCGCGTCCAGCCGCTGGCTCGTTTCGGCCGTGGTCGCCGCCGTCTGCCAGCGGACCTCGGTTCCGCCTCCGGCCGTCCGCCCGACGGAGCCAGAGACCGCGTCCGTCGACAGCGACGACCGGATCGTGAGGCCGGCGGTGCCGTCCGGACCGCCCTCGTCCAGCCGACGGAGGCGAGCCGTTATCTCGACCGGTCCGTCGACGGTCGCGTACGCGAACTCGCTTCGCTGCCCCTCGCCGGAACTGCGCCCGCTGGAGAGGGTCCAGCGGTCGCCGTCAACGGCGACACGACCCTCGAACTGGTCGCTCCCGACAGTGGCCGAGCCGTCGAGCGTGCGCTCCCCGCCCAGTTCGGGGACCTGCGGGAGCTGGGAGACCAGCATACAGTTGCGGACCTCGTAGCGCGCGAGGCCGTCTGTGCGAGAGAGCCCGAGCGTCCACCCCTGTGCTTCGACCGTCGACCGGACGCCCGGCGACACCGGCTCGGGGTCGTCGCCAGCGGCGTCGGCGTGGGCGTGTTCGACGTAGAAGCCGTCGTCGAGCGCACCGAGAGACACCTCGACGGATCGGCTCTCCCGGCCGCCGTCGGGGCGGTCGTTCGCGGCGACGGCCGTCTCGAAGAACGCTTCGAGGAGCGGCCTGATCGTCGATTCGGGCGCGTTGACGACAGCGTCGTCCGAGAGCGCCACCGACAGCGAGCCTCGGCGATCGCCCACGACCGTCCACACGTCCCGAGCGATCGCCGCGATCCGGGCCGTCTGCGTGCGCTCGATGTCGACCTGCTGACCGTCGACGAGTCGTTCGAGGGCGTCGACGAGTTCGGCCATCCGGTCTGTAGCCTCCGTTAGACGGTCGAGGGCGACCTCGTCGCCGGCCCAGGCGAGGTCGAGATAGGCGTCGACGACCTGCAGCGGCGACCGGAGTTCCTGACTGACGTAGCTGGTGAACCGTTCCAGCCGGTCGATCCGGGTCTGCAGCGCGGCTCGGGCCTCGTGGCGCTCCGTGACCGACCGCTCGATGCCGACGACGCCGACGATCGAACCGTCCACCCGCCAGGGGTAGATCGTCCGTTCGAGCCAGGCGGCTCCCTCGCCCTGACCGAACCGCTCGACGGCCCCGAGGATCGGTTCGCCGCTCTCGGCGACCGTGAGCGCGTCCCGATGACGGCGTTCGAGCAGCGGCGCGTCGGCGTCGCCTTCGCGTGCCAGCTGTGCGTCGGTCTCGCCCAGCAGCGAGCGGTCGCGCTCGTCGGCGTTCGAGACGGCGAGGTAACGTCCGTCCGCGTCCTTGACGTAGATCGTCTCGCCCCGTGTCGAGAGCAGTTGCTCGAACGCGTCCGCCAGCAGCGACTCGCTTCGCCTGCGCTCGCCCGACTCGGCACCACTGGCCAGTGCCGTCGCGAACTGGCCCCGAGAAGCCGACGGCGGGACGTAGCGGGCACCAGTGAGGCCGACCGCACCGGCGCGGTCGGCCCCGCCGGCCGTGGGGGCGATCAGGACGGAAACGTCGTCGGTGACCTCGAACACGTCGGTCGCGAGATCGTCGCCGGTCCCGTCGGGGAGCGAGTCGCGCGCGAGCACGCAGACGACGCCCTCGTCGAGCGCCGCGAGCGCCGCCTCGCGGTCGGCCACGAACGCCAGTTCGTATTCCGGGACCACTCGGGCCACCTGTGGCGGGTCGTCGAACCCGACGACGAGGACGGTCGGCTCGCCGTCGAGGTATCGCCGCAGATAGGTCACTACCCGACGTAGGGCCGTTCGGTACGTAAATATGTGGCCCGCGACCCAGTCGACACCTATAGTGGTCTGCCCCGAGAACGAACGACCATGACTACCGTGACGCTGATCGGCTCCCGCCTCGCGACGGCCGGTGAGGAGTTCGTCTATCGCGGCGAGGCAAGCGGCTGTGACGGCTGTCCCTATCGCGACCAGTGCCTCAACCTCACCGAAGGCGTGCGCTACCGGATCACGGACGTTCGCGAGTCGGGACAGGTCCTCGACTGTGCCGTCCACGACAGCGGCGTCAAGGCCGTCGAGGTCGAACCCGCACCGATCAAAGCCAACGTCAGCGCGAAAGGGGCCTACGCCGGGAGTAGCGCCACGCTGGAGGGGCCGTGTCCCTACACCGGCTGTCCGAGCCACGAGTACTGCGAGCCGGCGGGAGCGTCCTTCGACGAGGAGTACCGCATCGACGAGATCGTCGGCGATCCCCCCCACGACTACTGCGGACTGGATCGCGACCTCACGCTCGTCGAGCTGGCACCGCCCGAAGAGCGCAGCGGCCGCTGACAGTCACGCCCGTCGACGCGGATCTGCCGTCGTTCTGTCGACCGGGCAAACGGCGACACGACGCCGTCCCATACTGCCGGCTGTCACTTCGTGACGAGCTTCGCCACCTCGGGGTGGCGACATCGGTCACAGATGGACAGCCGGTCGTCTCAGTCGTCACTCCGGAGACTGCCGGTCCGCTCTGCCGTGTAGCCGAACACGTCCTCGTAGCCGTCCGGCGAGAGCAACACCGGGTGGAACGGCTCGTCGGCGACGAGGGGGTCGCCGTCGGTGGCGGCGAACGCCTCGCCGGCACCGACCTCCTCGAAGTTGTCCGCGTACACCTCGTAGACCTCGCCCATCGCCTTCGGGATCGGGTCGCCGAGTTCGTACACCGGCACGTCTCTGGGCTCGGTGCGTGACGCCGCTGGCAGCACACCGACCGCCTGGAGGAAGGCCCGCGTCAGCACGACGGCGTTGTCGGCCGCCTGCTCGGAGCCCTGATAGCCACACTCGACCTCGATCGTCGCCGGAATCCCGTCGAAGATCCGCCCCTCGTTCGAGCCGTCCGTCTCGATCACGGCGTCGATCGGGAGTCGCGGGCAGACGCTCCGCGCGAGGTCGTCGATCGTGTCTACGAGCGCGAACATCCCGCCGTAGGACCGCGTCGAGTGCAGCGCCAGCGTCGTACAGTCCCCGATCTCCTCGACCAGCCTGGCCGCCAGTCGCTCCTCGCGGGAGCCGTCCGGCGAGCCGGGGAACGATCGGTTCAGGTCGGTGTCGACGTAGCGCTGGCCGCGCTCGATCGCCGCCTCGTTGGCGATCACGAACGCGACCGGTCGCTCGACGGTCGGCGACGCTTCGAGGAGTGTCTCGACCGCGTGGACACCGCAGGGTTCGTCACCGTGGATCCCACCCACGACGGCGACCTCGGGATCGCCGTCGCCCAGTTGTTCGACGTACACAGCAGCATGCAGCGGCTCCACGGAGAAATATTACACGCTCGCCGGCCCCTACTCCAGGGACGCGGCGTACTCGAAGTCCCGCTCGCTCGCGGTCGGACACTCGTCGTCCAGCCTGATCTGCCAGCCGTGCAGAGCCGTCGGATCGTCCAGGGCGTCGGTCAACACCGTCCGCACGTCGAGGACGTCGACGCCGTAGTAGTCCGGCGGCGTCCCCTGGAGATACTGTAGGGCGGTCCGAAAGAGGCTCCGCATCCCGTCGTCGTTCTCGAAGTCGAAGTGCTTGTACGCACCTGCTGCGACCTGCACCATCCCGTGGAGGAACGCGCTCTCAGTGGTTCCCTGTCCGTAGTTGTACCACTCCGCTTCGAAACAGTCGTGGGCCTCGTGAAACTCACCGGCGTTGTAGAGCCGGACGCCGTGGACCACGGCCCCGCGGAGAGTGCCGTGTTCCCACCCGTTCGACGCGCGACGATCCTGGTCCCAGCCCGTCGGGTTCCCGGAAATCGGCGGGGCGACATCGTGATCACGGGTGTGATCGTCCATACCGAGTACAGGAGCGGCAGGGAGGTAATCCCTCCGCTCGACGGCGGACGCTACGCGAGCGCCGTCCAGTCGACGTGAGCGGCGACGAGGACGACGACGCTCGCGACGATCCCGAGCAGGATCGACGCCTGAACGAATGCGTATAGCACGATCGCGCCTGCGACGACCCAGCCCAGGGCACGCTGTCGCTGGCTCGCGAGGAGCGATCCACCCAGCCCGCTCGACTGCCAGCGGTCGCGGGCGTTCGCACACTCCTCGGCGTCCCCGCAGTGATCGTCGAGTGACTCCTCGTTTTCCAACCGCACCCCGCAGAACGGACAGTACTCGATCTCGGAGGGCATATCCGGCGTCTCCAGTCGACTGGACAAAACAGTTTGGACGCGACAGCGTCGTTCCGTACTGCATATATACTTCCCCACACAGAACCCGAACGCAAGCGTGCGAGGGTAGCCAAGCCTGGAAACGGCGGCGGACTCAAGATCCGCTCCCGTAGGGGTCCAAGGGTTCAAATCCCTTCCCTCGCATGACGCGGCGACACGACACGTGTCGGCGCGGAATGCACTCGGAAGGGTTTGGATGAGAGAAGACG
>Ga0207754_100444_pt1 | contig 16416 bp, 27 predicted proteins | sample A23E1SouthBayCA_FD_187728 | JGI IMG/M metagenome (GOLD analysis project Ga0207754, IMG submission 187728) | Aerobic enrichment media microbial communities from Eden Landing Ponds, California, USA - A23 E1 (SPAdes) | ecosystem: Environmental > Aquatic > Marine > Unclassified | place: Emeryville... | reverse complement strand
GAGCGATAGTTCCCCGACTGGTCCGACCGGGCCGGCCGGCCTGCCGATGGAGGCAGTCGGTGCAGTCGCCGGGATCATGCTGCTGGTCGCGCTCTGGGGGTGGTGGCAGTGAGTCCAGCTCCAGCGGCAGCAGCAGCCGGCGGCGCTCTCGCTGACAACGCCGACGAAGTGGCCGATGTTGCCAAGCAGGGCAGTGCCGACGCCCGTCAGGTCGCGGAGTCCCGCGGCGGGCAGATCCTCATGGTGATTCTCGGTCTCGGGCTGCTGTACTACATGTACACGGCCGTCACCGTCGGCAGCGACGTGGCCGACGGCGCACAGGATGCCGCGGGTGACGTGGGCGGCGCTGCTGGCGATGCCTGGGACGGTGCAACGGACGTGGCCGACGGCACCGGCGACGTGGTGAGAGACGGCCTCGACTGGCTGTTTACCAACGGTGCCGGTGCAGCCGAGGAGGCGGCAGACGACTCCGAGCAGGCCGGCGACTGGGCGGCTGGCGGTGCGGCCGACGCCGTCGAGAACGTCGGCAGCGAAGCCGGCGAGGCGTGGGACTGGGCGGCCGGCGGTGCGGCCGACACGGTCGAGGACGCCGGGGACGCCATCGGAGGGTTGCTCTAATGGGTGTCCAGATCGGTCTCGGGACGGTCGCGGCACTCCTGTCGGTGCTCGTCGGGATCGAGCTTGCGCAGTTGGAGGTACTGCGACGGACGGCCCAGCGGTCGCGCTCGAACCGGAAGCGGCTCAGAGCGCTCTTGCGGGCCTTCGGTGTCCATCCCGACGAAGGACCGGCCTACGACGTGGACGCCGACGCACTCGGAGGTGAGTCGTGATGCAGGCCGCCCTGGCCGCGCTCCCCGAGACGCAGACGGTCGCGTTCGGCCTGCTGATGTTCCTCGGTGGGATGGCCGTTCCGACTCGCTACGGGATGGAACGCGTCGAAGGCTTCGGGCGAGCGGTCGCGAGCAAGCTCCCGTACCAGCCCCCGCCGGGGCAGGACGAGCAGCAGGCGATGGCCGACGCCGTCGACGGTGGTGGTGAGCAGTGAGCGCGCTTGATCGCCACTCACAGTGGGCGCAGTAGCCTCAGACGTCTCTGTTGAAATCCTCTTGGTCAAATATTGATATATAGAATCATATAGTTCGGAGAGCATTCACGATTCCGCCAACAAGAATCGCTGGCATCATGATCGTTAGAAATGGAAGGGCGATAAGTACGAAAATCCCTGATGCAACCCCATGAGAAAACGATTCTATCAAAGAGTTTGCTTGTTGGACGTTCTGGAATGAGTCTACTGCAGCATCCCATAGTAGGCTCCAAATTTGAGTTGCAATCCCAATTGTGAGGTAGAATACGACTAACAGAAAGAGTACAAAAACCATTACAAATGCATAAATGAGTGAGGGGAGATACGGTGGTTTGAAATCCAAATCCAATAGCATTTCTGTGTATTCAGAAATCGCCGGCCCAAACGGATTTACAGGGTACCCTTTCATTACCTTATTTTCTGTTTCATGAGTGTGTGTGAATAATTTTGCGGTGGTTATCGGCGTCCCGACTACTCGTTCCACACTCTCTCAGGAAGCCACTAAGCAAAAAACGCCTGCTACATACGGCTCCGTATGCAGCACGATATTCAGGTCGTCGTTCCAGCGGCCACCCGCTTGAAAATACTGTCTTCGGCTTGCCCGAGAATCCCCCAATCGCGTGCAGTGTCTTTATTTTGGCCCCAATCAGAACATACCATAATGCCCGGATTTTCGATTGACACGGTAATCGTCTTATTTAGCGCGTTTCTTTCTGGCTTGGTCTTTTTAGGTCAACGACGAACCTCAATCAGGGAATCAATAGAACAATTAGATGATCGGAATCTGTCGACCCATAATTATAAATTGAAGCCAATCCTACATAATGTTGAATTTTATAAGCTAAAGACAACAATCTCATTTAGGTCTACTAATATCGCTGAGATCGCAAATTTATCCAAGCCAAAGGATATAACTCAAATATCGGAGAATTTGGTAGAGGAAATTCGATCCATTGATGGTGTGAAATCCGCAAAGGTGGTTGAATCTGAAGAGATTGCCCAGCGAGGGGATGGGAAAGACGTAACCGAATTTCAATCTGAACTACACATCACCTGTCGTAGTGTCAACGCTGTAACCTGCCGTAGGATTGCGGATCAAGTTTTGTCAAAACTTCGGGCTCTGGATAGGAGATAAATTTGCCATATTTTCCTCATCGTTCAAAACTGCACCTGACCGACTACCACCGTTCTTGTACTGGGGATACTTATTACCTTCTGGTGATATCCGAAATTAGACTTTGAGTACCATTGGACAAGGATGCAAACGCGTGACATAGAACCATATCTATTAACGCAAGATGATTCTATACTGAATTATGATACCATCATGGATTACGCTTCAAACCGGAGGAATGGTGGTGGTGAGTTTTCTCCTCGGCTTTATCGCAAAAACGGTCGTCCCATTCGAATACAAACGGATCAGGCGCAAGTCCATCGAATCAAAAAAAGATATTGAGAAATGGGAAAGTGATGTACTTGAGCTTCTCCGAGAGGTTCACCTACGGTCATCTGAACTACGGAACGACCGAAGAACTGATTTAGAGGCGAAAGCCGATGAGATGAAGGATTTAGAGGTAAGGGTTGCTAAGCGGGCTGAAGGGGCTCCAGATGGTGTCGCTGACGATCTTGCCGAAGACTTGACAGAATTGTCAGCACATATTGGATCGGTCCCTTTTGTCTACCGAGAATTTTCCGTAGCGTTCCCGGATACTGTTGAAGAGTTAGAAAAGATTCCTTTTGAATCAGAGTATAACAAAGAGTCAGTGAAAGTTGGTGATGAGTTTGTCCGGCTGGGTCCGATAATCCGAGATATGACAAACAAAGCGCTTGAAGATAGGATTCTACCGTTATCCAATGATATCCAAGAAAGAATCGAATCAGACTGAGTTATGTGTATTATCCCCGATCCACGCCCACACTGCTCTCAATCTCGAACTCCACACCTCTCGTCGACATGGTCTCGGCGATCTCGCGCTTCTGCTCGGTCGTCAGATCGTCCCGTTCCAGCACTTCCCGAGCTGCTTCGACGAGTGCCGGCACGTTGTCGCAGGCGTAGGCCACAGCGTCCGATCGATTGCAGTCGTAGAAGTCGGCGGCCCGCTCGATCGCGTCGAAACGGTACTCGTTGCCATCGCCAGTGCGGATGCGGACGGACTTGGGCACGTCTTTCGTCGCCATGCTCGTGAACACGACCCCCAGAATCCTAGTTTTTTCGGCTCACTTGACGGGCCATTTCGGCCTAATTTGGGGGCGAAGTGCTGAACTGCCGAGGCGATTCGTGGTCACGATCAGGGACGAGCCGCGAATATGAACACGGAGTGACCCAGTCTCGTGTTCATATTGGAGGAAGCCATTTTCTCGACGCGCAACCCCACGCGGTCGCACCCAGAGAGTCATCCCAGCAACTGAGAGGGAACTACCGGCAAAACTCAAGTGTGCCGCTCTACAATATCGTAGTGTAGCAATGTCGAAGCAGATGAAGAAAACTGTAGTTTCAGGCGACGAGTCAGACATTCACGACGAGCCGCACATCCGTGGCCGTCGCATCACGGTCGGCTACATCCACGACCGCGTCGAGGAGCGCGGGCTGCGGCCCGAGACCGTAGCTGACCGGCACGATCTCCCACTGTCGAAGGTCTACCACGCGCTGGCGTACTACCACGACCATCCCGACGAGATGGACGCCGTGGAACGCCAGCGAGAGGAGGCCGCGGAGATCGCGCGGGAAGAGTCGACGCTCACCCCACCTGATGAGTGAGGATGACGGTGCGCTTCCTGCTCGACGAGAACATGGAGCCGCAGGTACGCCACAAGCTGGATGCCTACGGCTACGATGTCGAGCACGTCGGTGACGTAGCAGAGTTGGACCTGGGGACGACGGACGACCAGATCGTCCGCTACTCCGCTCGCGAGGAGCGAGTGATCCTCACCTACGACGACGACTTCATCACGGACCACGACCACGACGCCTACCACTGCGCGATCTACTTCGTGGATCAGGACTTCTCGGGCCGAGAAGTGGCCGAGATCGTCCACAAGATGGCGTCAACGTATCCCGAATCGGAGTTCCGCGGGCTGGAGTTCGGAAGCAAAGACTGGCTGTAGCAGGCATCAGATATTTATCTAGCGAACTAGAAACAACAGTTGCGGATCGCACGAAAACCGGCTGGGATGTGCCGGTTTACTCTGCGAACAATACCATCACAAGGCCAACGCCGACGCCTATCATTGCCCATCCCGCTGGTGGAGTGCTGCCGACAAGGGCGGCACCACCGACAATACAGGCGGCGGCAACTTCGCTCCTACTCATATCTTCAATGGGCAGTCTTGTCACACGTACCGGTGCCCAACGATACGTGTCACTCAATACCAGTGAGTATGTGATTAAAAATCCACTTGTCGGCTAATCCCACCGAATTCGATTCCGTTCCACGCCGATGCAGGTCACCGTTGAATTCGATCCTCAATTGTGGTCTTCGAGAATTCTGAAACCAGACCGTATGCAGCTTCACGAAGTGGAGGACGAGAACGCCGTTCAGCACGCTCATGTGCTTGTTCCATCCTGATCTTCTTGATTATATCGTAGATCCGTTCATGACTCGTGTAGGTCGGCTTCTCGCTCTCGTTCGCAGTATAGAGTATCCAAGTGAAACCGTCTGTTGCAATACCGACGATCGGGCGCTCTGTTGCCATTTCGAGATATTCTACAGACTCTTTCCGACCGCTCGCGATCTGACCAGGAGTCTTCACTTCACCGAAGTTCTCAATATCGAGGTTCAATACAGTGAAATCGGGGATTCGACCTTCAAGCCCGGTAAATCCTTTCGGGCGAAATCGGACATTCAAATTCAGAGCGTTCGCGATTGGCTCAATCAGGTTGTCCTCGACAAACCGTTCGGGTTCTTGATTGATCTGACTACCGTGCAGATTGTTCCCATCAAGAATTACGTCAGCAGCGTGCCTTCCAGCACGTTTCTCAAACGTCTCGACGAACCGCTCAATCTCTCGTACGACTCTCTGCGCCTGTGGATCGTTGCGTGTATCGTTTAAGCCCGACTGATCGGTCATTTCCGTAGCACCCGATCAACAGTCGGCCGTGGCAGGTTCTCGGCGTCGAGCTCGCCGTCGAGATACCGGTGGCCGTCACCTGTGAGTTCGTAGCTCGCCAGCCCCATCGTATCCGCAAGACCGGCGTAGCGGAGCATTTCGAGCCGTTCGCAGACGTGGGCCGTCGAAACCTTCGTGAAGGCGTTCCGTGAGATCATCTCTGGTTCGACCCACTCTTCCTCTTCGAGATATTCGAGTATCCGCTCATCCTCGCGCTTCATCCAACTGGCTGTCTTCCGATCCATGTGTTACCCCGCGTTCTCCGACTCGGATGTGCTGGTCGTGCCGTTGTTCCCGTTCTCCCCGTTCACGTCGATCGGCTCGTCCTGCTCGTCTTCGTACGTGCTGATTTCGCCGTTGAGGTACGCCTCGCCTCGGTCGGTGATTACGTAGACCCCGTTTCCGAGATCGAGCAAGAGGCCCTTGTCGGCGAGCTTCCGCAGTCGACGAGAGATCTGTTGTTTCGTGACTCGGATCAACCCTGTATCTTCCAGCATCTTTGGGGAGACACTGTCTTCGTCACGAGCAATCTCAAGGATTCGGTCATCCCATATGGTCATCCATGCGCCTGAACGTCTCATTTACATCAAATATGGCGTTTTAGAACGTCAAGGCCCGGAATATAGCATTTATAACTATATACTGTACTCTAAGCGCCAGCGTAACATCTATAACATGGCAGTGTTATTGGTGAGGTAGGAACCGCTTGGTCGGTTGATGATGACTCTCCTCGGTTCTCGAAGCCGGGCGGTGCGACAACACCGCCCGAAAAGGTGGTTCCACCGATAGCTATGATCGAAACCACTTCGACGGGGCTGGAGCCCCGTGCAGAGACTGAGGCATCGCCATCCAATAATTCTGACGCTGGCAGTTGCGCGACCTGTGGCGCGGCGGCCGACGGCGTCGACGCCCGCGACCGACTGCCGACGTGCGCCGACTGTGCCGGTCTCGTCGCCGACGGTGGCAAGTCAGACGATGACTGAGGACCGACGCCGTCGGCGGTCCGAGCCGTCGGAACTGACCCCACGCGAGGCGTGCGATCGATACCTTCGGCGTCGCCGATCGGACTCGACAGAGAAGAGCGTTCACGGCTGGGAGTACCGGCTGAAGCTCTTCGTCGAGTGGTGTGACGGCGTCGGTATCGAGACCGTCGGGGAGCTGCGTGGCTACGATCTCGACGAGTACTACGAGCTCCGATCGGCCAACATCGCACCCGTCACACTCGAAGGCGAGATGTGGACGCTGAAGATGCTCTTCGAGTTCCTCGAAGACATCGAGGCAGTGGACGACGGCCTCGCCGAGAGAGTCCGAATCCCCGACATCGACCCCGAGGAACGATCGAGCGACACGAAGCTCGACGCGCAGGAGGCCCGCGCCCTGCTGGAGCACTACCGGCAGTCCGATTCCGACTACGGGACCCGACAGCACGTCTTTCTCGAACTGGCGTGGTTCACTGGCGCTCGGCAGGGCAGTCTCCGAGCGCTCGACGTTCGGGACGCGGAGCTGGGCGAGAACCCCTACGTGATGTTCCGCCATCGGCCCGATACCGGGACGCCGCTGAAGAACAAGCGCCGCGGTGAGCGGCCGGTCGCCCTCTCTCCAGAGGTTGCGGCCGTCGTCAAAACGTACCTCTCTGAGTACCGCTACGACGTGAACGACGAGCACGGTCGCCAACCGCTGCTGGCGAGCGCAAACGGCCGACCGACGAGCAACACGGTCCGCTTCTGGAGCTATCTGGCGACCATTCCGTGTACCTACGGTCTCTGTCCCCACGGGAAGACGATCGAAGACTGTGACTGGACCGCCCGGCGTCACGCCAGCAAGTGCCCATCGTCCCGATCACCCCACCAGATCCGAACCGGGACGATCACGTGGTTGCTCAACCGCGGCTGGCCGCCCCAGGACGTAGCAGAACGGGTCAACGCCTCGGTCAAGACGATCGAGGATCACTACGACAAGGCGACTCCCGAGGAGCGCCGCGAACGACTCCGCGAGCGGATGGAAGACCGCCGACGATCGCTCATCGACCAACTGGAGTTTCAGAATGATGATGACTAACGCGACGATCAGAAAACGGGCAGTAGACCATGCACAGGACCCTACGAATCGCGATAAACCAGAATCGCGCCGGCCCATTTTCACTCTACTACGCGAGAAGTCCTGAGAACGCAGAGTTCAGTGTACTTGGGATAGAACGAAATACGCTACTTCACCGGCTTGGTGACACAACACGATCATTGCGTGGTCGCTGTTCGATACAGCAGGACCGTTCCACATCGAGCGTTGCACTGAGGACTCTCAAATGCAATCACTGGGTAAATATCGTGTTCGTGCGTGCAAGAGAAACAGCGAACGTAAAGATACCACCCTGGAGAACTCATCTGCTGGGGCCGAGATCGTAAAACGAGCCCGACTCGTACCCCGCATGAACTGACAGTTGATGCTGGTTCGCAGCAACTGTCGACTGCGGCATCGACGCTCGTTGCCATGGCGACCGTGTCTCAGTATCGCTCGATCTCGAGGTCGGGGATCGGTTCGAAATCGGTGGGGTTGCCGGTAACGACCGGCTCGTCGTAGTGGCGTGCAGTCGCTCCGATCAGTATATCTCCGGTCGAGACCGTCTGCCCCTGACGCTTCAGTGACCCGTTGAGCCGGCCAGCGAGACGCGCGATCTCCAGCGTTGTCTCCTCGACGGGGCGAGTGTCGACGATCGACTGGATCTTCTCGACCTCCGCTTCGGGCGTCTCGGTGTATCCGACACCGACGTACAACTCGTACACAACCTGCGCGGGGATTCGTTCAACAACGGGATTCGAGTCCAGCTGACCGGCCTTCGTCACGGCGTCGGTCTGTCCGTTCATTAGATCGATCAAAAACGACGTATCGAGGATCATGTGTCCTCGAAACGGTCGACCAGCTCGTCGAGATCCTTGTTGTCGACGGCGTCTACCTCGTCGACTGCTTCACGGAACCCGTCCGCTTCCTCGTCCGAGAGGATACCGGCGATCTCCAGCAGCGAGGGGCCGCCGACGAGCCGATCGACGGCCTCCGAGAAGGTCTCGTCCTCGTGTTTTCGCGCTCGGATCGTCTCGTAGACGTCTTCGTCGAGCCGGACGTGCTTCGTCCCCATGTGTAAACACTCGTTTACAGAGTTGAAAAGACTACCGCCACCACGTGCGGACTGATAGAGATTCCTCCGCGTTCACGCGGAGGAGGAGGTCAATCCGACTGCACGATCCAACCAATGACGGCTATCAGCTGTCGACCAGCGTTTCGAGCAGCGACCCCAGAAAATCGAATTCGTCGTCGGTGACCTCGTGACCCACGCCCTCGTAGCGACGCTCAGTCACATCGCCATCGAGCGATCGGAACACTTCCGCAGTCGCTCGCGCCCGGTCGGCGGAGACGTGTGGATCCTCGTCGCCCGAGGCCACGAGCACCGGCGTCCCGTCGAGCGTCCCTGCGTAGCCCCCGGAATCCAGCGCCGGGCCGAGCAGCGTGCCACTGAGGGCGGCTACGCCGCCGTACCGATCGGGGTTTCGGGCAGTGAACTCTGCGGCGACGCAGGCCCCCTGCGAGAAGCCGACGAGGACGACGTGGTCACGGTCCACGCCGAAGGTCTCGACGACGTGTTCGAGGAGGGTCTCGACGACGGCGATGGCAGACGAGACGTGTGGTTCGTTGCGCTCGATCGGCTGGGTGCCAGCGTAGGGGTACCATCTGCTTCGGTGGGCGTCGGGGGCGACGACGGTGACCCCGTGGCGGTAGATCGGATCGAGGAGGGCGACGATGCCCTGTGCGGTCGCACCCCGGCCGTGGAGCGCGAGGACGACGGCCTCCGTGGCACCCCGGGGCGCGCCCGCGGTGACGATCGGCCGGCCGCCGTGGGGGCCGGGAACGATGTCGGTAGGGCTATCCGCGTTCATCCGTCGCGGTGGGGCACCTCGATGGGGGGCAACTGTCCCTCGATCATCTCGCGGTCTTGCTCGGCCCAGGGCGGCAGGACGAGCGAGCCACCGAGATCGGCCGCGTCCTCGTCGACCGTGAGGCCGGGCGACTCTGTCGCGAGCTCGATCAGGACCCCACCGGGTTCCCGGACGTAGATCGCCCGGTAGTAGTGACGATCGCGGATGCGCGAGACGCGAACGTCACGGTCCCGGAAGAGGTCGTGCCACTCGCGCAGGTCGCCGTCGTCGACACGGAACGCGACGTGGTGGATCGTCCCCACGCCCTCGCGGCCGAACTCGCCCTCGCGGTCGAGCAGGTCGACGACGGTCGCGTGGTCGCCGGGTGCGCGGTAGCGGACCCGATCGTCACTCTCGGCGACCTGTTCGAGGCCGAGCGTTTCGAGGATGCTCGCGGTCTGGTAGGGATCGACGGGATGGGTCGTGACGCCGTGGAGGCCCCTGATCCCGTGCTCGGTTGGGACGGGGCCCGCCTGCCAGGAGGCGACCGGCGCGGCGGCGGCCACGAGTTCGAGGCGCGTCCCCGCGGGATCCTCGAACCGGAGCAGGGACTCGCCGAAGCGCTCGCGGCGCTCGGCGTCGACGCCGTGCGTGGCGAGGCGGTCCGCCCAGAAGTCGAGCGATCCCGGCGGAACGGCGAAGGCGGCGGCGTCGATTCCCGGTCGCCCGCGCCGTCCCGGCGGCTCGTTGGGGTAGGGAAAGCAGGTGTAGATCGTCCCGAGGTCGCCGGTGGCGTTGCCGTAGTAGAGGTGATAGCGCAGCACGTCCTCGTGGTTGACGGTGCGCTTGACGAGGCGCAGGCCCAGCACGTCGGCGTAGAAATCGAGATTCGCCTGCGGGTCCTCGACCATCGACGTGACGTGGTGGATCCCCGGCGTATCGGTGAGCATCGAGTACGAGTTCCTTGGCGGTCCCTGGTGATAGTCCCGGCGGCAAACGAAAGAGGGGGTTCGAGAGCAGCAGACGAAACCGAAGTGCAGACACCGAAAGCCCTCGGCTCGCTAACCGGATCTGTGTCGGATATTCTCCCTGCGGTCGAATAGTGCCGCCGCAGATCCGGCTACCGCGCCTCGCCCTTTCATCCGCCAGGCGTGTGGATAGCTGAACAGTCTACGTCCTGGCGGATGAAAGGGCGAGTGCTGCGTGACGGCTCCGCCGTCACGTTATAGCCGGCCGGTGCAACCGGCCGGCCTTTCCGGGAACCCGGACTCCACAAGCACCGCAACAACGTGAGGAGCACAGTGTGGGTCCCGGGACCGGAACTGCACGAGGGCTTTCGGTGTATACACTCCAGCAGTATCAGTGAGCACTTCTCGAGGAGAACTCAAAAGCGAGCGTTCTTGTCCCCACACGTCCTCGCCGTCGGTATGCGCCAGTTCGTCATCATCGGCCACGACGCCCCCACGACGCCCGACTTCTCGCTGGACGATCTCGCGGGGGCGGCGGGGCGACTCGACGTGCTCTGTCGGTGTGTCTCGGCCGCCGTCTTCCTCAGTCACGACGTCCGCGAGGACGTACGCGTCCACCTCGTGCTGGGCGACGAGTACACGGTCACCGTCGACAGCGACACGGTCCGGCGGCTCAACCCGGACGAGCGCTCGACGGCGGCCCTGATCCGCACGGCTCTCGAAGAGCGCGAGGAAGCCATCGGCCACGTGCCAGTCGAAACCTCACCCGGCATCTCGCTGACTCGGCGAGGGTTCGAGGGCACGCTCGAAGACGTGGCGACGGAAGGAATGGTCGTCCAGTTGCACGCCGGCGGCGACCCCGTCGTCGACGCGACGCCGCCGACCGATCCGGTGTTCGTCCTCTCGGATCACCGAGATTTCACCGACGCCGAGCAGGCCCTGATCGACGACACCGTCGACCGACGGCTCTCGCTTGGGCCACGGCCGTTACACGCCAACCACGCGATCACCGTCGCCCACAACTTCCTCGACACCGACGGCTACCGGACCACCGAGTGATACTGCCGGCTGTCACTTCGTGAAGATCTTCGTCACCTCGGGGTGGCGAAATCGGTCACAGATGTACAGCCGGTAGTATGAGCCAGGAGCGCGCCCCCGGAGCGTGCGAAAGTCACTTGACTCGATCCCCGCGTTGGGGTGAGGTATGGACGAGCGCAGACGGCGGTTCCTCGCAGGCGTGGGGACGACCGCGGCGGCGGTCGGGACCGCGGGCTGCATGGGTCGCTTGCGGACCCTCGGGGGCGGCCCGGAGGAGCCGCCAGCCGAGACGGCCGACACGCAGTTCCGTGGCGAAACCACCAGACGGGGAATCGACCCCGAGCGGACGATTCCCTCCTCGGTGACCGTCGACTGGCGACTCGACGGCCTCAACACGGGCGGACACACCGCGGCGAAGGGCAGTCCCGTGCTGGCACCGAACGGCGATATCGTCGTCACCGGCGACACCGGCGAGGTGTGGGCGGTCCGGCCCGACGGGAGACGGCGGTGGCGAGCCGACGCCACGGACACGTCGCGGGGATTCCACGGCACGCCAGCGATCGCGAACGGGACCGTCTACGTCGGCGCGTACGACGGGGCGCTGTACGCGTTCGATCTGGAGACGGGCGAGCAGTACTGGCGCACGCAGCTGGGCGATGCCATCGGATCCAGTCCCGGCTACCACGACGGACGGCTCTACATCGCCGTCGAGTACTACGAACCGAGCGGTGCCATCTTCGCGCTCGACGCCGTCACGGGCGAGGTCCGCTGGGAGGATCGCCGGATCACGGACCACCCACACTCGACGTGTGCGATCGACCGGGCGGCCGGTCGGCTGGTCGTCGGCTCCAACGACGGCTCCCTCTACGGCTGGTCGTATCCCGACCACGAGTTCCTCTGGCGCTACGACACCGGCGAGGAGATCAAGGGGCCGATCGCGACCTGGGACGGGAGCGCGTTCTTCGGCTCGTGGAGCGACAGGGTCTACCGCGTCGCGCTGTCGGACGGCACCGAGCAGTGGGCGACCGATCTGGGCGCGTCAGTGATGGCCGGCCCCGCCGTCGAGGGAGCGACGGGCACCGTCTACGTCGGCGACCAGCACGACTCGCTGTACGCTCTCGACGCCGACAGCGGCGACGAGGGGTGGGAGACAGACGTGGGTGGCCCCGTCATCGGCTGTCCGACCGTGACCAGCGAGCACGTCCTCGTGGGGTCCTACGAGCCGACGCTGTCCGCGCTGGCGAAGTCGACCGGCGAAGAGGTCTGGGCCGTCCCGGCCGAGGGCGAGGTCACCAGCACCCCGCTGGTCACCGACAGCGCGATCTACGTCGCCGAACGGACCTCCGAGGCGTCGCTGGAGGGCGAGGGACCCACGGGCGGGCTGTACCGCATCGTCGCCGACGAGTGACCGGCGGTGACGGCTGAGGCGGTCCCGAAAGTGCCAGAAGACCTTTTGACGTGCCCGGCGAGGGACACACGTGACTGAGTACGCCTCCGATCCCCTCGACCGGCGTGCCTTCCTCGCCGTCACCGCCGCCGTCGGGACGGGCGCAGTGGCCGGCTGTAGCGCGCTGGAGGCCGGCGACGACGCGACGACGACGCCGGTCGACGAGAGCCGCGCTCGCGAACTGGCCGAGCGCTTCGCACCGACGCTGTACTTCGACAGCGCCGAGCAGTGGTACCCGACCGATCCACGCCCCTACGAGAGCGAGCGCGAGGGCGAAACTGTCGTCGAAGGATTCGACGCACTCGACGGCTACACCGAACGGTTTCGAGCCGCCGAGACGCCGCCGGACCCGACCGTCTTCCACAACGTCGTCACCTACGACGACTCTCCGCTCGCGGTCGTCCAGTACTGGGCCTACAGCGCCTTCGACCAGTTCACGACGAACTTCCACTGGCACGACTGGGAGGTGCTCCACGTCTTCGTCGACACCGACAGCGACGAGCCCGCGCTGTTCGTCGCCAGTTCCCACTCCCGGAAAGTGCCCAACAACGAGTTTCTCGATCCCGAGCGGACCGTGCCGCGGATCCTCCAGGAACTGGGCTCTCATTCGAGCGCGCTGTCGGTCAACGAGGAACGCGACCGCTTCCAGCGACTGCCGACGGGCGGCGACATCGCGGACATCACCAACCGCGTCGTCGACGACGTCGAGTCTCTCGCCTCGATCCCCGTCGCCTACGGGCTGCCCCGCGACGAGGGGAGTCGGCTCCCCTACGTCGTCCCGGAACTCGACGGCGCACCCGTCTACGAGCACGACCGGCTGCCGTCGGTCGAACCCGAAGATCTCGTCCCCGCGGCGCTCACGATCCGGTCGTTCGACGCGCTCACCGCGCCGCCGACCGACCTCCCCGAGCGCGAGACCGGCCTCGTCTTCGAGTTCGAGGGCCGCGACGACCCCGAGACCGACGCGGACGTGGCGTACGAACTGCGACCGACGACGGCCCTCGAACACATCTCCGGGTTCACCGGCCCGCAGTTGAGCTTCGAGTTCTCGGTCCCGGAAGCCGTCGAAGACGCCGTCGCCGGCCACATCACGACGACCGGCGAGCCCTGGACCCAGCCTCGCTACGAGAACCCCGCAGCGGACATCTCGGACCCGAACCACCGCCGGGAACTCGCCGACCGCTACGCGGCGATCGGCGATCCGGCACCGGTCAACGCCGTCGTCACCGCCGTCTCCTCGCTCGTCGAAGACGGCGAGGCTCCGGACGGGGAAGGCGTGACCACCGAGGACAGCGCGGTCGAGTCCGTCGCGCTGCTGGAGAGCGAGCCGAGCGCCGTCCCGACGTTCCGGGGAGTCGCGGTGGCACAGGGCGTCGACTCCGGCCAGCACCGCCTCACCGTCAACGGAGCGGGTGTCGAACCGCACAGCGAGTCGATCACGGTCGAAGACGAGGGCGTGACGGCGGCCGGCGTCGACGGCGAGATCCCGCTCGTGGCTCGCGAGGACGCGACGAAGGTGACCGTCGATCCGACCGAGAGCGAGGCCGACGTGACCGACTTCGCGCTCGAAGACGACTTCGGCGGGCGACTCTACGACGCGCCGGTCGAGGGGCCGGACGCGGTCTACGTCCACCGCGGCGGTGCCTACACGGGCGAGATCCGGGACAGCGACGACGAACTCGGGGCCGTCCGCGTAAACCCGACCGACGAGGACCGCATCGCCGTCGAGCGGCCGACCACCGGGAAAGCGTCGTTGGCGAGCTTTCTGGCGACGATCACCGAGGAGACGCGCGCCGAGATCGAGGGACTGGACCTCGACGGGAGGGCAAACGCCGTCCGGGGACTCGTCAGGGCACTGGAAGCGACCGGCAGCGCCGCACAGCGAGCGGCCCAGCGGGCCGCAGACGGCGACCGAGAGGGAGCGGACCGTCGGCTCGTCGCCGTTCAGAGCGGATTCGAGCAGGTCGCGGACAACCTCGAACGGGCCGCAGACGGTCTCCCCGACCCCATCGAGCGAGCGGTCGACAGACGGCTGTCACAGGCCCGCAAACGCGTCCAGCAGGCCCTCGACGCGGAGAAGCTGTAGCGCCGGGCCGGCAGTTCCGGGCTCCTTTTGACCGTCGTCCACACACCCTGTAGCATGACCGACGAACTCGCCTGGGAGACCATAGAGCGCAGCGTCGCCTACAGCTGTGAGGGGTTCGACGTACGCAACGAGCGCGTTCGCTTCCCGGACGGTACCGACGCCGAATTCGACTACCTCGCGGAGGGTGAGAGCGTCGTCGTCCTCCCGCTGACGCCCGACGGCGACGTGGTCGTCATCGAGGAATGGCGACAGGCGGTCGGCCGCGTGAACCGCGGCCTCCCGGCCGGCTCGATGGAGTCCGACGACGCCGAGCCCGCGGACGCCGCCCGTCGCGAACTCGCCGAGGAGACCGGGTACGAGGCCAGGTCGCTCGAACACCTGACCACGGTCGAGCCCGCCAACGGCTTCGCAGACGCCGTCTTCCACTACTTCGTCGCCCGCGACTGCGAGCAGACGGTCCAGCAGGACCTCGACGACAACGAGTCGATCCGCGTCGCGACGACGACGCTCGACGAACTCCTCGATGCGGCCCGCGAAGACGAGCTTCGGGACGGGCGCACGGTGACGGGCGTGCTCTACTACGCGCTGTTCGAGCAGTAGAGTCGTCTCCCGGCCGTCCGTCTGTATCCCACGCACCACCTGGAGCCGACGGTTGCAGAGAGAACAGTGCGGCCAGATAGCTGCCAGAAGATAAATCGCAGTGGTATTCTTGCCGAAGTGATATATGTTTGTGGGACTAGTTAACAGTGTACTCACAGAAGAACTGACAGTCGAGACGGGCGGTGACGCCGAACGGACGCTCGGCCCGGCGGCACTGGCCTCGATCGCCTCCGTCGCGCTGGCACTGTACTACTACTACGTTCGAGGAGACAAACAGCGCGGACAGTTCGTTGGCCTGTGGCCCGCGACGATCCTCGGGCTCGCCATCTACCGCAGGCTGGACGAGATCGAGACGGAGCTCGAACGGCACCGAGAGTGAAACGCTGGGCCGTCGCTCCGTGAAGGGAGTCGCCACCTCGGGCCGCCGAGAGTTCGAGCCGGTGTACCGGACGACCAGACACTGCAGTCGCGACGAGACAGACACAATGCGTTCGACAATCACCAGACCACTCACACGGATCGACACCGAGACGCGCATCCAGTACGGATTGATGCTCCTGTTTGGCACGCTCTGCCTGCTGGCAGCAGTCGCCCCACTGGAGCTGATGACGAAAGTCGTCGTCGTCTCCGTGCTGTTCGGCTTCACTGGCGGGCTCTGGGTCTCCCATCTCGTCCAGATCGTCCAGCGGGCCGCACCCGAGGCAGAGACATGAGCAACGACCTCGCCGACGAACAGTCCGACAGCTCGCTCTCCGGTATCGAGTTCCTGACCGGCGAGAACCCGAGCGCGGGGTCGTTTCTCCTCGTGGTCGGGATCGTCACGTGCGTGTTCATCGCGGCCTTCCAGTTTACGCTCCCGGAACCCATCTCGACGGTGCTGACCAGCCTCGTCGTCGTGCTCGCCGTGATCAGTTTCCTGCTGGGCGCGATTCTGGACGCGCTGGGCTACTTCGACGTGCCGGACAACAAGTAGCCCCCACCGGCCACGCGATCGGATCGGCCCTCGGGACGCCCGAGCGGCGTCATTCGAGCTGGTGGTAGTCCAGTTCGTGTCCTTCGTCGAGAGCCGCCTGGACGGCGTCGCTCGGCGTGCCGACCGGACGCGTCTCGGTCCGCATGCCACCGACGTCGGAGCGTTCGAAGTAGATGTTGCGCTGCCAGTCCGGGTCCGTCTCCGTCTC
>Ga0207754_100442_pt1 | contig 16440 bp, 16 predicted proteins | sample A23E1SouthBayCA_FD_187728 | JGI IMG/M metagenome (GOLD analysis project Ga0207754, IMG submission 187728) | Aerobic enrichment media microbial communities from Eden Landing Ponds, California, USA - A23 E1 (SPAdes) | ecosystem: Environmental > Aquatic > Marine > Unclassified | place: Emeryville... | reverse complement strand
CGTGGTCGACGCGCTGACTCCCGTCCTCGGTGTGGACGAGCCACTCGCCGTCGGTGCCCGACCCCGTGCGTTCGATGCCGGTCACCGGTGTCTCCCGCTGGACCCGATCCGCGTACGCCTCGGCCAGCGCCGACGGGAGCCGCTGGAGCCCCGACTCGAAGCTCGCCGCCGGGGGCGTCTCCCCGTTCGAGAACACCAATCTGGAGAGCGCCGCCCGCAGCAGACTCCCTTTCTGGCGCTCGAGGCCCATCATCGGCTTCAGCGCGTGTTCGGCGGGCATCGCCGCCGGATCGGAGCCGTACGTGCCCCCGAAGATCGGCGAGAGCAGGTTCGTGTACGCCTCGGCGCCGAACTTCCGGATGAACGCGTCCTGTGCGGACTCGTCGGGGTCGATCGGGTCCGTCAGGGGTTCGGCCAGCAGCCGCAGTTTCCCCCGCACCGATAGCAGATCCGTACGACGGAACGCCGACAGCGACCGCGGCACTTCCCTGAGCTTCCCGTCGGCGTAGACGAACAGCGGCAGGTCGTCGTCGACCGTGATCACCTCGTCGGCGATGTCGAGATCGGTCACCATCGCCCGGATCGCGTCGGTCATCCGCAGGCGCTGGGGGCCGACTTCGAGCAGTTTCCCCTCGATCTCGTGGCTCTTGACGACGCCGCCGACCTCGTCGGTCGCCTCGTAGACGGCGGCGTCGACGCCGCGCTCGGCGAGGGCGTGCAGCGTCGAGAGGCCGGTGAACCCCCCCCCGACGATCGCGACGCTGGGATCGGCGTCGTCGGCCGCCGCGGCCTTGGTGTCGCTCATTCGTTGCGTCGGGCGTTCAGACACATCGCGTTCGGCTCCGGCCGGCACTTACACTGCTGCAGGCCGTAGAGGTCCGGGTCGAAGTCGGCGATGAACGGCTCGGTGAGGTCGGCGAGCAGGCCGACGAACCGCTCGTCGTCGTAGGGCACTGGCACCCGGGTGAACCCCAGCCCCGCCTCCTCGGCGTCCTCGCGGAGGTCCTCGTCGAGTTCGCCGAGGGTCTCGCTCTGTTCGTGCATGAAGCTCGTCGGGTCGACGACGACGCGCTCGGCGTCGATCTCCTCGACGACGTCCTCCACGTCGGGCTGGGTCCACTCCACGTCGCGGTTGGCGTGGTTCTGGTAGCCGAGTTCGTAGTCGGGGTAGCCGAGCATCCCGGCCACCATGTCGCAGTACTCCTCGACGTACTGGACGTAGCGACTCCCCTCGTCGAGGTAGTACGTCGGCGTCCCGTGGGCCGAGAAGATCAGGCGTGTGTCCTCGTCGAGTTCGAGCCCTTCACGATCCAGCGTCTGGCGGATGTTGTCCGCACGCAGGCGAGCGTACGCGGAGTGGGTGTGGTACCCCGTGATCTCGGTGTACGGCACGTCCCAGTCGAGCTCGTCGACCGCGTTCGAGAGCTTCTCCAGGGCCTGCACCGTCGTGGAGGGGCCACACAGCGGGTACACCGGCAGGCCGATGAGCCGGTCGACGCCGTCCTCGTGGGCGGCCTCGGCGGCGTCGCCGATGAACGGCTCCATGAACTGGTAGCCGACGTACGTCTGGACGTCGTAGCCGCGGTCGCGGAGCTCGGCCTCGACGAGCTCGGCCTGTCGCTGGGCGTGGGCGTTCAGCGGCGAGCCGCCGATCTCGCCGTACTCCTCCATCAGGCCGGGGGCGCGGCGTTCGGCCAGCGTGCGGGCGCGCTCGCGGGCCGCCGTTTCGGTGGTCTCGCCCTCGATGTCCATGTTGGCGAAGAAGATGCGTTCGAGGTAGTCCTCGACGACGTCCCGGTCGGCTGTGGCCGGCTCACCGAAGTTGAGCACGGCGATCCCTGTAGTCATACTTCGGACTCGGTGCCGGCGAGGCAGAAAGGTAACGGTTCAGGCGCGCGCCCGCGCGAACCCGTGACGCAGTCAGGGGTCGGTCTCGGCGTCCTCGGTCGCCGGCTCGCTGGCCTCACCGCGGACGGCCGCGGAGTCGACGGACTTCCGCTCGGCCGCCTCCCGGGTCGCGACCCGGGCCTCCCCGCTGGTGTCGTCGAACACCAGGTGGCGGTGCGGGTAGGCGATCTCCACGTCGACCTCCTGCTCCTCCAGGCGCTCCCAGATCGCCGTCTGGACGTTCGAGCGGGCGGTCAGGAGTTTGTACGGGCGGTCGACCCAGTAGCGAAGCGTCAGGATCACGCCGTCGTCGTGGAACTCGTCGATGTAGCAGGTGGGGCGTGCGGGGTAGCGTGCCGAACCGATACGGATGTCCGGGCCGCCCTCGATCACCTCGTCGACCTTCTTGGCCGCGCTCTCGATCAGCGACCGCGCGGTGGCCACGTCGCTCTCGTAGGTCACCTCCACGGAGAGCGAGAGGCGAGTCCGCTCGTCCTCCGCCGAGAGGTTCGTCACCTTGTCCTGCCGGATCACGTCGTTGGGGATCACGAGGAACGTGTTCTCGAGCGTGAAGATCTTCGTGTAGCGGATGGTGATGTCGTCGATGAACCCCTGGGTCCCGTCGGGGAGTTCGACCATGTCGCCGATCTCGTAGGGCTCGTCGGCCAACAGGAACAGCCCGTTGACCATCGACCCTACCAGCGGCGCCAGGACGATCCCGATCACGGCCGAGAACACCGTCACCGAGAGCACGATGTTGCCGAGTTCGAGGCCGACCAGCCCGGCGCCGATCAGGAAGAAAAACAGCGAGACCAGCGCCCGGATCAGCCGGAGTATCTGTTGGGCGACGCTCTGACGCCGGAACCGCTTGGCGACCTGTCGCCCGACGAGCCGGACGACGTACCGCGATAACGCGTAGCCGAACGCCGTGAACAGCACCAGGATCAGGAAGCTCACGGCTGGAGAGCTCCCCCAGTTGGGGAACAGGGGGGCCACCCTGTCGATGAGCGACCCGAGGAACCGGATCGGGTCGGGGAACTGACCGACGTTCACGCCTCCACATCCCACCGCCCCGGAAAAAGCGTTGCCGTCGGGGCGGTCGTCCGGGGGGCTAAGCCACTGGCGCTCTCACGGGGCGACATGGAGAAGCAAGCGCTCCGCGAGCGGGTGTGGGACGAACTGGAAGCCAGCGGCGACGCCCGCTTTCCGTTTCCGCCCCACGGTCGGATCCCCAACTTCGCCGGCGCGGACCGCGCGGCGGAACGGCTCGCAGCCACCGACGACTGGGCGGCCGCGGACGTGATCAAGGCGAACCCCGATTCGCCCCAACGATCCGTCCGCCGGCGAGCGCTGGCGGCGGGGAAGGTAGTGTACATGGCCGTCCCACGGCTCCGCGACGAGAACTGCTTTCTGCGACTCGATCCCGCCGAAATCGACGACATCGACCACGCCACGACGATCGGCGGCTCCGCGGAGCTCGGGGTGCAGGTCGGCCCCGACGAGATGGACGCCGTCGACCTGATCGTCTCCGGCAGTGTGGCAGTGACCGAGGCGGGCGATCGCGTCGGGAAAGGCGAGGGGTACAGCGACCTAGAGTTCGCGGTGCTGCGCGAGTGCGGACTGGTCGACGACGACACGACCACGGCGACGACTGTCCACGAGATTCAGGTCGTCGAGGCGACGGTGCCGACGACGCCGCGGGACGTGCCGATGGACTGGCTGTGCACGCCCGAGCGGTCGATCCGGACGGACTCGTCGGCCGCCAAGCCGGCGGGGATCGACTGGGACGCGCTCGAGGAGGAACGGCTCGCGGAGATACCGATCCTGGCCCGGCTCGAACCCTGATCAGTCACCTGCCGCCAGGGCGGCCTCGAACGCCGGCAGCACGCGCTTCACCTGGGCGCCGTCTTCGACGAACACGACGGTTCGGGGCGGCTCGGCGGCTTTCGGGCGGACGCGGAGTTCCTCTGCCGCCGCGGCGTCGGCGACTGCCGCGGGCCTGGCACGGAACTCCACGCGGGCGCGGTCGGGCTGGACGTAGACGGTCGTGATCGACTCATCGCCCCGGGTGTCGCGCACGCGGTACGCCAGCGCGCCCTCGGGCGTGGGTTCCACCTCGGGATCGGCGTCGGTGACCGCGAAGGCGTCGGCGCTGGCGCCGCTTTCCAGCTCCGAGGCGAGCAGTTGGGCGAGCCGGTGGCCGTCGCTGATTCGGTCGGTGCTCATTCGCCCAGCACCGAGTTGCGGGCCGCCCCCGCGGCATCACGCACGTCGACGCCCTCCCGGCGCGCGTAGACGACGGCCGCGGCCTCGATGGTCAGCCCCAGTTCGCGCTGGAGTTCGTTGATCCTTGCGACGGCAGCCTGTTTCTCCACCCCGGCGTCCGTGACACGGTCGAGCACCTGCTCGAAGGCGCTCTGTTCGCGCAGCACGTCGGCGTCCGGGGAGAACTCCTCGGGCACGTCGACGTCGTCGGGGTCGAACGTCGCGACCAGATCGCCGTCTTCGCGCTCGAGCAGCCCGCGGCCGAGCGCCACATCGACCACGCGTTTCGCCTGATCCGGGGAGAACCAGTCCCGATCCAGCGAGAGCGCGACGACGAACTCGCCGTCGCCGAGTCGGTCCCGCCCCTCCTGACGGAACGGGACGGCGACGGTGGTCTCCAGACTCATACTCGTGTGCCGAGTGGCGGCGGGCCTAAGCGTTGCGGAGCGGCCGTCGGGAGTCGAACGCTTCAAGTGCTCGCTGGCCGTTCCACGGAGTATGCAAGACCAGGGACCCTCTCCGCGCAAGCGAACCGGGGGGCGACGCGTCCGATCCCGAAAGAAGAAGCGCCACCAGCTGGGTAACGAGCCCACCGAGACCACCGTTGCCGAGCCGCGATTCCGCACCGTGGACGCCCGCGGGAACGAGCGCAAGATCCGCGCGCTCTCGACGAACGTCGCACAGGTCGCCGACGGCGAGGAGACCGTCGAGGCCGAGATCGAGGACGTGACCGAGAACCCGGCGAACGTCAACTACGTTCGACGGAACATTATCACGAAGGGCGCCGTCATCGAGACCAGCGCCGGCACGGCGCGTGTCACCTCGCGACCCGGCCAGTCCGGCCAGGTCAGCGCCGTCGTCGTCGAGGAGTAAGGCCAGTCGTGGTCGAGGCGCCCTGCCTCGACCACGAGGCACGTTGGAGCAGTTGTTCGTGCCGACGCTGGCAGTGCGATCCTGTCACCTCCATCGATGCAGTGGTCGGTTTCTCGCGGCGACGCGATCCGTCGCCGGACAGCAGACACCGGGAGCCGTCGGTAGATCATCCGTGAGGTCGCCGGTCGAAAAAACGAGCCGCGGGTCGTCAGTCAGTCGCTCGCCGTGATCGTCTCGCGTTCCTCCTCGACGGTCTCCTGTAGATCGTCCTCCAACTCCTCGCGGCCGCGCTTGAACTCGCCCATCGCCTGGCCGCTGGAGCGTGCGAGCTTCGGGACCTTCTCCGCGCCGAACAGCAACACGAGGATGCCGAGGAGGATAATTAACTCCGGGCCGCCGGGTATCATGCCGAACAGTGGTACCATGGGGACAGATGGCGTCGGGCGGTATTAAGCACGCACTCGGTACCGGCGTCGCGCCGCCGCAGAACGTGTCGTTCAGTCGTCGTCGCAACCGTAATCCGTGTCGTGGCGCTTCGCGAGCCGGTTCATCCGCGTCGGGTGGTAGTTGAGGTAGAATCCCACTGCGAGGAGGCTGAACGAGAGCGTGACGACGCCGGCGAGCTGGTAGCCGCTCAGGAGCGCGAACGGCACGACGCCGAGCCACGACAGGAGCGCGACGACGATTGACGAGCAGGCGAGGGCGACGCCTCCGAGGAGCAGGTTCCCGTGTTCCACTGGGGACCAGAGGTAGGGGCGGAACCGCCGCCCCCTGTCGGTCACCCGAACCGTCCCGCGGTTGGCCTCGTAGTCAACGATGCCGTGTTTCGCGAGCGTCGGGAGGTGGGTCTGCCTGAGCGCGGTGTAGGCGCGCTTGCGCTCCTTGGAGCTGATCGTGGTTGGTGTCTGGTCGGTCTCCCACGCAGCGAGCTGGCGGGCGAGGTCGGCGACCGTCGACTCGCCGCCGGCGTCGTAGAGCGCGTGGAGCGCGTTCCGTCGGCGCCGGCTGCTTAGTAGCGTGTACGCGACATCGCGTTGGAGCGACGTATCCCCCTCGGTAGGACGGTCCTTCGTCTCCGGTACCCCGTTGTCGTCCTGAATTAGTAGTTGGTCTTTCATCGAGTTCCTGGCTCCGCCACTTGTCGGCCGACCGCCGACTCGGCAAGAAGAAGGTAGTGTGTTGCCAACATAAGTCATTCGCCGATTGGCGGGAATTCCGGCTTTTCAGGCCGTCTAGCCCATAAATCGATAGCCCGTAAGCTACTGCCTGCCACGGTAGGGACAGCCTTCTACTCCCGCTGGCGGTGCCTGTTGAATAGGCTACCTGTCGTACGGAGGCGTCATGAGCGGCACACATCGAACCGGCGGCGTTCGCGGCCGAATCGACACGGCGATCTCGCGCCTTCGAAACCCCGCATACACCGGCGCGAACCGCTGTCTCCCCTGTACCGGGGTGAACCTCGGCCTGACAGCCGCGGCGGCGGTCGCGGTCGGGCTCGTCTCGCCGCCGACGGGCGCGCTCGTCGGCGCCGGCGGCCTGCTCACGACGTGGCTCCGGGGGTACGTGGTGCCCGGGACGCCGGCGTTCACCAAGCGATACCTTCCCGACAGCGTGCTCGCGTGGTTCGACAAGGCGCCGACGGGGGACGCGCTCGGCGGCATCGATCCCGAAGCGTACCTCCGTGCGGCCGGCGCCGTCACCGACGGCCAGGACGGCGACCTGGGGCTGACGCCGGCGACCCGGGTGGCGCTCATCGACGGCGTCGCCGCACTCGACAGCGACGAACGCCTCGCTCGCACGCTCGCGGAGACACTCGCGCTCGACCCCGACGACGTGACCGTCCAGCCCGAGGGCGTAGGGTACAGCGCCCGCGTCGGAGGCCAGCCTGCCGGCCGCTGGGAGTCACGGGTCGCGCTTGCGACGGATCTCGCGGCACACGAGCTGTTCGCCGACCGTGTCGGCGGGTGGCGGGCGCTCCCCGCCGATACGCGGGCGAGCCTCCTCGGCGCACTGCGACTCTCGCTCGACACCTGCCCGGCCTGTGACGGCGACGTGACGCTCGGCAGCGACACCGCCGAGTCGTGCTGTCGCTCCTACGAGGTGCTGGTCGCCGCCTGCGAGAGCTGTAACAGTCGGCTGTTCGAGATCGACGCCGCCATCGCCGGCGGCGAGGCCGGCGCCTGATCGGTCAGCGTTCCTTTTTCAGCGCCACGTCGGGCGGTCGCAAGAACGAGGCAGCATCGCCGAGTCACGCCCGCGTCGGGGCCCACTCCTCCTCGACGGCCAGCCCCCGCGGCGAACGGGAGCCCCGCGGGTACAGCGTCCACGCGTGGTACGCCGAGGTCACCGCGTACGCCGCCAGCGAGACGATCGCCGGCAGAAGCGGGTCGAACGCGGCGAACAGCGGAACGCCGGCGATGGCGGCGACGACGCTGCAGAGGCCGAGCACGCCGATAGCGCGGTACTGCTCGCTCCAGCGCAGGCCGAACGGGCCGGTGTCACGGAGCCGACGGACGACGCGCTTGGCGGCTGGCGTCGCACGCAGGCCGCCGTCCGCGTCGGCGACGAGCCCGTACCGTTCGAGCGTCGGGACGTGCGTCTGGCGGAGCGAGGTGTAGACGCTCTCTCTGAGCGCCCGCGGTGCGGGGTCGATGCCCGCCTCGACGGCCGCGACGGCGTCGGCGACGGCCGGTAGCGGCGTCGGCACGGCTGCGTCCCAGAGGAACTCGATGGCCAGCCGTCGGCGCTGACAGCTCAGTACGCGGTAGAACTCCGAGTCAGTGAGTGTGTGGCTCATGGGATGTACCCGCGGTCGGCCGTCGGTGACCCGCCACGGCCCCGCGTTCACGCCCACTACGCGCCCGTGACTCCTAATCACGGACAGCCACTCGCGACGGAACGGGGAGCCACGTCCAGCGTGGGATGCCCACTGCTTCGGGGGTAGCACGACCCTCTCGCCGGTAGTGTCGCCCCGCGAGTCGGGAAGGGTGTTCGTGCCGCCCTGCGCCTCGACGGTGTCGACCCGGCGGAAAGCGGGTATGCGGTTCCTACTCCGGCGCTCTGGGCGGCAGGCGTGTCCTGCCGAGTCCCGTATATGCCCCCGAAAACGGCTTTGCGGCACCGAAGGGGCGGTTCGGGAACGGCGTGGCGGTCCATGAGTAAGTGGGCCCCCGACGGAGGGACGTATGTCGATGGGCCCCCGGCCCAATTCAACGACGAACGCCGCCGCCGGGGCGGGAAGACAGCCAGACGAACAACCCCCCAAACTACACCAATGGACGACAACCCGAAACGGTACAACACGACTCGACGCCAGATCCTCGCCGGCATGGGCGCCGTCGGCCTCGCCTCCGCGGGCGCGGGCCTCGGTACCACTGCCTACTTCAGCGACACCGAATCCTTCAGCGGCAACACGCTGGAGGCCGGCACGCTCGACCTGAAGCTCGACTACAAATCCACCTACATGGGTGGCCCGGGCCGTCTCGAGCACGTGCAGGCGATGGGCTACCCCGACGCCACCGATCTCGGCGACGGCCGCTACCTCCTCGGACAGGCGCCGACACCCGAAGACGAAATCGAGTGGGAGAACCTCGTACAGAGCAACGAGTTCGACTTCTGTTCGCCGGAAGCAGACGAGTACCTCGTCAACGGCGACGAGATCCCGGTGTTCTCCCTCGAGGACATCAAGCCCGGCGACTCCGGCGAAGTGACGGTCAGCCTCCACATCTGTGACAACCCCGCGTGGGTGACCATGAACGGTGCGCTGTACGACAACCTCGAGAACGGCATGAACGAGGCCGAGATGGAGGCTCTCGACCTGAACGCCGGTGCTGTCGGCGAACTGGCCGACGAGATCGAGGTCTGTGTCTGGTACGACGAAGACTGTGACAACGTGTACGAGCCCACTGGCACCGGCCAGCAGCAGGAACTGGAGGTTGCCCTCGTCAGCGACACCTCCGGCTCGATGAGCGGCGCGAACCTGACCGCCCTGAAGTCGTCCGCCACCAGCTTCGTGGGGAACCTCTCCTCGCCCGACGAGGCGGCCGCAGTCTCGTTCAGCACCAGCACCTCGCTGGACCAGGAGCTGACCACCGACTACGCCGCGGTCCAGAACGCCATCAACAACTACACCGCGGGTGGCAACACCAACGTCGCGGGCGGAATCGTCGTCGCCGAGGACGAACTCCTCAACGGGACGAACGCGACCGGCGGCGCCTCAAAGGTGATGATCGTCCTGACCGACGGGTTCGAGAACATCGGCGACGCTCGCGACGCGGCCCAGGACGCCAAGGACGCCGGGATTCGCGTCTTCGGTATCGGCCTGGGTAACAGCGTCGACACCGCGCTCGTGACCGACATCTCCTCCTCGCCCGGGGACGCCTTCTTCGCGCCCGACCCCGCCGACCTCGACACCGTCTACGCCGAGATCGCGCAGGTCGTGCTGGAGGGCGAACAGAAGATCGCCAGCGGCACGATGGCCGAGGTGTTCGGCCTCCTGGCCGACGGGATCGACCTCGACGGTGACCGCCAGGCCGAGGGCGTGCAGTGTTACCCCGGCGCGACGACCCAGTGCATCGGCTTCGAGTGGGAGCTTCCCGCCGAGGTCGGCAACCAGGTCCAGAGTGACAGCATCGCGTTCGACCTCGGCTTCGATGCCGAGCAGTGCCGCCACAACGAGCGTACCCCCGAGATCACCACCCGAACGGGCCAGGGCTTCCTGAAGCAGGAGGAGTTCGACGCGGGGATCGAGAGTGCCTTCGCCCGCGGCCGGTTCGGCGACAATCTCGCATCGGGCGCGTGGGAGGTCGCGCTCGGGACGCCCGGCAGCCCCACGCCGAACATCCTCGATCAGGCCAACTACGTCTGGACGCCCGGGCAGTCGGTCCCGTTCAGCTACGTCAGTGACGGCATGGGTAACGCGACGTTCACACTCGACGGGAACAGTGTGAGCGGCGCCGTCCCGGCCGCCAACGGCAAGCTCGGCATCACGACCAAGGCCGACGAGGCGACGATCGCCGTCGAGAACCTCGAACTGGACCTCGCCGGCGAGGCCGTCACGCTCGACGGACCGGCGATGGTCTCGGCGACCAACGACGGCGCGGGCCGGGAGGTCAGCTACCTCGTCGTGGAGACGGCGGCGGCCGACGTGGCCGACGCCTTCGAGATCCGCGGCGACGTGACCGTCGACGTCCAGGGCGACTTCCCCGGCGGCGACGAGGACGTGGCCTTCGACATCAGCGTCGAGTAAGCGACGACGCCGAACCCACTGACCCGGCCGGCGAAGCGGACACCCGACGCCCGCCTCGACGGTTCGACTCCGTCTCCGGGTCGTAGCTCGCGACTGCCGCGAGCGATTCACAACCATGAGCCAAGAGAAGAAACGGTACAACACGACTCGACGCCAGGTGCTCGCCGGCATGGGCGCTGTCGGCCTCGCCTCCGCGGGCGCGGGCCTCGGCACCACAGCCTACTTCAGCGACACTGAATCCTTCAGCGGCAACACGCTGGAGGCCGGCACGCTCGACCTGAAGCTTGACTACAAGGCGAGCTACGACGGCCCCAACGGCACGGAGCTGATCGGCCAGGCGCCGAGCGAACAGCAGCTGATCGATCAGTACGGCGAGGCGATGGACGGCCCGCTGACCTGGGAGGAACGTGCGGACCTCGGGTTCGCCTGTGACACTGAGGGCCTCATCGACGGCGAGGCGATGCCGGTGTTCGACCTCGACGACGTGAAGCCCGGTGACTACGGCGAGGTCACCATGAGCTTCCACATCTGTGACAACCCCGCGCACGTCTTCTTCCGCGGCAACGTGGGGGCGGACGCCGAGAACGGGCTGACCGAGCCCGAGGCCGAAGTCGACTCCACCCTCGACGCCGGCGAACTCTCCGAGCTCATCGACGTGCGGATGTGGTACGACGAGGACTGTTCGAACACGTACGACGAGAACACCGGCCTGGCCGACGTGCTGGTGGTGCAGGACATCTCCGGCTCGATGGAGTACGCCGGCAACGGCGGCGTCATCGACGACGGTAGCGGCGGGACGACGACGAAGATCGCCGTCGCCAAAGACGCCATCGAGGCGTTCGGCGACACCGCGTTCGCCAGCCCCGCCGACGTGGAAATGGGTCTGTTCACCTTCGGCAACGAGGACTACATCGGCGACGACACCCCCGCCGGCGACGACGTGGGCATCGCGCTCGCACCGACGAACGACGAGTCGACGTTCGACACCGCCGTGGGGAGCGTCGACGCCGCCGCGGAGGGCGTCGGTGGCACCGCGCTCGGACTCGCGGTGCAGGCGGGTAACGACTTCCTGCAGAACAACGGCCGCAGCGGCGCCCAGCCCGTGCTGGTCGTCCTGACCGACGGCGAGCAGTTCGACTCGAACATCGACGAACTCGCCGCGGCAAACGCCGCGAAATCCGAGGGCACCCGGATCGTGATGATCGACATCAACGATGCGGGCGACGGCGAGCCCCAGCTCCTCCGGGATATGGCCGGCTCCACCACCACCACCGCCGGCAACGGCGACGGCACCGACTACTACCAGAGCGCCGACGCCTCGTTCGCGACCGCTGCGGTCGATATCTTCGACTCCATCCTCCAAACCATCGTGGTCGCCGAGGAGGTGCTGTTCGAGGGCACGCTCGGGGAGTTCGGCGACGCGTTCGCCGACGGGATCGCGCTCGACCCGGCGCCGCTGTTGGGCGGCGCGACGACGAACGAGATCTGTTTCCACCCCGGCACCCACTGCGTGGCGTTCGAGTGGTCGATCGACCCCGAGGTGGGCAACGAGATCCAGAGCGACTCGGTCAGCTTCGACTTCGACTTCGCCGCGGTCCAGTGCCGCCACAACGCGGAGCCGATGAACCCCTTCATCTCGGCCTAACTCTCTTTTTCTCACTTTCCCCTGCTGACGCCCCGGCGACCCGTCGGGACGCTATCGGCGCTCTCAGAACCGACGACGAGACCCGGGGGTGTTGCACACTGACGGCCGGCGATCCCGCCACGCCGACACCGGCAGGGTGACCGTACCCCCGAGTGACGCGAGCCGTACTGACCGACACCGGCCACCGTACTCCGTGGGTGGCTGCTCGTACTAACGCTTCCACAGGCCCAGTAGACTATCAACGCGCCCGCGACGGCGGACGCGGCACACCACCATGACTTATCTCACACGACGGGGCGTTCTGACGGCGCTCGGGGGCGTTGGCCTCGGCACGGTCGCCGGGCGGAGGCTCGTCGCCGGCAGGCGACCGCCGTTCTCGCGGTACACGCTCGCACAGCCAACCGCCGGGAGCGGCTCGCTCCGTGTCTCCTGGTACGAACGCTACAACGGCGAACCGATTGAGGGCAGCGGCGGCGTCGACGCCGACGCCGTGGACACGCTCGCCCCCGAAACCGCACCGACGTACGTCGACGAGGCGCCCAGCGCGGTGGTCTCGCTCGACGACGTGCTCCCCGGCGACAGCGGCACGCTGGTCGTCGGTCTCCAAGCCGTCGACGCCGACCTGAACGTTTGGATCCGCCCGCGGATCACCGCCGACGCCGAGAACGGCCAGACCGAGCCCGAACTGCTTGCGGAGGGCGCCGACGCGGACGGCGACGGCGAACTCGACAGCCTCACCGAGGTGGCGTACTGGCTCGACAACGGCGTCGTCTTCGGCACCTGCGACGGGGAGCGCGGCCTCTTCGAACCGCAGTTGGTCACCGCCGCGGACACCGCGGCCGCCGGGACGTTCGGGGCGGTCACCGACGACTTCGGCGACGGCGTCCGCCTGCCGTTCGACGGTGGCGAGAGCTGTCCCGACGCGCTCCCGGCCGGCGGGAACCGCTGTGTCGGCTTCCAGTGGGCCATCCCGGAGTCCGCCGGCAACCTGATCCAGAGCGACGCGCTCTCGTTCGATCTGGAGTTCGTCGCCACGGCGTGTGGCGACGACGCCAACCCCTTCACGGAGGTGGGGGCGTGACCCCCGTGACCCGACGGCAGCTGCTTGCGGGCATCACCGCCGCCGGGGCGGCCGGCACGCTCTCGGGCGTCGGTACCGCGGCGTTGCTGACCGACCGGGAAACCCTCGCCGGAAGCGTCGAGGGTGGCCGAGTCGAGCTCCGTGTCGACACCGGAACGGGCCCGACGGACGCCGTCGGCGGCCCGATCGAACTGCCGTTCCCCGCACTCGACGCGGGGGACGCAGGCACCGTGGCGTTCGCGTTCGACGTGCCGGACGAGGCGGCGGTCAACCCCGCGTACCTCTGGCTCCGCGTCGGCTGTGGTGCCACGAGCGGGCTGGGCGACCAGCTCGCGGTGACGCTCTCGCGAGTGGACGGACGGGCGGCGACGCTGTACGACGGCGACCTCGCGGGGCTGCTCGACGCGCTCGGCGACGGCGTCCCGCTCGACGCCACCGGCGCCGTCGTCGTGGCGGGCGAGCAGGGGTGCGTCCCCCCAGGGACGACCGCCCACCTCGAACTCGCGTACGAACTCTCGCCCACGTACGTCGGCTCGGAGGCCACGCGCCTGCTCATCGAAGGCGCGGCCGTGCAGTGCCGCCGCGTCGACCCGAGCCAGCGGCCGCCCGCGTTCGCCGTCCCGCTTGGCGGCGCCGACTGCGCAGCCGTTACCGAGTGCACGTGCTGTCCGCTGGTCGGGAAGTACGAGATCGAAGGCAACACGCTCGTCCCGGGCCTTTACGACTTCACCGAAGGCACGACCGAGCACCGCCTTTCGGTGACTGACGTGGTGACAAATGACGACGGTGAACCGATCGCCGCGCGCTTCCGTGTCGTCCTCGTCGACGACCCGACGACAGTCGTCAACCCCTGTCAGGTCATCGTCAAGGCCGGCCGTGGGCCGGAGGCTGACGCCGATGTGTTCCGCTACGAGGACGACGCCGCGCTGGCCGTGGTCGGCACGGACCGCTACGCCATCAGCCACGTCACCGTCGGCGTCTGCCGCCCGGCCGTCGACGGCGACTGCCCGGCGGATCTCGTCTCCGAACCACGCGTCGACGAGCGCGGCACCCCTGAGGGGACCGACAGCGACCAACGCAACGGACCTGGTGAGGCTACCCCCGAAGGGAACGCCGCCGGGAACGGAGGTGACGAATGAGCCGTCTGGACGCCATCTCGCCCCGGCACGTCGTCGGGCTGCTCGTCCTGCTGCTCCTGGTCGCACCGTTTGCGGCCTACACTGTGCCGGGCGTAGTCGGCGCCGACGAGAGCTACATCGTGCTCACCGGGAGTATGCGCCCGGCCATCGACCCGGGCGCCGTAGTGTTCGTTAGCGCCGTCCCGACGGCGAGCATCAGCGTGGGCGACGTAGTCACGTTCGACCGTGGCGGTGACGTGCCGACGACCCACCGGGTGATCGAGATCGTCGAGCGTGACAGCGACCTGCTGTTCCGCACGCAGGGCGACGCCAACGAGGACCCCGACGTCGGCCTCGTCGGGGCCGATCAAGTGATCGGCGTTGTGACGTTCTCGATCCCCTACGTCGGCAGCGTGATGACGGCCGCGAACAGCCAGTACGGCTTCGTCGCGCTGGTCGTCGTCCCGTTCGCGCTGCTGGTGCTCGACGTCGGCTACAGCGCCGTTGTGGGCCGCCGCGAGGATGCCGCAGTGGACGCCGAGCTACCGGCGATCTACGACCCGGTACAGGCCGCCGAAGCGTACTACGACGCCGCGGCGGACCGACTCCGCGAGGCCGAGGCGCTCGCCGGCACCGGCGGCGTCACGAGCCGGGACATGACGGCGTCGATGCTGCTCGCGGCGGGGCTGACGACGTACGCGGCCTGGAACGCGTACTGGCAGTTCGACAGCTTCGGCGCCCCCCGCGCGGAGACGATGTCCGTGCTCTCCGGGGCGCTGGTCTGTCTGGCGTTCCTCGGCTACCTCCGGGTCACCGCCGACGACCCGACCCCCACAGCCGACGAAGCCACGGGCGTAAGCGGGGAGCCGACGGGCGCCCCGGTCGGCGTCCAGACCGCGACCGACGGCGCCCCCGTCGACAGTCCGGGCAGCCCCGCAGCGAACGGCCGCGCAATCGCGGTCGGACCGCCGGTCCGCCACGCACCGTCGGCCGCCGGGAACACACCACCGGCGGGCGTCCCGCAGGAGGAGGTGCACGATGCGGAGTAACGCCGTCGTCGTGTTCGTGGCGGTGTTCGTCGCCGTCGCGGCGCTGACCGGCGGGATGACCGTCGCCCTACTGTCCGACAGCGAGACGGCGTCGGCGCCGCTGGTCGCCAGCGGGGACCCCCCGACTGCGGTCCCCGAACCCGGCGTCACGGCACTCGGCGGGGAGCTGTCGCCGCCGATCGCGAGCGAGCGGAACGAGTCCGGGAACGAGACCGCCGACGGCAACGTGACCGTCACCGCGACGCCGACGCCCGGCAACGAAAGCATCACTGCGACGCCGACACCCGGCAACGGAACTGCCAGTGCGAACGAGACGGCGAGCGGCAACGTGACTGTCACCGAAACACCCGCCGGCGCTAACGAAACGGTTGCCGAAACGCCCACGTCGGGCAACGAAAGCGCCACTGCCAACGAGATGGGGAGCGGCAACGAAACTGTTACCGAGACGCCAACGCCGGAAAATCAAACTGCCACTGCAACGCCCACGCCCGACAACCAAACTACCACTGCAACGCCCACGCCCGACAACCAAACTACCACTGCAACGCCCACGCCCGACAACCAAACTACCACTGCAACGCCCACACCTAACAACCAAACTGCCACTGCGACGCCTATGCCCGAAACTGCCACTGCGACGCCTATGCCCGAAACTGCCACTGCGACGCCTATGCCCGGTAACCAAACCGCCACTCCGACGCCGATACCCGGTAACGAATCTGCCACTGCAACGCTTGACAACCAAACCGGTACCGAGACAGCAACGCCCGGCAACGAGCCTGCAACCGACCAATCGACTCCGGAACCGCCAGACGGCGGGGACGACGCCGACACTGACACCGACGACTCCGGCACCGACACGTAGGGCGGCTTCGCCACCGGTCAAGCGGACGGGCATTCGACGTTGTCGTGGAGTGAGCTATTTCCGCAGTAAGGACCGCCGTGCTGGCCCGGTCGGCACCACCGGAGCCGCGCTGTTCCGCCGGCGCTGTCCGCCGTCAGTCAGTTCGACGCCGTATCTGCCGATCAGGGCGTCGGCGCCGCCTTCTGCAGCGCGGTCTCGGCGACGTTCCCCCCGTAGTCGGCCGAGCGGGAGAGCGAGTCGACGATGAGCCCGAGCAGCTGTGCCCGCGCGGGGTCGAGGTCCCGCAGGAGTGCGTCGATCTCGCGGGCGTTGCCGTCGATCTCTTGGACACGCTCGCGGGCGCCGTTGGCCAGCCGAATGGCCTCGTCGTTCTCCTCGGCGACCAGCGCGGCCATCGCGTCCTCGATGA
>Ga0207754_100441_pt1 | contig 16456 bp, 15 predicted proteins | sample A23E1SouthBayCA_FD_187728 | JGI IMG/M metagenome (GOLD analysis project Ga0207754, IMG submission 187728) | Aerobic enrichment media microbial communities from Eden Landing Ponds, California, USA - A23 E1 (SPAdes) | ecosystem: Environmental > Aquatic > Marine > Unclassified | place: Emeryville... | reverse complement strand
ACACCTCGCGTCGTCTGTTCGCAGCGAACGTGAGTGCGTCGTGAGCGTGTGGATGCGTCGTCGATGAATCGTCGGCGCGTCGTTTCCGGTTGGCGATCACTCACCCACACCTCGCGTCGTCTGTTCTCGGCGATGGCGGGATGGGTTCGAGCAGTCTCGTTCAGCTCAGCGAGGCATCGATGGCGGGAAGTCGAGGTCCGCGTCGGACGTGAGGATGTCGACGACGGGGTCGGTGGCGACGGTCGCCCGGTACTCGTTGTACCGACCGCCCTGTCGACCCTCGTTCGCCTGCGTCTTCGAGGCGAAACCGAGCATGGCGAGCTCGTCGAGTTGATCGCGGAAGCGATCAAGCGAGAGGGAGTCGGATCCGTTGTGAGCGACGACGCGCTCGTACGTCCGGTAGACGTCCTTCGTCCGGACCGCGGACTCGGTCCGATCGGTGAGACGGACGAGGGCGAGGAGACTGTACTGCGCGTGAACGGTCTGATCGCGGATGCGGTCCTCGATGCGACCGCGTTCGAGGTCGTCCTCCGCCTCGTCGACCAGCGCCTCGGTGAGAACGCCGTCTCGCTCCTCGGCGAGGTCGCCCGCGACCATCAGGAGTTCGAGGGCCTGCCGGGCGCTCCCACGATCACGAGCGGCGATGGCGGCGGTTTTGCGGAGCGCGGCCGTGTCGTACGTGTCCGAGCGAAGCGCCTTCGTCGCGCGCTGTTCGAGGATGGCGAAGAGCTGGTCGGCGTCGTACTGGCTGAAGTTGATCTCCCGCTCGCAGAGCGTGTCCTTGACCTTCGGGGAGAGGTTCTGTCTGAACTGATAATCGTTGCTGATGCCGATGATGCCGAGCCGGGCGTTTTCGAGATTCCCGTTCGCGCGGGCCCGTGGGAGCTGGTAGAGGAGACCGTCGTCGCTCCCGATGGCGTCGATCTCGTCGAGCGCGATGAGGACGGTCCCACCAATCTCGTCGAGTTCGTGCCAGAGCATGTTGTAGAGGTCTTGGGGCGCGTGCCCGGTTGCGGAGACCTGATCGTGCGGACCGCGGAGTGCGTTCAAGAGCGCGATGAGCGCTTGGTACGATGTCGTGGAGTACTGGCAGTTGACGAGGAGCGTCGTGACTTCCGAGTCGACGCTCGGATCCTCGTCTACCTCGGTTTCGAGGACTTCGAGGAGGTATTTCGTGACGGCGGTCTTTCCGACACCGGTCTTCCCGTAGATGAAGACGTTGTCCGGGTGCGCGCCGTGGCGGGCGGGGTTGAGCGCGCTCGCGTACGCTTGGATCTCGTCGTCCCGTTCGAGGATTTCGTTCGGTTCGTAATCCTCCTTCAGGACGTCCCGGTTCCGGAAGACGGATTCGAACTCCTCGAACGGGCTCTCGGACATACTCACTCCTCTCGTGCCGTGCCACATAACACCTCCGATAGTCTGTATCGTGAGACACACCAAAAGTCGTTAGTTATCGGTAGTGGGGTGGACAGCAATGCGTACGGTGAGCGGCGGTACCGTGGTATCTCGACCGAGAGCTTACGACGCCCGGTGTGTAGGTACCCCGGTCGGCGTCGGTCGTCGAGGGCTAGCGGAGACGGTGAGCTGCGTCGACGACGGTGGCACAGCCACGACACCGTCGAACAGACGACGCAAGGTGTGTCTCACGCCGCGCGGCCCGCACCGCGTGAACCGCTACCAAGAAGTTCGCGTCGTCTCGCCCGTCTCGGGTGGTCCCGAGGCGTGTCGGTCGATCTACTCGCGTGTCACGCGCGGGTAGCTCCGGTCTCCTGAAGCGTCGAGAACAGACGACGCGAGGTGTGTGGGGGCGACCAGCGAACGCACCCCGTCCCACTCTCTGTGTCGAGAACAGACGACGCGAGGTGTGTGGGTGCTTAGTGTACCTGCGAGCGATCGCCGGTGCCGCTGGTGATCGCGGAGGCGATCGCGCCGTCGAGGACGACGTCGTCACCGAGGTTCGTGAGGCGAAGGTCGGGAACGTTGTTGAACACCGTCTCTTCGAGGCGCTCGCGGACGGGTTCGAGGACGAGGTCGGGGTTGTTGAGTGCGACGGCACCGCCGACGTAGACGACGAGCGGCGCGTACGCCTGCGCGAGGTTCGTGATTCCGAGCGTGTTCCAGTCGGCGATCCGTCCGACGACGTCGTTCGCGAAGTCGTCGTCCTCGGCGTGCTCGAAGACGTCCTTCGCGGAGAAGTCATCGGCGTCGATCGGCAGCGCGGTATCGGGGTCGCGTTCGGCGGCAAGTTGCTTCGCGTATCGCGGGATGTTGTTTCCGGAGCAATAAGCCTCCCAGTGGCCGTCGCGTCCGCATCCGCACGTGCGGCGTCCCTCGGGATCGACCGCCATGTGGCCGACCTCGCCGGCGTTGCCGTCCCAGCCGGTGAGGACGTTTCCGTCGACGGCAACACCCGCGCCGATCCCCGAGGAGATCGTGAGGTAGACCATGTCGTCGGGATTGCGGTCGCTGTGGAAGCGCTCGCCGATGACGCCGGCGATCGTGTCGTTGTGGAGGTAGACGCGCTCCGAGTCGACGAGTTCGCGGACGGGGCCGACGAGCGGAATGCGACCGACCTCCTCGGGGAGGTTCGCCGGATTGTCGATCGCGCCGTCGGCGAGGTCGAGCGGCCCGATGCTCCCGATGCCGGCTGCGACCACGTCGGTCGGGTCGACGCCGGCGTTCGCGCACGCGGTCCGGATCGCGGCGAGGACGGCCTCGGTGACGGCGATACCGGACGGGCCGCGCGGAGTCCCGCGGCGGTCGGTGCCGAGCACGACTGCCTCCTCGTCGGCGACCGCGGCGCGGAGGTTCGTCGCACCGAGGTCGACGCCCACGTAGTACGCCATCTGCCCGATAGTGGCCGCCCCGGCGACTTAACTACACAGATTTCACTGCGGAGTGACGAACTGATCCGGCGTATCGCGGAAGAAACGGAGGCGGACTGACGAGCGCGCTCGCCGTCCGGATCGACCGACGCCGCTACTCGCCGCGGACGAACGTAACGGGACAGGGCGCGGAGAGCATGACCTCTTGGGCCGTCGAGCCGAAAACCGCCTTCCCGGTCGGCGAGCGTTTCCGGCCGCCGACGATGACGAGGTCGGCGTCCTCGGTTTCGGCGAGGTCGACGATGCGTTCGCCGTGGGTTCCGATCTCGCCGCGGACGGTGTAGTCGACCTCGGCCTCGTCGAGGGCCTCCGAGAGCCGTCGGATCGTCGCGTGGCGCCGCGAGACCTCGTCCGCGGAGACGTCGCCGCCGGCCTCAACGCTGAGGTTGTCGAGCGTCGACTCGTACTCCTCTTCGGTGAAGACGTGCGCCAACACGACGTCGGCGACGGTCGGGACGGCGATGTCGATGAGCGTTTCAGCGAGGGCCTCGACGCGGTCGGCGTCACCGGGTCCGACTGCGAGCAGGATCTTTTCGATGGCCATGTCCGCTACAAGCCGCGGCGGGCCCTTAAAATATATACTCGCGGCGGGCGATCCACGGTGTATGGCGGCACTCGATCTGACGGGGCGAACCGCGCTCGTCACGGGGAGCGCGAGGGGCGTCGGCCGCGGGATCGCGCTCTCGCTCGCCGAGGCCGGCGCGGCCGTCGCGGTCCACTACCACAGCAGCGAGGCGGAAGCGACGGCGACCGCCGCGGAAGCGCGTGAGCGTGGTGCACCCGACGCGACGACCGTGCAGGCGGACGTCACCGACCGCGACGACGTCGACGCGGCCTTCGAGGCGATCAAGGCCGATCTCGGGACGGTCGACATCCTCGTGAACAACGTCGGGGACTTCGAGCCGACGCACTGGGCCGAGCAATCGGTCGACGACTGGCGGCGCGTCTACGAGACGAACCTCGTCGGGACGATGTGCTGTGCGCGCCGCGCGCTCCCCGGGATGCGCGAGAACGGGTGGGGCCGGATCGTCAACGTCGGCTATGCCTCGGCCGAGAAGGGGCTCGTCGCCGCGAAGAACTTCCCCTACTTCGCCGCGAAGGCAGGTGTGCTGATGTTCACGCGGATGCTCGCCGCCGAGACGCAGGATGACGGCATTACGGTGAACGCCGTCTCGCCGTACGTCGTCGAGACGAGCGACGAGTTCCCCGAGGACGCCCCGCGCGGGCGATGGGCGACGGTCGACGACCTCGCGCACGTCGTCCGCTTTTTCTGTGACGACGCGAGCGGGTACGTCTCGGGTGAAAACGTCGAGGTGGACGGCGGGTGGCTCCCTGAGGACGTCTAGTCAGCGCTCCGCCAGCGGGGCACGCGAAGATCGGGGTGGCGCGGTCGTCAGCTACGCCGTCGAGGTGGAAACCGACGAGACGAGAAAGACGGGGGAGATTCAGGGGAGCACCATCGGACGTCGCGAGAGCCGCTGCTTCGGGCGTGTATCATGGGGAGTGATCCGGTTAAGTGCGTTCGGCGCTAGGGTCTTCCCAACGAATGACGGCGAGTCACCACGCGGAACGCGGCGACGAGACGACGGGTGAGCGCGATGAGTGAGGACTACATCACGGTCCGCGGCGCGGAGGAGCACAACCTGAAGGACCTCGACGTCGAGATCCCGCGCGAGGAGTTCACGGTCGTCACTGGCCTCTCCGGATCGGGGAAGTCCTCGCTCGCGTTCGAGACGATCTACGCCGAGGGGCAACGGCGATACATCGAGTCCCTCTCCGCGTATGCCCGGAACTTCCTCGGGCAGATGGACAAACCCCAAGTCGAGGCAGTCGAGGGCCTCTCGCCCGCGATCAGCATCGACCAGAAGAACGCGGCGAACAACCCCCGCTCGACGGTCGGGACGGTGACGGAGCTCCACGACTACCTCCGCCTGCTCTACGCTAGGGTGGGGACGCCGCACTGTCCGGAGTGCGGACGCGAGGTCGGCGAGCAGTCCGCCCAGCAGATGGTGCGCCGGATCATGGAGCTCCCCGAGGGCACCCGGGCGAAGGTTGCCGCACCGATCGTGCGCGACCAGAAGGGCGCCTTCGAGGATCGCTTCGAGGAGCTGCTCGCCGAGGGATACGCCCGCGTCGAGGTCGACGGCGAGGCGTACGACCTGGCAACGGAAACGCCCGACTTGGACGAGAACTTCGACCACACGATCGACGTCGTCGTCGACCGCGTGAAAGTCACGGAAGACGCACGCTCGCGCATCACGGACTCCGTGGAGACGGCCCTCGAAGAGGCCGACGGCGTCCTGAAGGTGATCGTCCCCGACCCCGGCGACGGCGTCGAACTCGGCGGCGCGACCGCGCGTGCGACCGGCGACCTCGCCGCCGACGCCGACGAGGAGCGCCTCGTCGTCGAGTTCTCGGAGGAGTTGGCGTGTACGCACTGCGGGATCGACATCTCGGAGATCGAGACCCGATCGTTCTCCTTCAACAGCCCGCACGGCGCGTGCCCGGAGTGTGAGGGGATCGGCGAGACGAAGGAAGTCTCGGCGGACCTCGTCGTCCAGGATCCCTCGAATCCGATCAAGCACGTCTTCGAGCCGTGGAGCTACAACCGCTCGTACTACCGCAACATGCTCGACAACGTGGCCGAGCATTTCGGCCTCGACGTCGAGACGCCGTTCGAGGACCTCGACGAGGCGACCCAGCAGGCCTTCATCTGGGGAACCGAGGAGGAGGTCGTCTTCGAGAAGCAGACGAAGAACGGAGTGCGACGCAAAACTGAGAAATTCGAGGGCGTGGTGCCGAACCTCGAACGCCGGTACGTCGAGACGGACTCGGATCGAGTGCGCGAGCACATCGAGGACTTCATGAGCGTCACGACGTGCCCGGCATGCGACGGGACGCGCCTGAAACCCTCCTCGCGCGCCGTGCTCATCGATGGCACGTCGATCACCGATGTGAACCGCATGAGCATCGCGGACGCGCTCGCGCACTTCGAGGACGTCGAGGGGAGTTTCTCCGAGCGCGAACAGAAGATCGCCGAGGAGATCCTGAAGGAGATCCGCGCGCGCCTCGGCTTCATGACCGAAGTCGGTCTCGACTACCTCACGCTCGATCGGGAGGCATCGACGCTCTCCGGCGGGGAGTCCCAACGCATTCGCCTCGCGACGCAGATCGGGTCCGGCCTCGTGGGCGTCCTCTACGTGCTCGACGAACCCTCGATCGGGCTCCACCAGCGCGACAACGACCGCCTGCTGAACACCTTAGAGGAGCTCCGCGACCTCGGGAACACCCTGCTCGTCGTCGAACACGACGAGGAGACGATGCGCCGCGCGGACGAGATCGTCGACATGGGCCCCGGGCCCGGCCGACACGGCGGCGAGGTCGTCGCCCAAGGCACCTACGACGAGATCCTCCAGAGCGAGGAGTCGATCACCGCGGACTATCTCGCGGGGCGGAAACGGATCCCGGTGCCCGAGGAGCGCCGCGACTGGGATGAATCGCTGACGGTCCGCGGCGCGCGCCAGCACAACCTCAAGGATCTCGACGTCGACATCCCCGTGGGCGCGTTCACCGCGATCACGGGCGTCTCGGGCTCCGGGAAGTCCACGCTGATGCACGACGTGCTCTACGAGGGCCTCGCGCGGGCGATGAACGACAACAGCTCGGTGAACCCCGGCGAACACGACGGCATCGAGGGCACGGAGCACATCGAGACCGTCCGGCTCATCGACCAGTCGCCGATCGGGCGCACGCCCCGGAGCAACCCCGCGACGTACACGGGCGTCTTCGACTACGTCCGCGAGAAGTTCGCGCAGACGAAGCTCGCCAAACAGCGCGGGTACGACAAGGGCCGCTTCTCGTTCAACGTGAAGGGCGGGCGCTGCGAGGAGTGCGGCGGGCAGGGCACGGTAAAGATCGAGATGAACTTCCTCTCGGACGTCCACGTCCCCTGCGAGGAGTGCGGCGGCGACCGGTACAACGACGAGACGCTCGACGTGACGTACAAGGGTGCGACCATCGCGGACGTCCTCGACATGAGCATTGAAGAGGCCCTCGACTTCTTCGAGGCGGACTCGCGGCTTGCCCGCCGGCTCCAGCTGTTGAGCGACGTCGGCCTCGACTACATGCGCCTCGGCCAGCCCTCGACGACCCTCTCCGGAGGCGAGGCTCAGCGCGTGAAGCTCGCCGAGGAGCTCGGGAAGAAGTCGACGGGCGACACGCTCTACCTCCTCGACGAACCGACGACTGGCCTCCACTCGGAGGACGAACGCAAGCTCGTCGACGTCCTCCAGCGCCTCACTGACCGCGGGAACAGCGTGGTCGTCATCGAGCACGAACTCGACCTCGTGAAGAACGCCGACCACGTGATCGACCTCGGCCCGGAGGGCGGCGAGGCCGGCGGGGAGATCGTCGCCACCGGGACGCCCGAGGAGCTCACCGAGGTCGAGGCGAGCTACACGGGGCGGTATCTCCGCGATAAGCTCCCGGCCGTCGACATCGACGGCCCGCGGAGCGACCGGGAGAAACCCGAGGCACCCACACCCGCACAGGACGACTGAACACCCATCTTTTTGCTCGTCGGGTTGCCTCGCTCACTCCGTTCGCTGCGGGAACCTCCCCTCACAGAAACATGGGCGAAAAAGGTCGGTCGCCTTCGGCGATCGGTAGCTACGAGGGCGTGACCGAAGCCGTAACGCTGTGTTCGCTACTGCCCACCTGCGGTAGAGTGGATCGAGGAGTCACCACCGGTCTACTCGCGCAGCACTGACGCGCCCGTGATCGGGTGACACCGGGGTTACCCACACGGGCACGTGCCGCCGCTGCCTCCACCTTCTTCCGGGGGGCGCACCTCTTATCGGACATGTCCGACCAACGGAAGGCAGACTACATCGACGACGTGGACGTGGACGAGGCGTGGGACGCACACCCGAGCGACGCCGAACTCGAGGAAACGGTAGAAAACCTCGAGGCGAGCGGCTTCGACGTCGAAGTCGTCGCAGACGCCGAGGAGGCCCTCGACTACGTCACGGAGACGATCCCGTCGGGCGCGTCCGTGATGAACGGCCACTCAACGACGCTCGAGGAGATCGGCTTCATGACGTACCTGAACGAGGGCGACCACGAGTGGGAGAACCGTTACGGCGAGGTCTTCTCGATCGACGACGACGAGGCGCGCGCGGCAGCACGCCGCGAGGCCCAGGCGTCCGACTACTTCCTCGGGAGCGCGAACGCCATCGGGCGCGACGGCACGCTCGTCGCCGCGGACCTCTCCGGGAGCCGGATGGGTGCGTATCCGTTCGCTGCGAAACACCTGCTCGTCGTCGCCGGCGTCAACAAGGTCGTCGCCGACGAGGAGGCGGCCCGCGAGCGCCTCCACGAGTACGCCTACACCTTCGAGAACGAGCGTGCGCAGGAGGCCTACGGCGTCGAGAGCTACCCCTCGAAGGAGCTCGTCTACCGACAGGAAGGGACGGAGGGGCGCACGACGGTCGTCCTCGTCGAGGAGACGCTCGGCTACTGAACGACGCGGCGACGCCCGCCTGACTACGTGAGCGGTTCGCCACAGGCCGGGCAGGAGCCGCCGTCACCCTGTTCGTCGAGATCGGTTCGGCTGCCGGTCCACCCACAGACGGCGCACTGCTCGTAGCGCGTCACACCGTGATAGTGGAGCGCGAAGGTGCAAAAAGGCCGTGCCGGAGGCGGGTGACCGGGAAGCCTATACCCGACTGTGCGATAGGGCGAGTATGTACGATTTCGCGGTCGTCGGCGTCGGGCCGCCGGGCGCGCGTTTCGCCCGCCAAGCAGCCGAGCGCGGCCACGACGTCGTCGCGTTCGAGCGCGGCGAGATCGGAAAGCCGCTCGCGTGTTCCGGTCACGTCTCACTCGACGTATGGGGGTACGTCCCCGAGGCGGCCCGCGAACGCCTCCACGAGAACGACGTCTACGGCGCGCGCTTCCACACGGGCGGTCCCGGGAGCGACGCCCACGAGTTCTACTACACGGATCGGCCGGTGTCGAACGCGATCGATCGCGTCGAACTCGACAAGACGCTCGCCCGGGCGGCCACGGACGCCGGCGCGGACGTCCGCGCCGGGCACACCGTCACCGCGGTCCGCGAGACCCGCGATGGCGTCGAACTCGACGTGCGGAGCGCGGACGGCGACGAGACGGTCGCGGCGCGGATGGTCGCGGGGTGCGACGGGCCGCGCTCGCGCGTCCGCGACCAGTTAGGGCTCCCGGAGCCCGAGGAGTTCCTCCACGGCGTCCTCGCCTTCGACCCCGAACCCGATCACGACGACTACGTGGACGTCCACCTCACGGTCCCGGGCTTCTTCGCGTGGCGCATTCCCCGGGGCGAGGCGGGCGTCGAGTACGGCCTCGCGGCCACGCCCACGGAGTCCGGCGACGTCGCGTCGCGCTTCGACGAGTTCGTCGCCGACTACGGTGTCGCCGACCGGATCGAACGCCGCTGCTCGGGACTCATTCCGATCGGACCGCCCGAGACGGTGACGGCGACGCGCGGGTTCCTCCTCGGCGACGCCGCCGGGATGACGAAGCCGTTCACCGGGGGCGGGATCCTCTACGGTATGACCGCTGCCGACGTCGCCGCCGAAACGATCGATCCCGCGGACCAAGAGACACTCTCGGCCTTCGAGGACGCGTGGCGCGACGAACTCGGGCGCGACATCGCGCTCGGCAAGCTCGTTCGCCGGGGATACGACGCACCCGAGCTCGTCCAGACGGTCGGGATGCGGCTCTTCTCGGGCGAGATCGGCGTCCACATGGACCGACCGAGCACGCTCTTCTCGCGTGAGCAGCTGGGCGCGCTGTTCCGTCGCTGACAGAGGTCGACGGCGAGAGGGGGGCTCGGTCCGCTACTCGTATCTGGGGGCGCGCGCGGAGCGATCGCTCCCGACGAGGAAGGGGAGGTCGACGACGTCGGCGTCGCGCCCACCGTCATCGGTGGCGAGCGTCGCGGTTTCGGCGTCGCAGTCGTAATCGACGAGCGCGAGGGCGACGGGCGCGCCGACGGCCTCTCCCCACGAAGCCCGGGTTGCCTCGCCGACAGTCCGTTCGCCGACGCGGACGTCGAGCGGGTCACCGACGGCGGGAACGTCGTCGGCGTCGCCGTCAAGGCGGAGGCCGACGAGGCGCTTGGAGGGACGACCGCGGTTCTCCACCTTCGAGACGATCTCCTGACCGACGTAACATCCCTTCTGGAAGTCGAGGGCGTTTCGGAGGCCGAGGACGTTCGGGACGCGCCCCGCCATGTCGTGCGGATAGAGCGGCGTCCCGGCTTCGAGGGTGAGCGCCTCCCAGACCCGCGTGCCGAACGGCGGAGCGTTCAGCCCGCGGGTGATGAGGGTCTCGAGGACGTCGCTCGCGCCGTCGGCCCCGACGACGATCTCGTACCCCTCCTCGCCCGCCGTAGCGTCCGTCCGAATGACGGTGACACCGTGCTCGTAGATCTCGCCGCGGGTGAAGGAGAGCCGAGCGTCGGGCGCGCCGGCCTGGTGGAGGACGGACGCGACCTTCTCGGTGGCCTCGGGTCCGTGGACGCCGAAGACGGCGAAGTCGTCGGTCGCCTCCGCGATCTCGACGTCCTCGATGAAGACGTTCTCGCGCCACTCGGCGGCGACGTCTCCCACGCGCTCGGGCGGGAGAAAACAGAGGAGTCGATCGCCGGCCGCGTAGACGTACATGTCGGTCCGAATCTTCGCACCGGAGTCGAGCAAGAGCGCGTAGACCCCCTCACCATCCGTCTCGGGGACGGCGTTCGTGACGACGTTGTCGACGAAGTCATGGCGGTCCTCGCCCGTGACGACGAGGACACCGTAGGCGTGTTCGGTGACGCCGACGGCGTTTCGAACGGCGCGCTGGGTGCGCGCGGGTCGGCCGAAATGTCGCGGAAGCGCGCGCTCGCCACGTTCCTCGAAGACGGCGCCGTAGTCCTCGTGGAGGTCTCTGACGACGGTCATACTCGTTTTCGGTGTGGCGTGCGGTTAAAGCGTCCGTTCACGACACCACCTCAGAGCCCGACGCGTTCGCGGAGCCACGCGACGAAGGATTCCTCGTCCGCATCGCCGGCCGTCTCGGGGTCGGGGACGACGCGGTCGGCGGGCTTGATGAGTGTGCGATCCTCGTGGGATTCGGCGTCGATGAGCCCGTCGCGTTTCAGATCCCCGAGCGCCGTCTCCAACCCGTCGATGTCGGTGTCGACGCGCGAGCGGAGCTCGAAGACGGTCATTCCCTCCTCGCGCCGGTCGACCAGCGCGTCCAACACCGCGACCTCGGTGTCGTCCCGCGAGCGGAACTCGCGCTTCACCTGCATGATCCGGCGTACGGACCGCTGGCGTATAGCGATGTCCCCGAGCGGTACGCTTTTGCCGGTGGGTAGGGTATCACGCGTCCAATGGGTCTAACGTGCTCCCTGCTCGGACACGAGTACGGCGAGCCCGAGACGGAACGCGAGCGGGAGGAACGCGGCGACGAAGTCGTCGAGTACGTCCGCACGGTCGAATACTGCGATCGCTGCGGGCGCGAGCGCATCGTGAGCGAGAGCACCGAAGTCCGCTCGGTCCGTCAAGCGCCCCCGTCGGTCGCCGGCGACGACGGAGCGGCCGAGAAGCGGGACGAAGATGGGCTCGCCGCCGCGTTCGAGCGCGTCGAGAACGAGGGCTCGACGAGCGGTGAGCCCGCGCAGGTGTCGGAGCCCGCGGAGTTCGTCGACGCCGCCGCCAGCGCCGTCGCCGGAACGTCCACGGCGAGCGACGAGGGGGGGAGCACCGCGAGTGGCGATGCCGACGCCGCGATGGCCGACGCCGGGGACAGCCCGACGGACGACGACGCCGAGTTCATCACCGATGACGGCGACGGACCGGCCGGCCCGACGACCTCCTCCGAGGCGGCGGTCGACGACGTGACCGACGAAGCAGGGGCGGTCGACGACACGGCGGGGGCCGACACAGCGGGGGACGCCGCGGCGTGGCCGGCCACGAACGACGACGAGAGCGCTGACGACGCCGTCGCCCCAGGTGAGGAGGCACCAACTGACGACGCAGTGATCCTCACCGACGACGGCGACGACGAACGGGAACGCGAGCGCGAACGCGGCGCGTGGCCGTCGAGCGACGACACGCGCGAGACGGAGCGGACCACGACGGCGGAGACGGACGACGGGAGCGACGAGTCGGAGCGGGCGGCCCGCACCGGCATCGCGAGCGCCGGCCCGATCGAGGGCGCGTCCGAACGCGAACGTCGCGGTGAACTCGTCTGCCCGGAGTGCGGGAAACGTACGGGCGCGAGCGGATCGTCGCTCCGTGCGGGCGACATCTGCCCCGACTGTCACCGCGGCTACCTCGCGGAGTCGCCCGAGAGCGCGTGACGCGAAGGGGTTATACGAGTTCACCCATTCCCGTGGCGTATGAAGGAGTACAAGATGCGTCGCGGGGAGTACCTCGAAGAGCGGATCCCGGACATGGAGGACACCGTCGAGGAGTACTTCGGCACGATCTCCAACACTGAGGAGTACAAGGGAAGCGACCTCTACGTCGTCGAGGACCCCGACAATCCGGTCTTCGAGCGCATCGTCGCCGGTGCGGTCTCCTACTCCGGCAAGAAGGACAAGCTCGCCGTCGAATTCGAGGAGCGCCCCGCGGCCGAGGTCATCGCCGACGGCCACGCCGACGCTGCCGAGGACGCCGTCTCCGCGAAGAACGACTTCCTCCTCGAAGCCACGGGCCGCGACGCGAAGTCGCGCCGCGAATCCCTCAAGCGGAAGGTCGAGGACAAAGACGAAACCCCGGACGGGGTCTCGTAATCTCCGCAACGTAGCCGTGGACCGAGGCGGATACGCCGGACAGCGTCTCTGAGAACGTACTCCACGCGCACTTTTCGCGGGTCGATCGGTGCCGAGAACGGCCCCCATCGACACGACACAGAACGCCGGGGGGAGCGGATCGTCGATATGTCCGAGCGGCGCCGTACGGTGCGGGTGGACCGACGGGTCAGCGGTTGAGTTTCTGCCGGCTGATGGCGATACCCGAGGGTGTGAGGATGAGTTGATCGTCGCCCTTCTGGATGATGTCACCATCGACCTCGCGGGCGACCTGGCGGAGTTCTTCGGTGAAATGCTCGGTCATCGAGTCCTCGGTGCGGAGTCGCGTGATGTCCGCGACGACGATATCGCCGTCGTAGACCGCGTCCTTGATCGCGATGACGTCCTCTTGGTTGTCGATTTCCGCGATGTGGACGGTCGTGCGGGCGTCCCCGGCGCTGGTGTCGACGTCACCGAGGTCGAGCTCGACGTAGTCCTCGGTGCTACTACCGGAGCCGCCGAGGATCTTCTCCATGAATCCCATGGGGGAATAGAGTCACCGGCGCCCGCATAGTTCTTGCGTCCACCGACGCGCTGCCCGGACGTTTAGGGGGGTTGGGCGCCTCGGGGGTGACGATGACGTTCAGCATCTGCGTCCACGAGACCTACGTGGACGCGGCGGACGAGCGCGCGGATCGCTTCGGCGTGGCGGTGACGACGCGTCTGCCCGCGGTCGGTTCGCTCTGTCCGTACGTCTCCGAACACGGCGCGATCGCGACGCAGTCCATGGTCAACGAACGCCTCGGCCAGTTGGGGCTCGACTACGTCGCGGACGGGGTCGCCGTCGGCGACGCGCTGGAGGCGCTGTTGAACGCGGACGACGGGAAACCGGAGCGACAGGTCCACGGCGTCGACGCCGAGGGGACGTTCACGTTCTCCGGTTCGGAGTGTCACGGCTGGTACGGCGCGCACGAAGGCGAAGGGTATACCGTCGCAGGAAATCTGCTCACGGGCGCGTCCGTGATCGAGGCCGTCGCGGACAGCTACGAGTCGAGCGATCGCGAGGAGCCCCTCGCACCGCGGCTGATCGACGCGCTCGCCGCCGGGCAGGCCGAGGGCGGCGACAAGCGCGAAGTCCTGTCGGTCCAGTCGGCGGCGTTGAACGTCGTGACCACGGGAGACGAGGAAGCCGGCGGATACGGGAACGACCTCCGAGTCGACGCGAGCGACTCGCCGGTCCGCGACCTCCGCGAGACGTATCGGAGCGCGACGGTGGAGTTCGCACGGGCAGCGGAAGCGTACGAACGCGAGCGCGAGCGTTGATCAGTCGTCAGGCGACGAACTCGAACAGTTCGTCGCCGACGTGGTGGAGCGATTCGACGACCTTCCCGGAATCACCGGCCATCTCCTCGCCGTCGACGAGTGCGCGCCCGATGGCGAGCGCCTTCCCGTGGGTCTCCTCGACGATCACGACGAGGTCGCCCGCGTCGATGGAGTCGTCCGCCTCGGTGATTCCGGGGCGCATCACGTCCGCGCCGTCGCTGACGAACGAGATCGCGCCGGCGTCGACGGTGACGACGCCGCGCTCCGGCGGGTGTTCGTTCGCACCCCTGACTGTGAGAAACGGCTCGTCGTCGAAGTACGCGGCCAGCGGTTCGCCATCGACGAGGACGACGTCTCGATCGGCGTCCTTGAACTCGACGAGCTCGTAGCTGTCGGCATCGAGGGTGACGCCGAGCAGGTCCTCGAGCGCGTCGTTCAACTCGCTGACGTCGTCGCTTCGGAGGTGGTGGCGGGACGAGACTTCCATGGTGGCATCACAGGGCGTTCGGCGCTTAAATCGTCCGCTCGGCGGTCGGGCCACGGCGACACGACTAACTGGCGGACCCGCATACTCGATAGCATGTCGAACACCGCAGACGCGGCGAGCGCCGACGGGGAACCCGAGGGGCCGATCCGCGTTCCCGCCGACCTCGCGCGCCAGTTGGAGAACAAGCGCGAGGACCTCTTCGAGAAGTTCGAGATCCGCGACGCGTTCCCCGACGAAGTGATGGCCGAGGCCGAAGAGCGCGTCGACGACGTCCAAGCCGAAATCGAGGCCGAAATCGCGGATCGGGAGGACCTCCGCGAGCTGACGACGTGGACGACCGACCCCGCGGACGCCCAGGACTTCGACGACGCGATCAGCATCGAGGAGCGCGACGACGAGTACGTCCTCTGGGTCCACATCGCCGACGTCTCCCACTACGTCCACCCCGAATCCGCGATGTGGGAGGAGGCCATCGAGCGCGGGAACACGGTCTATCTCCCGGGCTACACCGTCCACATGCTTCCGCCCGTGCTCGCCGAGACCGTCTGCTCGCTCGTCCCGAACGAAGACCGCCTCGCGCACACCGTCGAGATGCACCTCGATAAGGAGACGCTGGGCTACGAGACCATCGACATCTACAAGTCCGTCATTGAGTCCGACGAGCGCCTCACCTACAAGCAGGCCGAGGAGCGCCTCGACGATCCCGATGCTCCTCTCCACGACGAGTGCAATCTCGTCTTCGACGTCGCCGACCGCATGCACGAGCAGCGCAAGGAGGAGGGCAGTCTCGTCCTCAACCCCCGCCGCGATCGGGCACACACCATCATCGAGGAGTGCATGCTCAAGGCGAACAAGGCCGTCACGCACGAGCTCATGTGGTCGCGCGGCGTCGAGGCCGTCTACCGCGTCCACCCCCAGCCGAGTCCCGACGAGTGGGACGACGCGCTCCGCGAGATCCAAGAGCTCGACGGCGTCTCAATCCCCGGCGACTCCTGGGACGACCCCCGGAAGGCCGTCAACGCCACTCTCGAAGAGGCCCCGGGCCGCCAGCTCGGGAAGATCCAGTGGGCGGTGATGAAGGTGATGCCGCGTGCGAAGTACATGAACGACCCCTTCGGGGGCCACCACGCGCTCAACTTCGAGATCTACGGCCACTTCACGAGCCCCATCCGCCGGATGAGCGACCTCGTCAACCACTGGATCGTCTACCAGAACGACGTCCCGGAGAACCTCATCGAGCTCTGCGACCACGCGAGCGACCGACAGAAGGCCGGCGAAAACGCCGAGCGCGAATATTCGGACTTCTTGGAAGAGGTCGGACTCGACTCCGACGCCGTGAAGAACCGCGGCATCGAAGTCGACGACGACCTCGACGACATCCAGTACTGATCGAAGACGCGTTTCGCGGCCGTGTACCGGTAGGGGCTACTGGTGCGTGAACAACAGGACGTCGTCGTCGTGTGTCGTCACGCAGAGATCCAGCACCTTCGAGAGCTCGAGGCTGTTGAGGTCGTCACGGCAGACGACGAGGTCGTCGAACGGCTGCTCACACGCCGGACAGGCGAGACTGACCGTGTTCGTGTACGTCTTCACACCGGCGGCTTCTTCGTACGGCGTCAGCGACGAGACGAGTTCGTTGTACGCGGCGTCGTCCATACCGGAGCGTGGAACTACACCGTCAAAGCTTTCGGGGTCGAAGAGGCGGTGGTGTTCAAACAGACCTCCTCGTTCTCAAACTGCTTTATTGACATCCTCCCCGCCCTAAAGGGCGAGGATTCCCCGAAGGGGATATTCAGGTTGCGCGTTTCCTCGGGCCGCAAGCACGCTTTCGCGTGGGCCGTCGAAGGTCGCCGTCCAGTTGTGACCAAGGACGTGCTTTCCAGCGCGTACAGCCCTGTCAAAGGGGCCTTCCTCCCCGCATACAGCGGGCATCAAAGATGGCTG
>Ga0207754_100438_pt1 | contig 16490 bp, 18 predicted proteins | sample A23E1SouthBayCA_FD_187728 | JGI IMG/M metagenome (GOLD analysis project Ga0207754, IMG submission 187728) | Aerobic enrichment media microbial communities from Eden Landing Ponds, California, USA - A23 E1 (SPAdes) | ecosystem: Environmental > Aquatic > Marine > Unclassified | place: Emeryville... | reverse complement strand
GCGGGTCCAGTCCCGATGTCGGTTCATCGAGGAAGAGGACATCAGGGTCGTGCAACAGCGCCTGAACGAGACCGAGCTTCTGTTTCATCCCCTTTGAGTACGTCTCGACGCGCCGGTCGGCGTCCGTATCGAGGTCGAACCGGTCGAGCAACGACTCCACGCGGCCCCAGTCCTCGTGTCCGCGGAGGCCGGCGACGTACTCCAGCTGCTCGCGGCCGGTGAGTTCGTCGTACAGCGGGGGTTCTTCGGGCAGGAAGCCGATGTGTTCGACCACCGCTGCGCGGTCGGCGACCGACTCGCCCGCCACCCGTGCGGTGCCGCTCGTCGGGTTCGTCAACGTCGTCAGGATGCGAATCGTCGAGGTCTTGCCCGCGCCGTTCGGGCCGAGAAAGCCGAAGACGCTTCCGCGAGGGACCGTCAGGTCGAGGGACTCTATTGCCGAGACGCCGCTGTAACGCTTTGTCAACCCCTCGGCGACGATTGCGGGTGCTGGAGGGCACATACGGGCAGTGCCGTACCGACTGTGAAAAGGTCTTGCTGTTGCTATGCGCGACTCTCTAGAATGGTTGTTTGGTACTGTTTCGCCCTGGAGCTGGAGTTTGAACAGCCAGAAAGCCCCCTGTCGCTGGGCTACTGCGACTCGCTGCGCTCCTCACTTCGTTGCGGTGCTTGCGTCGTCTCGAACGCCCAGCGACAGGCCCCTTCCAGTCCCACCCGTAGCCGGTTGCCCAATCCAGGCTGGGTGGGACCGAAAGGGGCCGCGCCATCGACGAACCCCGGCGACGTAAGCACGCGAAGCGCGCGCAGCGAGCCGCGGGAGTCGATGGCGTGGGGGCTTTCTGGCTCCCGACGGCCGTAGCTGCAGAACCATGCACAACAGAACCCGATACTTTAGCTAGCCGTTACTCTTCAACGGCTGCGTCGGCGGCATCGGCTTCAGCGTCTTCATCCTCGTCTTCGTCATCAGGATTTTCGACGACTTCGATACCGCGGTTGTTGACCGCTGACGGGTCCAGCCCGACCTCCTGCAGGAAGTTCTTGTACTCGCGCTCGCACTGCTCGGCGTCCTTCTGGCGGTCGCTGGCGCGGTCACACAGCGCAATGAGGTCCTCGGGCACGTCGTTACTGTAGACGATCCAGTGGTTGATGAGGTCCGAGAGGCGGCGAATCGGCGAGGTGAAGTGGCCGTAGATCTCGAAGTTCAGGGCGTGGTGGCCGCCGAAGGGGTCGTTCATGTACTTCGCGCGCGGCATCACCTTCATCACGGCCCACTGGATCTTATCGAGCTGGCGACCGGGGGCCTGTTCGAGCGTGGCGTTGACGGCCTTTCGCGGGTCGTCCCAAGCGTCGCCGGGGATGGAAACGCCGTCAAGTTCCTGAATTTCGACCAGCGCTTCGTCCCACTCGTCGGGGCTCGGCTGTGGGTGGACGCGGTACATCGCCTCGACGCCGCGGTTCCACATCAGCTCGTGCGTGACGGCCTTGTTCGCCTTCAGCATACACTCCTCGATGATAGTGTGCGCGCGGTCACGGGCAGGATTGAGGACGAGTGACCCCTCCTCTTTGCGCTGCTCGTGCATCCGGTCGGCCAGTTCCCAGACGCGCTCGGTCTTCTCCGCGAGGTCGACGCTCTGGTCTTCCAGCACGTCTTCTGCGGTCTCTGGCTCATCCAGCAGGCGCTCGGCTTCGGTGTAGGTCAGCCGGGCGTCCGAGCGGATGACGGACTTGTAGATATTGATCTCCTCGTAGCCGAGGTTCTCCTTGTCGAGGTGCATTTCGACGGTGTGGGCCAGACGGTCCTCGTTGGGGACCAGCGAACACACCGTCTCGGCGAGGACGGGTGGTAGCATGTGGACGGTGTAGGCCGGGAGGTAGACGGTGTTCCCGCGCTCGACGGCCTGCTCCCACATCTTCGTGTCGGGGTTGACGTAGTGGGTCACGTCGGCGATGTGGACCCAGAGAACGATCTCGTCTTCGCGCTCCTCAATGGAGATGGCATCGTCGAAGTCCTGCGCGTCGATGGGGTCAGTCGTCCAGGTGGTCATCTCCCGGAGGTCCTGCCGCTCGTCGACCTCGTCTTCAATCTCCGCCTGAACGCCCTTCGTGCGCTCCTTGGCCTCTTCCAGTACTTCGGGCGGGAACTCGTCGGGAATGCCGAACTTCTCGAACAGTTCCTCGCGTTTGTTCTCCAGATGTCGTGCCATCTCCGGGTCGATCTCGACGGGGCCTTGCCCCTCGGCGGTCCCGGCGGCCGCCTGTGCGTCCTCTGTAGTCATGTCACCCGGTACGAACAGGGCGTAGTTAGGGCTGTCGGGGTGGGACTGGGCCGTGACCCCTGCGTCTCAGTCCCTGCGAGCGTCGCCCTCGGAGAGTTCCCGGAACCGTCTCAGGAACGTCTTCTGGTCGGCCTCGCCGGCTCCGGCGGCGTCAAGTGTCGTCTCGAGCCCATCTCGTGGTTGCTGGCATAGCTCGGCAAAACAGGTTTTACAGAGATGCTCGAACGTCTTGTTTCGACGGTCCCACCGGTCGCCGTGTTTGTCGTACTCGCGGGCCTCGGACCGTGGGATGGACTCGCCACACGCGATGCAAGTGACTGACTCCCCCCGGGAACTCCGGGACCCGAACATACCTACGCGTTGCGGGCGACATCGTTTAGAACTTTTCGCACAGGCAACAGTCCCCCGTTTTCGGGCCACACGTTTATTCACCCGCCGCCACTACACAGGGTATCGGCTATTCGGAGCCAGGGACACTGAATGAAGCCACCAGAGACACTCGCTCACTCGACGTTGGACACGCTACCCATCAACATCGCTGTCCTCGACGACGAGGGAACGATCCTGTTCACGAACCGCGCCTGGCGGGAGTTCGCGGGCGACGAGGACGGGGAGATGGAGGGGACGAACTACTTCACGACAACCGATGTCGACGCCGACGAATACGCCGGACAGGCAGTCGGCGGCATCGAGTCGGTCATCGACGGTGAGCAAGACCTGTTCACGATGGAGTACCCGTGTCACTCTCCGGAGGAGAAACAGTGGTTTCTGATGCGGGTCGCACCACTTCCGGAGGATGAGGCCGGGAGCGCAGTCGTCGCACACATCGATATCACCCAGCGGAAACTCGCCGAACTGGCGGCTGAACGACGGAGCGAAGAGCTGAAGGCCGAACGCCAGAACCTCAAGCAACTCGTCGACCGGGTCGACGGGCTGCTGAAGGCGGTGATGGGCGACGTACTGACCGTCGACTCGCGGGAGGCCATCGAGCAGACCGTCTGTGACCGGCTGGCCACGGTCGACTCCTACCAGTTCGCCTGGGTGTCCGAACTCGACTTGCGCGACGAGACGCTGTCGTCGACGGCCCTGTCAGCCGACCGACCGACCTCGTTATCTATCCCACTTGACGCCGACGACCCGGTCGCGGAGGCGGCTCGTACCGAGGAGATGCAGGTCGTGACCGGTGGTATCGACGAGCAACACAGCCGGCTTGCTGACTCCGACGTGGCATCGGTCGCGGCCGTGCCGCTCGTCTCCGGCGAATCGTTATACGGCGTGCTCACCGTCTATGCCGACAGCGACGACGTGTTTGATCCCCGAGAACAGGCCGTGCTGGGAACCATCGGCCGGGCCACCGCGGCGGCTATCGATGCTCGCGAGACCAGCCGGCTGCTGACCGCCGACAACGTCACGGAACTCGAACTGCAGGTCACCGACCCCGACGTTTTTTATATTCACGTGGCAAGCGAACTCGGTTGTTCGATGGAGTACGGTGGGAGCGTCCCCAACGGTGAGGAAACGGTGATGTTCTTCCTCGTCGAGACGGACGACCCCTCGGCGGTCTGTGCCGTTGCCGCCGACCACCCGCAGGTGTCGGGCGTCTCGCACGTCTCGACGTCGGACTCGGCGGCGCTGTTCGAGTTCACCGTCTCGGACCCACCGGTCGTCTCGGTCGTCGCCGACCGCGGAGCCCAGACGGGCGACATTCTCGTCGAACCGCGACAAGCGACGGTCACCGTCACGCTTCCGGCGTCGATGGAGACCCGAAGCGTGGTCGAGCAGGTCCGAAACCAGTATCCGGAGACGGAACTGCTTTCGGTGCGAGAGCGGGACGAACCGCCCGTTTCCCGGCAGGCATTCATTGCAAACGTCGAGGAACGTCTCACGAACCGCCAGCTAACGGCGCTCCGGAAAGGGTTCCTCGGCGGCTTTTTCGACTGGCCACGTGATGTCTCCGGTGAGCAACTGGCCGAGTCGATGGATATCTGCCCGTCGACGTTCCACCAGCACCTCCGTGCGGGTGAGCGAAAGCTACTGGAAGAAGTGTTTGAAAACTGGTAACTCGTGATTCCGAACCCCCTTACCGGTGTCGGACGCCTGACGCGATTCCCGAAGCAGTTTGGTAGTCTGCTTATACCGATAACAACCGTATATACATGTAGTGATACCGAACCAGTGTCCTGTTTGTCACCGGCGAACCGACGGGACACAGACCCCCGTAATAGCGGCGCACTCACGGACCGACCGGACTATTACGGACAGCCTGCCGACAAGCGCGCGACGCATCGCCCGCCGAATGACCGCCCGATAGCTTTCAATGCATTCCGATAACATCCAAACCAGCAAATCGATACAGCAGGAAACCGGACGGACGTTCCACCTTGCGACGCGTCTGCTTCCGGAGCGTATCCGCCACCCGACGTACGTCATGTACGCGTTTTTCCGGGTCGCGGACGAGGTCGTCGACCAGACGGACGGGCCGCCGCCGACCGTTCAGCACGAGCAACTGGAGGTGATTCGCGAGGCCGCACTCGGGAACATTGACCCGGAAGAAACCGACCACGAGGCAGTCATGGCGGCGTTTCAGGACCTGGCTGACCGTCACGACATCTCCGAGGAGACGATTAACGTCTTCATCGACGCGATGGAGATGGACATCGCACAGGCCCGCTATGAGACGTTTGAGGACCTCCGTGAGTACATGGGCGGTTCTGCCGTCGCCGTCGGCCACATGATGACGGAGGTAATGGACCCGCCACAGAAGGAGGAGGCCCTGCCCCACGCGACGGCACTGGCCGAAGCGTTCCAGCTTTCGAACTTCCTGCGGGATGTTCGTGAGGACATTCACGACTACGGCCGGGTGTATCTCCCACAGGAGACGCTCGAGCGCCACGGCGTCACCGAGGAGCAACTGGCCGACGCCGAGGTCGACGACGCCTTCCGCGCCGTGATGCAGGAGGAACTGGCCCGGACCGACGAACTCTACCGCGAGGGCGTCGCCGGCATCCGGTACCTGCCGGAAGACTGCCAGTTCGGCGTGTTGCTGGCCGCAGTCCTGTACGCTGACCACCACCGGCTTATCCGTGACCGCGGGTACGACGTGCTGACGGAGACACCGGACCTCACCCGTCGCCGCCGGCTGTGGCTCCTCGCCCGCACGTGGTGGCACTGGCGGCGTAACGGCGACCCCGAAGCGACGTTCTACACCGTGAGCGCTGTCTCCGAGCGTGGCCCCGGTGAGACGCCAACAGACACTCACAGCCACGGGCAGCCCACGTGGCGTGGATGACAGCCACGCGCCGGGCATCGTTTTCGACCACCTGCTGTATCTGAACTCATGCTGTCTACCCTCACGTATCTCCAGTTTCACGCCCTCTTCGTGGTCCCAGTCGTGGCCGGCCTGGCGTTGACGGCTACCTACCGCCTCGGGAGCCGCCGGGACGTACTCACAGGAACAGCTATCCTCACCGGTCTGGCGCTCGTCTACACGACGCCGTGGGACGGCGCGCTCATCCGGCGCGGCGTCTGGTGGTACGGCGACGGCGCTGTACTGCTTCGGTTCTGGTCGATACCCCTCGGCGAGTACCTCTTTTTCATCCTGCAGACGGCGATGGTGGGGCTGTGGGTGGCCCGGTTTCGGGTAGACACGGAGCGCCCGCTGGCCACGCCAACACGAACGCGACTCGTCGGGCTTGCCGTTGCGCTCGTCGTCGTGCTGTCCGGCCTTGCACTCCTGCGCTCCGATTCGGGGCTGTATCTCGGCTCGCTGCTGGTCTGGAGCGGCCCGATTCTCGCCATTCAGTGGCTGTTTGGGTGGCATTTCCTCGTCGGCGAGTGGCGGACCGTGAGCGTCGCGACACTGGTCCCAATGGCCTATCTCTGTGGTATCGACAGCATCGCCATCCGACTCGGCGTCTGGACGATTTCAAAACAGTACACGACCGGCTACACGGTTCCCCTGCTTGACCTGCCGATTGAGGAAGCGGTGTTTTTCTTCCTGACGACGCTGTTCGTCGTGCAGGGGGTCGTGCTCTATACTTGGCTCATGGACAGATGGGAGTGAGCTACCGCAGCGCCGTCGAACCGTCGGTTCGCTACCGGGTCGCACTGGCTCCCGGCTGGGTCGCTAGCCTCGCCGTCGTCGCTCCGTTTCTCGCGGGGGTCTCGATACCACCTGCGCTCCAGTACGCCCCGCTGGTTGTCAGCGCTGTCCTGCTCGGCTTGCCCCACGGCGCAGTCGACCACCTCGCGGTCGCACGGACCCGTGGCGAGCGCCCGGACTGGCGTGCTATCGCCCGCGTGTTCGCGCTCTACGGCGTCGTTGGCGGGGCTTACGCCGTCACCTGGTTCCTCGCACCCGCGGCGGCCTTCGTCCTGTTCATCGCGGTGACGTGGTTCCACTGGGGGCAGGGCGACCTCTACGCGCTACGCGCGCTGGCCGACGCCGACCACCTCCGGTCACTCCCGCAGCGAATCGGAACCGTCCTCGTCCGCGGCGGCCTGCCGATGCTAGTCCCGCTGCTCGCGTTCCCCGACTGGTACCGCCGCGTCGCGACGGACCTCGTCTCGCTGTTCGCGCCCGACGCCGTGGCCGCTATCGACTGGGCGTTCCGGACCGACGTGCGGACCGCGCTCGCCCTCGCCTACGGCGCGCTCGTCGTGGCGACGCTGGCCGTCGGGTTCGCTCGCGCCGATGCCCGCCGGCCGTGGCTGCTCGACGCCGGTGAGACGCTGGGCCTGCTTGCCTACTTCGCCCTCGTCCCGCCGGTGCTCGCCATCGGCGTGTACTTCTGTCTGTGGCACTCGCTGCGCCACGTCGCCCGGCTTCTGCTGGTCGACGACGACGCCACTGCCGCACTCCAGAACCGCGACCCATCGGCGGCACTGGCGCGGTTTGCCCGCGACGCCGCCCCGCTGACCGCTGCCTCGCTCGCTCTCCTCGGCGGGTTATATTTCCTTGTCCCAAATCCGCCGGGGTCCGTCCCGGAGTGGGTCGCGCTGTATCTGGTGTTCATCGCTGTCGTCACACTGCCTCACGTCGTTGTGGTCAGTATTATGGACCGCGAACAGGGCGTCTGGGCGTAGTCGGCTCCCTCTCTAGACGGCACTAGGACCGGATGTCTATACGAGCTGAAATCAAAAATCACAGTGGGCATCCGCGCGAGCGAAGCAAGCGCGGTTCACCGAGCGCGAGCGGAGCGAGCGTTCGGCCTTTTTCGCCACCGAAAGACTCGCGTTGCTCGCTCGTCTTTCGAGCTGCTCGGAAATCGAAGACTTCCGGCATGACGAGATGGCAATGCCGTCTCGAACCACCTCGCTCGCTTTGCTCACGAGGACCACGTTTTTGCGCCGAGTGGTGCGCTTCGCGCACCCGAGGCGAAAAAAGGTGGGTTACTTGCCCTTGCCGCCGTTGCTGCGCAGCGACGGGCGGGTCTTCTCGCTCCCTTTGCCCTTGCCGCTGAGGCCGCGGTTGCGGCGACCGGCACCGGTCAGACCGCGGAAGACGCGGTCGGCCTGGTCGTCAGCACAGATCCACGACAGGTCGTCGTCGTTCTGGATGGCCGGGTGGTTCGGGTCGATGAGGATGACCTCATGCCACTTCTGGCGGCCGTCCTGACCGACGGAGTAGCTGTTGAGTACGCGCAGGTTCGGGAAGGTGCGGGAGGCGCGTTCCTCGGCGACGCGCTGGATGTCCTTCCGGCGGGTGATGCGCGTGACGCCCTGGCGCTTGGAGCGGCGGCCGGCCTTGTGGCGGCGCTTGCGTGCGCTGCCCTTGCGGACGGAGACGCGGGCGACAATAACGCCCTGCTTGGCCTTGTAACCCTGCGAGCGGGCCTTGTCGAGGCGGGTCGGGCGCTCGATGCGCTCGACGGCCCCTTCGTTGCGCCATTCCTGCTGGCGCTGCCACTGTAGTTCTGCGAGCTGTCCGTCGCCTGGGTTCTTCCAGGCATCTCGAATGTACGAATATGCGCTTCGTGCCATATGTATTCACCACGGGCGTTGCGTGGTTCAAGTCGCGCGCGGCGCGACTCACATCCCGACCTGCACACGCAGGTGCCCGCTGGTGCCCGTTGTCCAGCGAGTTACCCCGGAGTTTGCCGCTCGGACTCTTAAACGGTTCGGACCAGACTTGTGGATGAGACCCGGTCACGCAGGGCAAGTGACCGCTGAAACCGTCAGATATCTGTATTTTAGCAACACAAACCGTTAACTTGTTCGCGGCCAGAGAGTCACGTATTACCATGACAGACCTTGGTGGCTTTCAGGACCACGTGGCACGGATCGACCTCGGAGACGGGGACGTAGCCTACGAAGGTATTGACGAGGAAGACGCGAAAAAGTATATCGGTGCACGCGGACTCGGCGTGAAGTATGTCTTCGACCAGGGGCCGGACGTTGACCCGCTTGGGCCGGAGAACCTGCTGGCGTTCATGAACGGGCCGCTGACGGGGACACAGGTGACGATGAGCGGTCGTATCGCCATCTGTACGAAGTCGCCGCTGACGGGGACCGTCACTGATTCCCACCACGGCGGCTGGTCCGGGGCGCGACTGAAATGGTCGGGCTTCGACGGACTGCTGTTCGAAGGGCAGGCTGACGAGCCGGTGTATGCGCTCGTCGAAGACGGCGAAGTGGAACTGCGCGACGCCTCACACCTCTGGGGCCAAGGCGTCCACGACACTATCGACGACCTCGAAGGCGAAATCGAGGGCGGCTCGCTGGGCAAGAACCTTTCCGTAATGGCCATCGGCCAGGGCGGTGAGAACGAGGTCAAATACGCCTGTATCGTCAACGAGGACGACCGCGCGTCGGGTCGCGGTGGCACCGGCTGCGTGATGGGCAACAAGAACCTCAAAGCCGTCGTCGTCAAGTCCAGCACTCGGATGCCGAAGCCAAAAGACCAAGAGACGTTCCAGGAGGGCCACAAGCAGGCGATGCAGGTCATCCAGGAGTCCGACGTGACCGCGCCCAATGAAGGCGGCCTTTCGATGTACGGGACCAACGTCCTGATGAATCCCACCGAGGAGATGGACGGTCTCCCGACGAAAAACGGGAAGTACTCGTCGACGCGAGCGTACTCGGACGCCGAGGGCGACGGCGAGCGTATCATCGACTCAGAGAACGTCTCGGGCGAAAACGTCCGGGAGAACATCCTTGTTGACGAGCCGACCTGTCACTCCTGTCCGGTCGCCTGCAAGAAGGAAGTCGAGGTGCAGGCGATGCACAAGGGCGAGGAGATGAACGTCCGCACCGAATCCTACGAGTACGAGTCCGCGTGGGCGCTCGGCCCGAACTCCGGCCACGTCGAACGCGACAAGATTGCAGTGATGCTCGACCGGTGTAACGACCTCGGCGTCGACACCATCGATGTTGGTAACACCATGGCGATGACGATGGAGATGACCGAGGAGGGCAAACTCGACGAACTCGACGACGGCCTGGACTGGGGCGACGCCGAGACGATGATCGACATGATTGAGATGATCGCCCACCGCGAGACGGAACTCGCGGACCACCTCGCCGAGGGGCCGGACCATCTCGCCGAGGAGTTCGACGCTCACACCAACTCTCTCGCGGTCAAAGGCCAGACGATGGCCGCCTACGACCCGCGCTGTATGAAGGGGATGGCAATCGGGTACGCGACCTCAAACCGTGGGGCGTGTCACCTGCGCGGCTACACCCCAGCAGCCGAAATTCTCGGTATCCCGGAGAAGGTTGACCCGCGAGAGTGGGAGGGCAAAGGCGAGCTGTGTGCTACCTTCCAGGACCTGCACGCTATCAGTGACTCCTTCGACATCTGCAAGTTCAACGCCTTCGCGGAAGGTATCGAGGAGTACGTCCTGCAGTACAACGGCATGACTGGGCTGGACGTGAGCGAGGAGGAACTGATGGAGGCCGGCGAGCGCGTCTACAACCTCGAACGGTACTACAACAACCTCGCGGGCTTCGACGGGTCCGACGACGACCTGCCAAACCGGTTCGTGGAGGGCGACGAGCACGCGATGCCAGCCCAGGGCGGCTCCGAAGGCGAACTCGCGGAACTCTCGAAGATGAAAGACGAGTACTACGAGGTCCGTGGCTGGGAGAACGGCGTCGTTCCCGACGAGAAACTCGATGAACTGGGAATCGATATCGGCCCCGGAACCGGCGTCAGCTCCGGTGGCGCAGCGGCACCGAGCGACGACTGAGATAGCGCCGGCCGTCGAACACATTTCACTTCTCTAATGCGCAAGGAAGATATCGACGACTTCGAATTTCAAGTAGAGTCCCGACTGACCAGCCACGGCGTTTACGTCACCGACTTCACCGACGAGGGCGAGACGTACCGGCTCACATATGAATCAATTTCGGCCGACGAGGCGGCCGTCATTCCCCACCGGGAAATCGGCCGCGTCATCAACGTCTTTCGGGACCTCCACGCTGATGACTGGTCCGGCGTCGACATCGAGGCGACCGTGACGGACCTTGAGGACACCGAACTCGGCGAATGGTCAGTCGACAGCGAGTGGATCGACGACCTCGAAAACGGCGACCTCTCCGAAACGGCGTTCTCCCAGCGCGTGCTGGAGACGATTACGGTTCAGAGCTGACTGCCAGTACGGCCCTGATTTCCAGCGTCGTTTCGAACTCCTCGCTTCTGTCCAGCCGCCGCCCGTCGCGCTCGAACTGGGCGGCGTGGGCCCGCTGAACGGCGTCCTGCTCGCGGTTGCTCAGTCCAAGTTCTGTGCCGATACTGTCCCAGTGGTCCGACTCAGCGCAGACGTAATCGGCCTCTCTGGGGCCGCTGATGCGTTCGTACTCTCTGTCGTAGGTTTCCCGGTTTGCCCGGAGATACGTTTGCACCTGTTCGAGCAGGTCGGGGAGGCGGTCGAGCGGGACGCTGGCCTGCGTGCCGGCCAGCAAGACGATCTGCCCCTCGATTGGGTACGACGGGTCGGCCATCGCGCCCCGGTCAGCCGCCCGCCCGCATTGCTTTCTGTGCGAACTTCTCGATAAGCGGCTCCAGTGTCTCCGGGTCACCGTCGAACTGGATCGTTACCTCGTTGAGTTGGAGGCTGGGGCCGATAGCGACTTTCTCCTCTGAGAGTGTCGCCGCCCAGCCGTCGCCTTCGACGGTCGCTTCGCCGCGTTGCTCGCCGCCGAGGTTCTCTAGATACCCGATAGCGGCTCGAACCGAGATGCCGCGAAAACTCCGTTCACGCTCCATCGTGTGGTCGTTACGGGTGCGGTCGTCTAAACTTATCGGCGGTCCGGCGCTCGTTTGCCACACCCGCGCTATCCCGAGGTGTCACTCTGCCGGACAGAGAGGGTCTACCCCGGCCGGATACCGTCGTCGACGATGCGGGCGTTGCGCTCGCGGTTGATGCGCTCATCCAGATCGGCGTGGTCGTAAATCTGGGCAATGACGGCGGCGTGCAGGTCGCGCCAGGCCATCGCGTAGATGGGTGACTGACCCCAGGCCCGAAGTTCGACGACGTACTCGTCGTAGGCCTCCCACCGGCTCTCGAACTGCTCGATGTGGTCGACGACGGCGCTGGCCGGCTCTTCGGTATTGAGCGCGGCGTTGAGCTCCCGCTCCCAGCCACCAACGGCCTGTTCCATGTCGCGTTTCGTGTCCTCGCTGTCCGGCGGCAGCGAGTCGACAATTCCGGCCGGAATCCCCAGTTCGATATTGTCCATATCGCCACACAGAGTTCGCCGCAAATAAACCCCAGCGATGGGCGAACATGTTCGTCTCTACTGACTTGTATCGGCGGGGTGTAGCGTACACATGAGCAGTGAGACAGTAGAGCGACAGTCGTCGGCAATGGACCTGACTACTGTCGAGGTCAGGTGCACCGGCCACGTTCGCCGGGTCGTCGGCGACCCGGCGCTGTCATACACGTTCGAAGGGAACACGCTACGTGACTTCCTCGACGCGTTCTTTCAGGAGTACGACGTGGGCGATATGCTCATCGCGGAAACCGAAGCCGACGCCACCACCGAGGGCTGGGCCCCGGAGATAGCGGACCTGCCGGGCGACTGGGCGAAAAACCCCGAAGGCGAACAGACCAGATGCTACGCGCGAGTGGCGGTCAACGGTGAGTTCAACGAACATCTCGACGGACTGGACACGGAACTGGAAACCGGCGACCGCATCGGGTTGCTATACCCGTTCATCTTCTGTTGCTGACTCGGGCAACTGACTGTCGCAGGAATTACCCCCCGGCAACTGGCGGGAACACGCTAAGTTCGTCTCCGTCTTCCAGTGGGGTCTCTAGACCATCGAGATGAGCAATGTCTCTTCCGTTCCGGAGGATTGTCAGATACTCTCGCAGTTCGCCGTCCTCAAATAGGTCCATCTCTGTGAACTCCTCGGAGAGCTGTCGGAGCACATCGCCCGCCTGCAGGTCCGTTTCATACTCGCGGTGAACCGTTTTCTGTCCGACGGCTTCCCGGAAGTTGGCAAAAAACCGCAGCTCGATTTGCATACCGCTGGATTGGCGGTCGAGTGGCTTAAATCACAGCGCTCGAACCACGTGGATCGAACAATCAACTGATTTACTCGTTGTATGCCATCTATCATGGACCTCGAATTCCTATTCGATGGGAACGAATTCGACCCGTTTTAGCGTCCCAGACCATGACTCCGTATATGGAACGTGTGGTCGCAAGCGATGACCCGATGATAGATGTCGACCGACTGCGAGCGGAACTCGACGCTGATGTCGTCGTCGCGGAGACAGACGACGAGGACGCGGTCCGGGACGCCGCTGCCGGGGCAGCGGGCCTCGTCGTGGACGTGAACACGCCGGTCACTGCCGGCGTGCTTGACGCGCTGGACGACCTCAAGATCGTTGCGAGAGCGGGCGTCGGTATCGACAACATCGACGTGTCTGCGGCGGCAGACAACGGCGTGACCGTCACGAACGTCCCCGAGTACTGTACCGACGAGGTCGCTACCCACACGGTGACGCTACTGCTTGACTGTGTTCGGACGCTTACGGCCTACGACCGCGACGTTCGCGACGGCGGCTGGGGCTGGGAGCGAACCCGGCCGGTGCATCGCGTCCGCGACCAGACGCTGGGTCTCGTCTCTTTCGGCCCCATCGCGCGGCGGGTGCGCGACCAACTGCGTGGCTTTGACCTCGACGTGATTGCCTACGACCCCTACGTCGATGCCGAGGAGATGGCCGACGCCGATGTCGAAAAGGTCGCGCTGGAGACGCTGTACGAGCGAGCTGACTACGTTTCCCTCCACGCGCCGCTGACCGGGGAGACGGCAGAGATGATAGACGCCGACGCGCTCGCAGCGATGCGTGAGCAGGCAATTCTGGTCAACACCGGCCGTGGCGGCCTCGTCGACGAAGCGGCGCTCCGGACGGCGCTGGAGGACGGAATGATTGGAGCGGCGGGTCTCGACGTACTCGCCGAGGAACCGCCGACGGCTGACCACCCGCTGGTCGGCCTTGACAACTGTATTGTCACGCCGCATGCGGCTTGGTACTCTGAGGAAGCTCGCGACGACCTCAATGCCGCCGTCGCGGCGAACGTCGAAGCCGCGCTGGCCGGCGAGACGCCGCCGAACCGAATCGACCCGGACACGGACTGGCTCTAGTCACTTCGCGGCAACGCGCTTGCTCCACGTCTTACGCCACGTCTCGAGGTTCTCCGCCAGCGTTTCATACCCGAATTGAACGGGTGCAGCCGGCTCGTGAGCGTACTGTGCGAACTCTTCGGGAAGCGACGCGTTCGACACCGTTGGCAGGCCGACGTTCTTGACGGCTACTGTCTGCTGGACATCGGGGTCAAGCATGAACGCGGCGAACGTGTCGACGAGCTCACTCCGCTCTGTCCCGCGGAACTTCGCAGTCCCGTCGACGTAGGCATACCCCTGGTCGTTCGGGAACGCGACCTGGTGGCGCGCCATGTTCTGGTCCTGATTCGCAGCATACACCTGGTCGGTGGAGTAGGAGACGACCATCGGCTTCTCTTCCTCTGAGTAAGCCGCGTATGCGTCGCCCCACGAGCCCAGGATACTGACTCCGTTATCGACAAGCGCGTCCCAGTAGTCGAGGTAGTTTTCTGCACCCTTGGTATGAATCGTCCACAGGAGGAAGAGTAGCCCCGTTGTCGTGCTCTGTGGGTTCGCCAGCAGGAGCGAGTCGGCGTAGGCGTCGGTCGTCAGCGCGTCGAGTGTGTCGGGCGAGGAGATCTCGTTCTCGTCGTAGACGAGACTGACGTATGATGCCCCAGTCGGAAGGACACGACGCTCGGGGTCGAACTGGTATGCGTCGACGACGTTGTCGCTGTTACTGACGGCTGAAGTATCGAACGGTTCAAACAGCGGGTCGTCGAGTTCGTCGTCAGCCTTCACGAGGTCCGGCGCAGTAACGCCGACAAACGCGTCTGCATCGAGTGATGCACCCTGTTGCTGGCGCTGGAAGAAATGCTGGAGACCACCGTCGCGGATGACCCATTCAAGCGTCAGATTGTCGTGACGGGATTCGAACTCCGTTTTGACCCAGTCACCGGCGCTCGTACTCGGTGCGTCAACGAAGGACTTGTACGCTGCGACTCTGAGCGTCCGCTCTGCCGGGGTTGCACTCCCCATCTGTCCGCTGGATGCCGTGGACTCGCTACCTGTGTCTTCACCGGCACATCCTGCGAGGCCAACTGTCGCCGCACCGCCAAGCGCGCGGAGGAACGAACGTCGGCGGGTCATCGGTCGCTCCGTGCGTCGCGGCCGAGATGTGCTTCGACGCGGTCGACCTTCTCGTCGACTGCCAGCGTCTCCTCCCGGAAGTGGTCAATCTTGAGGTTCGTGATTGTCCGGGAGGCGTCGACGGCTTCAGTCGCGGCCTGCGCCGCGTCGAACACTTCACCGAGGTCTGTCGCTTCAATAGTCGTCTCCATCGGGTGTGTCTCATATCGGACATCGTAGGCGTCCAGCGCGTCGATGGCCTTCGCTATCTCCGCATCGAACTCAGCGTCAGCGTCGTCAAGCGGTGCGACGGTGAGCATTGCAGTGACTGTCATCACTCCCACGTTCGGCCACGCTACAATATAACTGGGTGGTACCATCTCATCTTTTGACGCGGTATCGGCTCTCGCCCCACTGTACAGTCAGATGGAAAAACAAACAGCGTGGTCAGACTGGCTGGCTCGTCGTTTCGGCCGTCGACCAGTATTTCGCCGCTCTGGAGTGATGTGTCCCCTGCAGTAGTGACAGCCAACGGTATCAGCACCTGAGGAATTCTCGGCGCTGGTCGCCGAGAGCGCTCTGGCCGGTCCCTGCCGTCTTGATATCCCGAATGAGGTTCGAGAGGTACGCCTGAAGACCGGGGTCACAGGTGCCAAACCCTCTCGCTTGGCGGTAATCACACCAGAGTGCGACCGGCAACAGCGGGGCCGCAAACAGTCCGGACAGCGTGACCCCCAGCTGGAACGGGTGACCGGTCGGGACGGCGAGCCACGCAGCGGCCACGATTGCCCAGAACACCGCCCCGTAGACGACGGTGTGTCGCCAGTTGTGCGTCGGTAGTTCATATCCGCGAATGCGCGACGGCGAGTCGTCCGGTGTGTCGCCAGTGACCGCTCCGCTGGACGAGTCGCCAGTAGATGGAGAGACAGGACACGACATACTCCCTCAAAAGCGTGCTTCGATAATGACGGCTGGTTTGGCATACGCCGAACGAGACAGTGCGTATAAGCCACTCGACACGCAACGGGATGTACATGCGAGAGTTCATCTTCACTATCGACTACGAGCGGAACGTCGACCCCGTTATGGACGTGTTCATCGACTATCCGGAGACCCATTCCCGGACGATAGCGTGCAACGTCACACGAGACGGGATGTGGCGGCTCGAGCGCGTCGCCGGCCCGGAGACTGCGCTTGAACAACTGGATGACGTGTACGACGACCCGGTCCAGTGTACCGAGTGCATCGGAACCCGTAACTGCAAGACGGACTGGACGTACGAGGTCATCGGCTCGGACCCCGGCGCTCGGACGGTGTACAGCTACCGGTCGGAAGCCGGCGACTGTCACTCGATTCCGCGGTTAGCCATCGACCACGTCGGCCGCGGCGTCCTCGTCGAGACCGAGCGCCGTGGCAGCCGGTGTGAGTGGCGGCTCCTCCTCTGTAGCGACGCCGGCGTCGACGGCCTGTTCGAGGAGATGAAATCCGAGCTCCGGGAGGGACTCACCGTCGAATTCCGGCAGCTCAGT
>Ga0207754_100436_pt1 | contig 16528 bp, 13 predicted proteins | sample A23E1SouthBayCA_FD_187728 | JGI IMG/M metagenome (GOLD analysis project Ga0207754, IMG submission 187728) | Aerobic enrichment media microbial communities from Eden Landing Ponds, California, USA - A23 E1 (SPAdes) | ecosystem: Environmental > Aquatic > Marine > Unclassified | place: Emeryville... | reverse complement strand
GCTCTGCGAAGTCCGCTGCCGGGTTCATCCCGACGTGTTCCAGCAGTTGGTAGATCCGCTCGCGCTTCTCGCCCTTGCTGAGGTCCGGACTGACCTGACGCAGGGGCTCCGAGAGGATCGACACCAGCCGGCGGTTGGGGTTGAGCGACGCCCCAGGGTCCTGGTGGATGATCTGCAGCGACTGGCGGATTTCGTCCCAGTCGAGACCACTGTCGGACTTACCGTCGCGAACGTCCCACATGTCCTCACCGCGGTACTTCACAGACCCACCAGTCGGGCGCTGGAGTCCGATGCAGGTCTTTCCCAGCGTGGTCTTTCCACAGCCCGACTCACCGATTAGCGACACCACGTCGCGCTCTTCGATGTCGATAGTCACACCGTCGACCGCACGCACGGTCTCGTCTTCCTCTCCGAACCCGAGAAATCCGCGCTGGTTCTCGAAGTGGACTTCGACGTTCTCCAGTGAGAGTACTGGTTGATTACTCATACGTAGTCACCGTCCGTCTGCGAACCACCATCGTCGTCGAGCATCTCTTCGTAGTTGAGCGGAATCTGATCGATCGCGTCGTCGATGTGGTAACACGCTGCGGCGTGGTCGGACGCGGTCTCCTCGAACGGGGGGTTGCTGGACCGACACTCGCTGGTCGCGAGCGGACAGCGCGGGTGGTACGCACAGCCTCCGGGCATGTTGATCGGTGCGGGACTGGACCCCTCGATGGGGCGCATCTCATCCAGCGGCGCGTCGAGGTTCGGCGTCGAGTTCAGCAGCGCCCGCGTGTACGGGTGGGCCGCGTGTTCGATCACCTCGCGCGTCTCGCCGACTTCTGCGAGGCGGAACGCGTACATGATGGCCATCCGGTCGGCCAGCGCGGCCACCAGCGGCAAGTCGTGCGTGATGAACACCATCGTCAGGTCGTACTTGTCCTGCAGGTCACGCAGCAGCATCAGAATCGACCGCTGCATCAGCAGGTCAAGCGCCGCCGTCGGCTCGTCCATCACCAGCAATTCTGGTTCCAGCACCAGCGACAGCGCGATCAGCGCCCGCTGTTGCATCCCGCCCGAGAGTTCGTGCGGGTACGAATCGAGGACGCGATCCGGTTCGAGATACAGGTCTTCGAGCAGTTCACGGGCGCGTGTCATCCCCTCATCGACGTCCATGTCGTGAGCCTGAATCGTCTCCCGGAAGTGGTCGCCGACGTTCATCGTGGGGTTGAACGAACTCATCGCGCCCTGGAACACCATCGATACCTCCTCCCAGCGCAGCGATCGCAGTTCCTCCTGGTCGAGTTCGAGCACGTCGACCTCGGGACCGTCACTCGGCGTGTACGTGATCTGCCCTTCGAGCAGGCCGGGGTCGGGCACGGCATCGAGCATTGCCGAGGCCAGCATCGACTTGCCGGACCCGCTCTCGCCCACGATACCGACGATCTCGTTGCGGTCGATGTCGAGCGAGACGTGGTCGAGCACGAACGACTCGCCGTGGTCGTAGGTCACTGAGGCTTCCCTGAGCTGGATGATCGGGTCGTCGGCCGCCATCGCGTCGGGCACCGCCCGTGTCTGTTCGGTGGCCATCTCAGTTCAGCACCTCCGTGACGGTGGTCTCGTCGCCGTCCTCGCTGTCGACCGATGTCGACTCGCCGGCCAGGCGGGTCCGAACGCGGGGGTTGAACACCCGGTCCATCCCCTGTGCGAGCAAGATCAGCGCCAGCGCGATCAGCATGATCGCGAGCATCGGGAAGACCAGCTGGTACAGCGTCCCGGCACCGGTGAGCGCGCCGGCGTTCCGGTAGGCCTGGTCTAGCTGGATCCCCCAGTTGCGCACCGAGGTCGGCAGAATACCGAGGTAGTACAGCCCCACCGACGCGAACACGACGTAGCGGGCCGCGTTGGCGAAGTTGACCAGGACGTACGGCATGATGTTCGGGATGACGTCCTTGATCAAAATCCGTCTCGTCGAGACGCCCATCGTACGCGAGGCCTCGACGTAGGACTCCTCGCGCAGGGTCAGAATCTGCGAGCGGATCGCCCTGGCGAGCCCAGCCCAGTAGTTGACCGTGATCAGGATGCCGATCAGCGCTGGGTTCGTGGGGTTGAAGACGATCGCCAGCACCATGATCAGCGGCAGCCCGGGGATCGACATCGCGATGTCGGCGAACGTGGTGAGCACCCGGTCGACCGACCCCCCCTTGTACCCCGCGACGGTGCCAACGGCCACGGCGAACGTGGTCGCAAACAGGCCACCGGAGAGGATCATCACCAACATCGGTGGTGTGGCGTGAATGATCATCGCGAGCACGTCGACGCCGGAGCCAGTGGTCCCGAGGGGCGCTTCGAGCGTCTGGAACGGCTGGACGCTCCGGGGCGACTGGTTCGAGTTCGGGACGCGGTAGACCATCACGCCGACGGTTCCCATCAGGACGTAGACGAGCGCGAGCAGCGAACCGATGCGGGTCCGCCAATCGCTCCAGGCGACCAGCCCCGGCTTGTAAATAAACTCTTCGTAGAAGTCACTGAGCCGCTGACTCCGGCTGACTTCCAGGTTCGATTCACTCGTTTCGAACGAGAACTCTGACTCCGAATCAGTACGCTTCACTGGAACCACCTGATTGGACACGCGGATCGATCTTGCTGTACGTGAGGTCCGCCACGAACAGTGCGATGACGAGTACCGACGTGATGACGAGGAACACGCCCATCATCAGCGGGTAGTCGCGAGCTTCGAGGGCCTTGAACATGTAGTAGCCGATACCGGGGTAGGTGAACACCTCTTCGAGGATGACCGAACCGCCGATGTTGAACCCGATGAGCGTCAGGAACCCGGTGTACATCGGCAGGATAGCGTTGCGGGCGACGTAGCGAGTGGCGATCCGCCGGTCCGCGAGACCGCGGAGTCGGGCGACCCGGACGTAGTCCTCGCCCAGCAACTGAATGCTGTTGCCACGCATCGACAGGGCCTGCAGCCCGACCTGGGTCACAATGATCGACATGATCGGCAGGACCGCGTGGCGAAGCACGTCCACAGCGAAGTCGATCGTGTACGGGTCCGCGATACCGACGCTCGTTCGGCCTCTCGTGGGCAGCCAGCCGAGCTGGTAGCCGAAGACGATCACCAGAACGATGCCGAACACGTAGAAGGGAACCGTCGAGCCGAGGATCGACAGCGCGCTCGACACCGAGTCGAAGACACTCCCTTCCTTGTAGGCCATGATCGCGCCCCAGAGGACGCCCAGCGCGTACATCAGGACCGTCGCCGTCACCATGACGAAGACTGTCCACGGTAGCGCGTCGCCGACGATCGCTGCGACGGGCTCGCCGTACCGGAACGACTGTCCCATGTCGCCCAGTAGGAGCGAGGAGACGTAGTCGTAGTACTGGACGTAGATCGGCTGGTCTGGCCGGAGGTTCTGGTACGATTCGATGATGCCGTCGATCTCACCGGGATCGACGCCCTGGCGCGTCAGTTGTGCGCGGAGACGCACGAGTGGGCCGCCGGGAAGCAACCGGATCATCCCGAAGGTCAGTGTGACGACGAGCCAGAGCGTCAACACCGAACGGGCCGTTCGCTTGATGTAGAAACTATTCATGATTCGAACTCAAACTGCTGCGTATTATGGGTTGTGGTCGCATGTGTCACTCGGTACCGCCGACGGCGGCGTTCGGACGCTGGTTTCTCGGGAGCTCTTCGAGTCTGACGGCAGTTCCGGTCTTGGAGGCGCAGTAGATCGCCTCGACGACGCGCTGGACCGTCAGGGCCTCTTCGACGGTATTCATCTCCGGTGGTGTGTCCGTCTCGACCGCCGTCAGGAACTGGTCGGTCTCGGCACGGTGCCGGTTTCGGTCGACGCTTCCGGAGAGTGTCCTGTCGTCGAAATAGTCCACGTCGCCGGTTCCGGCGTCCAGTAGCGTGAGTTCGTCGCCGCTGATGTCGAGTTCCGCACCAGCCTCGGTCCCGGTCACGCGGATCGTCTTGTCGGAACGGCGGTTCGTCGCCCAGGCGGCTTCCAGCGAGATCGTGACGCCGTTCGCACAGCGCACGAACGCCGACACGGCGTCGTCGACTTCGAGGTCGCCGTCGGCGGTGTCCCAGTGACCGGCCCAGCCGTCGGGGTCGGCGTAGTCGTCGCTGGTCCCGATCGTGCGCCGGGTCTGGCCGGTGACCTCGACTACGTCCGGGTAGCCGGCAAAGTGCAGTGCAAGGTCCAGCGCGTGGACCCCGATGTCCATGAGTGCACCGCCGCCGGCCAGTTCCTCGCTTGTGAACCACGATCCCAGGCCGGGGATGCCGCGCCGCCGTACGTAGTTCGCCTCAACGTGTTCGACCTCGCCGATGTCACCGCGCTGGCGACAGTGCCGGTACAGCGTCGCCGAACGGGCGAAGCGATTGCAGAAGCCGACCATGCAGAAGGCGTCGCTCGCTCGTTTGGCCGCGGCGATCCGCTCTGCGCTCTCCAGTGTGTGGGCGAGTGGTTTCTCACAGAGGACGTGGATGTCCCGTTCCAGTGCCGCGACCGTCGCCGCCTCGTGAAACCGATTCGGTGTCGTGACGACGAGCGCGTCGATCGACTCCGCGTCGAGCAGTGCGTCGTGGCTCTCGTAGGTCGCGGCGTCGAACGCCTCGGCGAACGACGAGCGCGCCGCGTCGGCGACGTCAGCGCCCGCGACGATCGTCGCGCCTGCGTCGTCAAGGTTCTGTGCGTGTTCGGTGCCCATACCGCCCAGACCGACAAAGCCGATCCTGGCGGCTGGCTCATCTGTCATCGGTCTCAGTTGCCGGACCACGACAAATAACAATTTTGGTTAGCCCCGCTTCCCGTGCACGACGATTACGGGGTTACGAACGCGTACACGAGACAATATTTTCCGTTCAAACCCGTTTCGGGCGATCTGCGCGGGGTTTCGACAGGGGAACTTTAACATTGGCTCGCCGCAACGCAACTGGTATGCGCCACCAAGAGCCATCAGACTACAGCGTCTTCTGGGGCGACTTTCACAAGCATATGACGGGCCCAGGGACAGACCGGTCGGAATTCGATACCGTTCTCGACAGCGCCCGCGAACATCTCGATATCTCTGTCGTCCAGTGTTACCCCTTCAAGTGGTACCAGAAAGGTCGCGTCGACGGCATTCGCGAGGAGTCGGCCGGCCACGACCCCGACTTCGACGACTGGTGGAACGACATCGAGGCGGCGGCCCGGCGCCACCACGACCCCGGGGAGTTCGTCACCTTCCCGACCTACGAGTGGCACGGCAACCGGGCCCGCTGGGGCGACCACAACGTCTACTACCGCGAGGAAGGCTACGAGATCGACGGTGCCTGGGAACTCCCGAACCTACTGGACAACATGGCCGACCGAGCGGCGTTCGTCCTGCCCCATCACACCGCCTACGAGGTCGGGAACCGCGGCAAGGACTGGGACGAGCACGACCCCGATCTCTCGCCGGTCTCGGAGATTTACTCCAGTCACGGCTGCAACGAGTCGATCGATTCCCCGGTTCCGATGGACGGCAACGACGATATGGGGCCCAGAACGAGTGCCGGGACGTATCAGGCCGGCCTCGACCGGGGACACCGCGTCGGCATCATCGCCTCAAACGATGGCCCCGGCCTGCCGGGCACCTGGAACAGCGGCATCGCGGGCATCTGGGCGACAGAGTTGACCCGCGAGGCCGTCTGGGAGGCGATCGAAGCTCGCCGGACATACGGGGTCACCGGCGACCGCATCCGGCTCTGGTGGGACCTCGACGGCCATCCGCTGGGTTCGGACCTCTCGTCGGTCTCGGACCGGAACGCGACAGTCCGGGTCGACTGTCCGCGCCCGCTCGATTCGGTCGAACTCGTCCACGACGGCGACGTAGCCGAGATCTACACGCATCAGGACGCGGACTTCGACGAGTCCGGCCGGTACCGCGTGCTCGTCGAGATGGGGTGGGGGCCGACCGACGAGTACGGCGACTTCGACTCGCTCGAACGGGAGTGGTCCGGCAGCATCCGCGTCCGGGACGGCTCGGTCACCTGGGCCCAGCCCCGGTTCCGCGGATTCGGCCAGTCCTACGAGCTCGTCGACGGCGAATGCCAGTTCGACGTGAGTACATCCCGCGCCGAGGAGGACGCGATGTTGCCCGAACTCGACGCCGACCGCACGACACAGGCGTTCGTCATCGAGGTCGACGCCGGCGACGACAGCGTGATCGAGATCGACCTCGACGACGGTGAGACCCTCACCGTCCCGCTGGCCGACGCACGGAGCGACGACCACCTCTTCTCGTTCACCCAGGCGTCGGCCGACCGCCTTGAAACCCAGTTCGAACTGTCGGACGACGACATCGAGAACCCGGACATTGTCTACCACAATGCCCACAAGGTCCAGGTGAGCCGCGCCGCACCCGTCGAGGCCTGCGGCGCGACGGTCACGTTCGAGGACCTTCCGGCCACCGACGGGCTGGACTACTACTACGTCCGGGCCGGGCAACGAGACGGCCAGTACGCCTGGGCGTCGCCGGTCTGGATCGACGACTGACACGGACAGTTGTAGACGTTTCCCCAGTCGACCGCACCCAGTCGTGCGGTCGATCTGGGAGGGACCGACAACTGTCCGTATGACAACCGCTGGCGCTGTGTCTCACGGATCGACAATCACCCGCTCTTATTATCGCTGCCGTCGTTGCCCCGTACATGCCAGCAGATTTCGGCATCGGACTGGTAGGTGCAGGCTTCATCAGTCGCGACGCACACGCACCGAGTGTCGACTACATCCCCGGCGCGCACATCGCGGGGATCCAGAACCGGACCCGTGAGAACGCGGCAGCCCTCGCGACCGAGTGCAACGAGGGTGGCCCTGAGCCGTCGGTCTATGGCGAGGACGAGATTGCCGCCCTCGCGGCCGATCCGGACGTCGACGGCGTCTGGATCACGACGCCGAACTTCACGCGCGTCGAGGCCGTCGAGGCCGTCGTCGAGGCCGTCGAAGACGGTGCGGACCTGCAGGGGATCGCCGTCGAGAAACCGATCGCCCGGACCGTCGAAGCGGGGCGACGGCTCGTCGATCTCGTCGAGAGCGTCGATCTGCCTCACGCCTACCTGGAGAACTGGCCCCACGAACCGGACATCCACGACATGAAAGACCTGCTGTGGGAGCAGGGCAGTGTGGCTGGTCGCCCCTACATCGCCCGCTCGCAGGCCGAGCACGGTGGTCCACACTCGGGGTGGTTCTGGGACGGCCAGAAACAGGGTGGGGGTGCGCTGACGGACATGCTCTGTCACGCCATCGCGAACAACGAGTACCTGCTGTCAGCGCCCGACGGACCGACGCTGGAGGCCGTCGCCGTTGCCGCCGACACGGAGACGCTGAAGTGGGATCAACAGACCTACGCCGACGACCTCGCCGAGGCGTACGACATCGACTTCCAGGCGAACCCGGTCGACGACTACGCCCGGGCGACGATCCGGTACGAGGACGAGGACGGCCGCCCGGTCGTCTCGGAGGCGACGGGGTCGTGGTGTTACGTCGGGTCGGGCGTCCGGCGCACCATCGAACTGCTCGGGCCGGAGTACTCGGGGCAGGTCCTCTCGGACGAGACCTCCTCCAGCGTGTTCTTCTCGGACGACCTCGCTGGCGGCGAGGGGTGGGCCGAGAAGCAAAACGCCACCAGCGGGCGGATGCCCGTCGCCGCGGCCGACGTGGTCAAGGGCGGCTACGTCGCCGAGAACCGCGACGCTGTCCGTGCGTTCCGTGACGGCGAAAACGGGATGTTCGATCTCTACGACGGCCTCCGAATGCTACGTCTCTGCATGGCCGCCTACAAGGCCGCCGAAACTGGCGAGGAAGTCGATCCCCGGACGGAATCGCTCGCATCGTACGTGCCGGTCCCGGCCCGCGAGTAGGGAGAACCCCACGCCCGTCGGTCCGGTCGCGCACTGACCGCACCGCTGTTTTTTGCGGGTTCGAAACGTTGAACTCGATCACTCGATCCCAGAGTGCAGTGCCTGATACGGGCGGTTGTAGCCGTTTCCCCAGTCGGCCCAAGACTCCGTGCGGTCGATCTGGGAGGGACTGATAACCGCCCGTATGAACAGCTACTCGATCAGGTCGAGGCGCTGCCCTTCCTCGGCGCTCCGTCGCGCCGTCTCGACGATGCGGTGGGCCTCGCGGCAGAACTCGGGATCCAGAGGCCCCTCCGGCTCCTCGTCGCCCTCCAAACAGTGGACGATGTAGTGGGCCAGATCAGTCCATCGCGGGTCGAGGTCGTCAGCCTCGACGGTATACCCCTCGGGCTCGTCTTCGGTCGTCACGTGGATCTCCTTCCCGCGATTGCTGATCGCGCCCCCGGTGCCGACGATTTCGTAGCCCTTCGCCGGCTGGGGCTTGATCTCCCACGGGTTCGTCAGCATCCGCCAGGTCGTCTGCAGGGTCGACAGTCCCCGCTCGTAGCGACAGATCGTCGCGCTCTGGACGTCGACGGGGCTGTCCTCGGGCGTGTAGGACTCGGCCGTGACCGTCTCGGGCAGTTCGCCGCCGCGGATCCACGTCGAGAACGTCGAGCCGTAGCCCAGATAATCGAGCATCGACCCGCCGCCGTCTTCGGGATCGTAGAACCAGCTGTCGTTCGGCGGCGCGCCCGCGTTGCCGCCGTAGTACTGGACTTCGACCACGTCGCCGATCACGCCGTCGGCGACGAGCCGCCGGAGCGTGTGGCGCTCGGCGTCCCAGGCGGCTGGCCAGTTGATGAACAGCTGTCCGTCGGCGTCGACCATCGCGTCGATCATCCGGTCGGCGTCGTCGAGCGTCACCGAGAGGGGCTTCTCGATGGCGACGTGCAGGCCGTACGGCGCGACACGCTCGACGAAGTCGGCGTGGAGCGAATTGCGCGGACAGCCGATGAGCACCTCGGCCTCGACGGTTTCGAGGCACTCGTCGAGGTCGTCGAAGACGGCGTCCTCGTCGAGGTCGAAGTCCTCGACGGCGGCGTCGAGCGAGCCGGTCGAGGTCTCGGGAGTCTCGTCGCAGACGGCCACCACTTCCGCGTCCGGGTGGTCGTCGACCCACTGGAGGTTCGTGTTCATGTGCATCTGGTCGAAGTTCGCACCGATGAATCGCCACGTCATACTCAAACACGGACTCCAGTGCGTCAAAAAGCTAGTGGTTGGTCCTCAACACAGTGGTCGGAGCCGGCAGTGACGGAGACGCCATCGAGAGGCTGCTCACCCGTCGTCTGACGATCACCTCGCGGCTCGGGGAAACAATAATCAGGACCGCCATCCACAGTACAGATGTGCCGACACAACCGAACGTCCTCTGGATCTCTATGGAGGACACGAGCCCCCGCTTTGGCTGTTACGGGGACGAGATCGCTCGCACACCGAACATCGACGCCCTCGCCGAGGAGGGACGGCGGTATTCCAACGCCTTCACCACTGCGCCGGTCTGTGCGCCGAGCAGGTCGGCCGCGGTGACTGGCTGTTATCAGAACTCGCTGGGCACCCACCACATGCGGACGACCCACACGAACGAGGACGCGCCGGGGCTGGCGACGCCCTACGACGCCGTGCCACCCCACTACGTCCGGACCGTCAGCGAGTACTTCCGGCAGGCAGGGTACTACTGTACGAACAACGTCAAGACCGACTACCAGTTTGGCGAGCCCTTCACCGCGTGGGACGAGCACCACGACGAGGCCGGCTGGTGGGGACGCGAAGACGACCAGCCCTTCTTTGCGGCGTTCAACAACACCGTGACACACGAGAGCGGTATGTGGCCGGCCGAGGAGCGCGCCGAACTGATAGGGGAGGACGTCGAGGATCTCCCGACCAACGGCTCGCTGACGACCGATCCCGAAGCCGTCGAAGTCCCGCCCTATCTCCCGGACACCGAGGCGACGCGGAAAGCGATCGCCCGCCAGTACGAGAACATCCACGCCTCGGACGCCTGGATCGGCGACCTGCTCGACCGACTCGAAGCCGAGGGACTGGCAGCAAACACCATCGTCGTCCTCTGGAGCGACCACGGCGAGGGGCTCCCCCGCGCCAAGCGCTGGCCCTACGACTCGGGAATCAACGTCCCGCTGATCGTTCGCTGGCCCGACGAGATCGACGGCGGCGACGTGAGCGAGGAACTGGTGAGCATGGTCGATCTGGCACCGACACTCCTCGACGCCTGTGGACTGGACGTACCCCAGCACATGGAGGGCCAGCGATTCCTCGGCGACGACGCCGACGAGCGCGAGTACGTCTACGCCGCCCGCGACCGCTACGACGAGTCCTACGACATGATCCGGGTCGTCCGCGGGCAGCGCTACAAGTACGTCCGGAACTACTACTCCGGCCAGCCCTACCGCCAGTGGATCCCGTTCCGGAACAACCATCCAGCGATGCGCGACCTCCTCCAACGCGACGCCGCAGGCGAACTGCAGGGGGCAGAGTCGTGGGTCGGCGAGCGACGACCGGCCGAAGAACTGTACGATCTGCAGGCCGACCCCCACGAGACCGAGAACCTGATCGACGACTCCGACCACGCCGACGCCAGAGAGCGACTGCGCGGGGCGCTGGACGACTGGCTCAACCGGATCGACGACTACGCCACCGAGGACGAGGCCGCCATGGCCCGTCGTCGCCATCTGGGCGACGGTGAGCCGATCACCGCGACGCCGACGTTCGTGCCCAACGCACCGGGTAACCGTGAACGCGAGACCACGCCCGACGGAGCCGATCTCGAATCGCCGGCTACCGTCTCGATCCACTGTTCGACGCAGGGGGCGTCGGTCGGGTACACGACCGAGACGGGTGCGGATCCCGACTGGCAACTCTACACCGGGCCGATATCGCTTGTGCCGGGCGAAACGACGCTGCGGGCCAAAGCAGTCCGGTACGGCTTCGAAGAGAGCGACGAGCGCGAAGCGACCTTCACGGTCTCGGACTGACGCCTACTCTTTCTCGCCGGCGATTCTGGTGCAGTCGCTCCGCGGCTGCAGTTCGAAAAAACGAGTGCCCATGACAGGGCTGGACAGACGAATCCGACAGTGGATGGGTCGGGTGGGTGGCGACTCAGTTACCCTTGTACGTCATCTCCCCCTTCTTGGCGAGCCAGGTCGGCGCGGCCGGGACCTGCGAGACCTCGGCCCCTTCGTCCGGGATGTTCCACTCGTCACTGGTGAGGAACTGCTGATTCAGCTTCTCTAGGACGGGGATCATCGGCAGGTCCACGTTGGTCACCCACGCCTGCTCGCGGACGATTTCGTTGATCGTCTCCTCGTCGGAGATCGTCGAGAGCTCCGAGAGCCGGCTCTGGGGGTTGACAGTCATCTCGCCGCTGCCATCCATCGACGGGACGGTCACGTCCGCACCAGAGCCACCCCGGCTCTCGGCGGCCGGCGGGTAGTTGTACACGTGCCCGCGGAAGTTCTCGATCATCTGGTGGTGCAGCGAGAAGTACGCGAACGCCCCGCTCGCGCTGTTGGGCAGCCAGCCACCGGCAGAGATCACGAAGTCGGAGTTGGGCCAGGTGGTGCTAAAGAGCGTGTCGAAGCTTCGCGAGTCGACGACGGCGTCGAACCCGAAGCTCGCGAGCTGGTCGACGACTGTCTCGGCCGCGGTGACCCAGTCGGACCAGCCAGAGGGCACCAGCAGCGGCAGCTCGATCGTGCCTTCGTCGTTTTCCCAGATCCCGTTACTGTTGCGTTCGTAGCCGGCCTCTTGCAGCACTGCCGCGGCTTCGTCGGTCATCGACGAATCCACGCCGTAGGTGTCGAACTGCCCCATCGCGTCACCGAGCCAGCGTTCCTGGTCGTCGCTCGGAATCCCGACCGGGAGTTCGGGGACCTGCTTGAGCGTGTTCCCGACGTTCTGTTTGACCGCGTCCCGGTTGATGACGTACTGGATCGCCTGGCGCACAGCGCGCTTGCCGACGTGTGGGTCGCTGTGGTTGGGCACCAGTCCGAAGCCCCACTTTGCCGGCGTCGTCTCCATCTGGACCGCGTCGGGGAACTGGTCGACAACCTCCGGGGGCACGAACGGATAGAACATCGAGTCGACCTCGAGATTGATCAGGGCCTGATGCTTGGTCTGGTTGCCCTCGTAGACGTCGAAGCTGTAGTTGCTGAAGTTGATGTTCTCCGAGTCGGGGTGGTCGTCGCGACGAGCGGTCTGGAGTCGCTGCTGGCCCGCCTGCTCTTTGGTCCACGGGCCACTCGCGACGACGTCCTGGTAGGCGAACTCCTGAAGCTGGCGCGTGGCATCGTCCTCGTTGCCGTTCTCGTAGGTCTCGAGATACTCGCCGAAGACACTCGCCTTCTGGTGGACGAACTTCAGCAACACGTCGAACCGGGGGATCGCGGGGTTCACGTCACCGCTGAGGTTGAGGACGACGGTCGAGTCGTCGGTCTGCTCGATGCTCTCGGTGTAGTCCCAGAGCGGACCGTTCGTCAGCTGATCGAGCTTCAGCTGCGTGACGATGTCCTCTGACGTGACCGGGTCGCCGTTCTCCCAGGTCAGTCCGTCGCGGATCGTTAGCTCGAACGTATCACCGGTAAAGTTCCACTCCTGGATTGCGTGCGGGATGAATTCCCCGCGGGCGAAGTTGAACCGCGCGAACTGGTCGAAGACGTGATACTGGGCCTTCTGCACGCGGCTGTTCGGGTTCTGCATGTTGAACTGGATGTTGCGCGGGATGACGCTGGTGTTGCCGATGTGGTTCGCATCGTACACCTGCGTCCCGCTGCTCCCGTCGCTTCCGTCCCCGCCGTCTCCGCCATCACTGCCGCCGTCTCCGCCATCACTGCTGCCGTCCCCGCCGTCTCCGCCGTCACTACTACCGTCGCCGCTACAGCCGGCGAGTGCTGCTGCGCCCGACAGTCCGGTTAGTTCGACGAAACGGCGACGGCTGATGACATCACTGTAATTGTGAGACTTCTTTGGCATGGTCTATCCTGTCACAAGAGGACATGGCATATAAACTCTTTGCCCGGTCTGCCGATGAGAGTCGAGTCGATTGGACACTGTCTCCGTGTTCGAGCGCTCAGGCGTGTGATAACCCTATTTGCCACTCAGCACCGCCAGAATAATCGAGAAAGTGTCACGTTCGCAGATGGCAAACAGTTATGGGCGTCCCCGTTCGTTGATCGAGTATGACGACCGATCGGCCCAACACAGTGAAGGCGACTGAAACGAGCATCACGATCCTCGAAACACTCCACGAGCTCGGCGAGGCAGGTGTGACTGAGATCGCGACCGAACTCGGCTACTCCAAGGGCAACGTTCACAAGCATCTCACGACGCTCGAACAGGCCGAGTTCGTCGTCAGGAACGATGGTGTGTACTCGTTGAGTTATCGTCTGCTGGAACTCGGAAAGCAGATGCAGCGGACGAGTCCCGCTGGCGAGCACGTTGTGCCGTTGCTCGAATCGGTTGCGGAATCGGTCGGTGACACGGTCTTCTACGGAGTCGAGGAACACGGGAAAATCGTGTATCTGTCCGTGTCGAGACGCGCAGACAGCGTCGGGCCCGCTATCGAGGGGTGTCGGCGCTCGCTCGATGAGACTGCAGGCGGACAGATCGTCCTCACGTTCCGCGATGGCGATCGTCGCGAGTCGGAAACGCTACTCAGCGAGGGGGTGCGTCGGCGAATCTACGATACGGAAATCGCGATCCAGACGACCGACGAAGAGTTCAGCGAAATCGCCGTCCCTGTTCGTCGCGGGAACGAGGAACTGATCGGCGTCGTCGGCCTCTTCACGCCCCCACAAGAACACGACGAACTCGCCAACGAGTACCAACGGTTGCTCCAATCGACCAGCGAACGAATCGCCAAACGGATCGCCTGGAACCGGACCGGGTCGTTCACTGATTCCGAACAGCTGTGACAAACAGACACACGCTGTAACCCGAAATTTGACGGGATTTGATGATCCAGCGTCGAAATAAAGTATAGTCCTAAATGGATGTTAATGATATATAACGTCACGATCGGACTGTCGTAACACCCGTTACAACAGGCACAGTGCTTCGACGGATCGGGGAGACGCGGCGAGTGAATCTGAGTCATCCTTCGAACCAGTACCAACAGTACTACTGTTATTTTTGACACAGGCGGGGTTCAATCCTCGTATAACAGAAATACTGTTGTTAGAAAATAAATACAGTAGAGCAGATCAGCGCCTGTCTGAGGGCCGAGTAGCCAATCGATGACAACCGCACTGGTGGTCTGCTTATTTCGGTCACTACCACTCGATAGGATCCAGTACGATACCATCGTGATTCATATCATTCCATTATCCTATAAATTTCCTGCTTTATCGACTATCGATCCCGTCGTTGTGCGATGATTGGTTATATACCGCTTTAAGCGGGCTATGGAAACATTTACCAGCTACATACGGTTCTAGGTTCGTACGTAAACTTCGGAGACAACTATACGGCTATTCAGGGGTACTTCAACCGTTTTGTCGCCGATTTTGTGAGACTCTATCACTTACTTGACCGCTCAAAATAATAATTAACTTAACTATACTTGAAATCCTAGGATTTCTTGCTACACGGGGGTCTTCAGATGAACGTCGCGGGTTGCGCATTGGGAATCGTGATCGTGTCACCGAGCGTGTGCACCTGTCGACCGTGCGCCGTCGTGGTTTCTCTCACCGACGGCTGTGTACGATCGCAGGCCAGCGTGTGACCGATTCCGTCACGATCGAGACCGGCCGCGATCAATCGACCGAGAGGATCCGGATACTGTAACTCCGGATGTCTTCGACGATCGCCCCGTAGCCGCCGACAGTGAGCGTCTCCTCGCCGGTGTCGACGAGCACGGTCGCCTGAATGAACGGAACATCGAGCGAGGACGCGGTGTTGTCAGCTTGCACCACGTCGATGATCGTCCCGGTCACGTCCACGTGATCGGCGGTCTTCGTCTCGTACCCCTTGATTCGGACCGTTATCGAGTTCTCGTCGGTCTGTGTGAGACGGAAGTCTCGGATCAGTTCGTGGACGCTCACGTACTCGTCGGGTGTCTCTGACGCTGCCGAGTACAAGACGTTCCAGGCTTCCCACAGCTGCATCTGATAGAACCAGTGGAAGATCGAAGTGAGGAAGTGATCACGCACGAGGACGCCGTACTCCTGACCGAGGTTGTCCCTGATCGCGAAGATCGCGTTCGGGCCGTCGTACAGCGCCATGAATGGCACGACCGACTCGCACCGGCGCACTTCGGTCGCGATGTCGGCGAAGCGATCGTCGGGCGCTTCGACAGTCTCGGTCTGGGGGGTATCCTGCAGCGCGATTCGCACCGTCACACCACGGTCGATCGCGCCACGGAGCGAGGATGCGAGCTGCTCGATATCACGAGGCCGGACCGAGATGCTGATGAGATTCTCCGCCGATTCGAACTCCGAGGCAGCTTTTGCCAGGGCGTGCTCGTACTGGTTGATCACCGTGAGCGACGACTGTTTGGCTGCCGATTCCTTCCACATCGATTGAATCTCGTCGGCCGCGCCCAGCAGTCCCTCCGACCGCTCGGTGAATTGTTCGACGAGCGACGTCGGTTCGACGAGGCTGACCCGCTGGGTCCCCTCCTCGTACGTCTCGACGAGTCCGCGCTGCTTGAGTTGCCGGACGATATCGTACGCACGTGTCCGCGGCACGTCACATATCTCGGGTAGATCAGCGATAGGAACGGTACCGACGTGCAACAGTGTCGTGTAGACGGTCGCCTCGTAGCTGGAGAAACCGGCGTCGACGAGGACCTCCTTGACCCCTTCGCGGTCCATTGTAGCAACTGTTCGGGTGGGGATCGACTTAGGTTTGCCCCTGTTCGGGCATCGACAGTGCCTGTAGGAGTATACCTGTGACTATGGAGGCAGTCACGGGAGATGAAAATGGTAGCTCTTCGGCGAGCCCAACCACTGTTAATATCGGGAGGTTAAGACCTCTATTCCGTGCAGAAAATGATTTTTCTTAACAACATCCACGTTTCGGTTGTCAAAATATCTGAGTGGTTGCAAAAAATCTATATACGCTCTCATAATACCGATTCAGATCTTACTTCGGCATTCTCGGTTTTGGTCATCGGTTCTATTTGACTCGATCCACCGTAGTCATTGAAATTCAATGCCAATCCGGCCGCACAACAGCAGTGCGATAGGTGTGTGAAGAGTTGCAATTGTTACAATAGGGTATCATGGTGGGAAGCGCTCTGTTTTCGAACTCTCTCACTCGAACCGGTCCCTAGCGTCCTGCTTGGCCCGGTCGATAACCCGCTGCTGGGCGTGTATCAGCGCGCACCGAGCCTCGTCGGTGTAGTCGACCATGAACAAGGGCAGCGCTCGCGCCAGCCCATCGAGCAGGTTGCCCTGATCAATCTGTTCTGGGCGCTCGTTTTCGGGACTGTTCGTGGTACGCTTAATTCGACACCGCAGGGTATCGTGTTTAGGTTGTAGCATTATGCCAGCTGGCGAAGGCCTGAAGCCATGATTCGGCTGTGTCGGGTTCGACGTGGCTGAAGCAGTTCGAAAACGACGAGGTTCGTCGTTTGAGTTCTCGAAAGAT
>Ga0207754_100435_pt1 | contig 16542 bp, 17 predicted proteins | sample A23E1SouthBayCA_FD_187728 | JGI IMG/M metagenome (GOLD analysis project Ga0207754, IMG submission 187728) | Aerobic enrichment media microbial communities from Eden Landing Ponds, California, USA - A23 E1 (SPAdes) | ecosystem: Environmental > Aquatic > Marine > Unclassified | place: Emeryville... | reverse complement strand
TCCGAAGGCGCTCACGCGCCGACTCCGCGATGCTCCTACATCGCGGTTTTCCGACGACAACGACCGACAGAACCATCTGCGCGCTCTCGCTCGCGCCTTCGCGAGCGCCCTACCGGGCGCGAGCGAGAGCGCGCCTGCATGAGGTGGCCCCAACCAGCACCGCGCGCCGACCCGCCCGGAGCGAGCGGCCAGCGCATTCCCCGTTCGCCGCGACGCAACTACGTCCGTCGCGGTCGGCTCTGCCGAGGTCCGCAGGACCCGAACGGGTGAAGCGCTGGCGTCGAGGGCACATACACTTTAGCCCGGAACGGGCGCGGGCGGTGCGGAGAGCGCCCGCATGCCCGGAATGGTCGGTCGCGAGCGACGCGGAGGGCGGAATGCGGCGAGCGGGGCGAGCCGTAAACGCTTGATACTGGAGAAGATTGAGACGTTAGCGCCTGATCAAAGTCTGTTCAGCAAACCCCGATCCCGATTTCTGCTACTCAGGTTGAAATCGATATCCCGCGTAAACTACTATCACACCGAACAGTGCTGTGACGACGGCTTCAGAAGTGATGATTGGGGGGCATGATTCACCAGCAGTACAGACCTGGAGGCTTGCGACAATCGTGCGTAGAATAATAAACGCACCACCAAGTAGCAGTACCCCTCGGGCAACCCTATCGAAATAGGCAAGCCAGCGAGCTGTCTCGACGGTTTTACTGCTCATAGTGTGTCTGAATCACGGGATGACCAAATGTTTTGAGGTAAGGTCTTCGGGGTCGATCAACTGCGTAGTGGTAAGAAAAGCGAGCGACCAGCGGATCGACATCCACTCCGCGGACACGGAGCGTCCGTTCGCTGGTGTCACGACGACACCACGGCGGCACCTTGCGGGTCTGTGCGCTATTCGTTGGGCCCCATCGTGGCCCCCTCGGCGGGGGACCACCGGTGGTCGTCCCACTGGAACCGCACGGGCCGTGCCGTCGGCCTGACCGCGATGTTCGTCGCCTGTTCGAGCAGCGTCCGTGAGGCGACGAGGTCGGCGTGGCCCTCGAAGCCACACGGACACGTCAGCGTCTCGCGATGCCGGCGCGTCCGCTCGCGCTCGCCGCACTCCGGACACGTCTGAGAGGTCCACGCCTCGGAGAGTGAGGCCACCTCGATGCCGTACTCCTCGCAGACGTTCGCGAGTTGATCGAGACACTGCCGATGCGCCCAGAAGGTACGCGCTTTAAGGTTCGCCTCGACCGACCAGTATTCGCCAAGGACGCCGGTGAGGTCGCCGTGATAGATGGTTTCGACGCCATCGCCGTGGAGTCGCTCAACCAGATCACGAAGAAGCGCGTTTACGGCGTGGTCGCGCCGGCGGGACCGCTTCCGATAGAGCCGCTGGATTCGGTTGCTGGTCTGCTGTCCATCCGGCAGCTTCGCTTTGGCGTCGGCGATGCGCTCGGTCGTCTCACGAAACTGCCGGAACGGCTCCTGACCGCTGTACCAGTACTGGTCGCCGGCCGTTGTCGTACACGCCACGAGGACGTTCGCGCCGATATCGAGCGCGGCGACGTCCGTCCCCGTCGGCGTCGCCTGTTCCGCCTCGGAGACGGTCACCGGCTGGTGGGCGCGATAAGTCTCGTCGACGTCATCGTAGGTGAGGTGGAGGCGGCCCTGCTCGCCCTGCCAGTGCGGTTCACCGTGGACGGCAACCCGGAGCCGTTCGAACTGACCGAAGCCGTACTCGTCTTTGAGCTGGCTGCCGATGGGCACTTCGAGCCTGGAGCGCTCGCCCCAGCTGATCGTGTAGGCGTCGTTGCGAATGTAGGTCCGCAGGTCGCGTCCGTCGGCTTGGTTCCCCCAGTAGCCCGGCGGGCTGACCTCCTGGTCGGCGTCCTCGACTGTCTCGAAGAACGACCGCCAGGCGGCATCGTTGACGCGGGTGATCTGCTGGGTCGTCGCCGACCCCAACACGTCGGCGTACTCGTCGTAGTAGTTCTCACAACCCCAGACGCTCTCGCCGGCGAAGACCTGCTGCCGGCGGGCATACGTCAGCTGGTTCCAGAGGCTCGCTGACGCATCGAGGAGCCGTCGAAGAATGGCCTCGTCTTGTTCCGACTGCGGGACGACCTCGAAGGTATTGGTCCGTCTCATCGCTCTGACTCAACCCACATTCGCGACACGTAGCCAAGGTGTTCGATGTCGTCCGCGTAGTCCCGAAGAAGTCCGATCAGGACGATCTCCGGGACGCCGTTCTCAGCCTGTTCAACCAACCACTGTTCCAGTTCGACTTCGGCCTCCTCGATCTCGTTCAGTTCGACCGACATCGATCATCGCGCCTCCATCAGACGGTGCACCTGTCGCTGGCGGGGTAACACATCTTGAATCACCTGTGCTGTGCAGGCACGACCGAACGCGCCTGCACCCTTCGCAGGCGCTCAAAAACACCACCGCACTACTCAGTCAGAATGAGGTATCGAAGAACCGTTGTAACACTTGGCTCGGGGCGATAAGTACAGTGTTCCCACTTCTTGACGGAGACTTTATGCCGCTTTGGACGAGAGAACTTAGCATGGGTAAGACGGTCTCCCGCTTCCCGCGTCCATCGGCCAGTAGCGTCGAACGTTCCCTTGCGGTTCTCTTGGTGGGACTGCTCGGATTATACGCTCTTGGGACACTTATGAGCGACACTATGCCAGCACTCAACATGGCAGGTGTGGTTGCAGTTCAGTTCGCGGTCGTGGTCGCAGTCGCCTTCCCTATCGCTGTGCTCGGAAACGCTCTGTATAGCCGAGTCCGTACTGGAAATGCCAAGCCACGTCGTATCGAAATCTTCAGCTCACTCGTCGCGCTTAGTTGTTTGGGTACTGCCCTTTGGCTCACGATTGGTTCAAGCTCCAGTCTCGTCACGCCGCTGTTAACGATCTCCTATGGCGCATTACTCGTTCTCGCTGGTTTCGTGACTGTCCGATAAGCACGAACTACTTATCGGCTGATTCGGTGATTCCTACGACGAAAATAATCATTTCGTGCGCAATTCTTTGGCACCTTGATCAGAGCCCTCTCAGTCGGGAGTGAGCAGCCACGCCGCGCAACCCCTCGCGCTTACCCGCTGGCGCCGAGGGCACATGCACTTTAGCCCGGAACGGGCGCGGGCGGTGCGGAGAGCGCCCGCACGCCCGGAATGGTCGGTCGCGAGCGACGCGGAGGGCGGCAGCGGCGAGCGGGGCGGGCCGTCACGTACGCACCCGTTCAGCCGGCTACGTCGCTCGGTGGGCCATCAACAGTCCTGGCGGACTCAGAAAGGGCGAGGCCGTCTCGATCGTCCCCCGACCCCGCAAGCACCGCAGGCACGAGGCGCGCAGCGGCGGTCGCGGGACGTCGAGCGACCGAGGGCTTTCATCGATGAGTGGTGAACCGTCTATTACGCTGCATTCGTGCGATTTGCTCTGGACCAACACGGTGTTTGCAGGGGCAAAATGCCACTTCGTCTATCCCCAGTCCAATCCAGACCGTAAAATCACGAAAACGGTCGATATGACCTTTGTAACCCCGGAATATACGTGTTATTGAACGATGCGATTAACGTACTCGAATCATAACCGGGTGATGTCCAGATGAGTGACCTGCTTGATGCCGCCGAGGGCGCTATCGCGCTAGTGTGCGGGGGATTCATTTTCCTCCTGTTCGGAAGCGCTCTGGGTACGACGGGGCTGATCGATCTCAGCTTCTGGGGTATCGTCTACGTCCTCGTCGGTATCGTTGTCCTCGTAACGGCCGCTGCAGCTGCAGCCGGTGCCGTCATCTCGGAGGTTGTATGACACTACGCTCACTTCTCGTCGACCTCGTCTCGACGAATGACCGAAAGGAGGTTCCAGATGAGCAGATCCTGAACGTCCTCCGTGAGAACGACCGTATCGCGATGGGAACGCAGGATATCGCCGATGCAGTAGATATGTCTCGACAGGGCGTCGAGAACCGATTAGACGAGCTCGAACTCGAGAATCGAGTCCAGTCACAGAAAATCGGCAGCGTTCTCGTTTGGGATCTGCATCCAGATGAACGGCGAGACGTAGTTCCGCCTGAAATCGACCGCCTTGTTCACGCCTTTGACCTAATCCGAGACCAGTTTGCAATGACCCGCCGACTGGGAATGTATATCCTCCTCACCGGGTTTGCCCTCATCTTCACGAGCTTGAGTACAGCACTCGCAGCAACGCCGGTCGATCCCTTTGCGGATGTACTGCTCGTGTGGGGATACGCCATCGCAGGTGGTGGTGGAGCAGCGTGGTTCGTCGGGGGTGGAACACAGCTCGCGACGATTGTTACTGAACACGTCGTCTATCGGCGGTTGACTGGAGAATCACTACGTACATGGAAAGAAGCCGATGCTGCAGCATCCAGCCAACGTGGTCAGATCGATGGTCGCCTCATCGTTGGCCTCTTTGTGCTCGTGCTCATCGGCGGCGCACTCGTTGGTGCTGCAAGTGACCTTCAGGCGGGGTTAGCTGCATCTTCTGCGTTTTCGTGGTTCGAAGCGACGGTCGTCGCTGGTCTATTTTTGGTCGCCCTTGTAGCGATGGTACTTGGAATCGAATAAGGGGGAGATGCTGAGCGACCACAAATCCTCGTAAGATGCGTCTCCTTCCGTCCCTATCCCTTACTACGACGAAACCAGGTCCTCGATGAACCGGAACCCGTTCACGAACGTCACCGAGTCACCATACCCCTCACTTGCGAGTACGGTTTCGGCGCCTTCGCCGGCCGCGATGTCGGTCGTGTAGATGTACACCTCGGTCGCCGTCCCCGCGCTGAGGTGTTGGGCAGCTAGGGCGGCGAGGGCAGCGTCGGCGCGTTCGACCTCGTCGGCAGGGCGGTTATCGGCGTTCGCGATGTACCGCTGGACGCCGTCCATCACCCGCGAGACGACCGGCTCGGAGAACTCGAGCGGCGCCGCAACCGTCGCCCAGCCCTCGTCGATCGCAGCGTCAACTGGCGGGGCTTCGACGTCGGGATCGTCGACGGTCAGCTCCTCGTACACCCGTTCGGGCAGGACGAAGGTGACGCCGTTCCGGCGAGCGAACCGCCGAACAGCCTGGTACCGGCTGTTCGAGAGCTGTCCCATCGCGACGAACAGGCCGGTGTCGGCGATGTGGAGCCGGCTCACGCGTCGTCAGCCGCGTCGCCGTCGATGTCCAACTCGTCGAGTCCCGCTCCTGACTCCTCAATCTCGTAATGTTCGTGGACGACGGGGCGGAGTGCCTGGAGGATCATCTCCGCAGCTAGCGGCGAGATGTCCAGATCCTCGGCCATCAGGCGGTGGGTCACCTCGCCGCGCTCGCGGGCGACGGCGTAGGTGAGCGCCGTCGCGAGGCCGGCGACGCCGTGGCGGTCGATGTAGGTGTCGATGTCGGCGTCCGTCTCGCGGCGGCCGACGGCGTCGATCAGCGCCGGCGTGATGGTGTACTCGCGGTCGCCGGCGGCCGTCGTCACGGTCAGGTCGATCTCCCGGGCCGCGTATCGCCGGGGCTGCTCGTCGTCGGTGACGGTGAGGACGCCGGCGTCGACGAGCCGGTTGACGTAACTGTAGGCGGTCCCCTGAGCAAACTCGAGGTCATCCATCACGTCCTGGACAGCTGCCTCGCCCTCCCGAGCGAGGTACGCGTACAGCTGGGCGAGTTGTGGCTCCTCGAGGAGATCGGCGACCGCGAGGAAGTCCTGGACGATGTCGCCGTTCGCGCGATTTGAAGTGCGTGACACGGGTCGTTCTTGATTACAGTTTACAGCGAAACAGTAAAGAGTGTTTGGGTCACTCCGCCGGCGTCGTGACGAGATGCTCCTCGAGATCACGCGTCCAGTACGTCGCGAGCCCGCCCGGACTACAGCGGGCGCACAGTTGTAATGGGCCTTCCAGGTGCCCCAGTTCGACCCGGAATCGGGTGAGTGCCGCGAGCGTGTCGACGACTAGTCCACAGCCGTCACAGGCGACGTGATCGCGCTCGTCGGGATCCGGCTCCATCTGAATCGCGCAGTCGACACAGATTGGGTGGGTGACCCGCTCGTCTTGCCCCCAGGTGTGGGCCTCGCCAGTCTCGGTACCGGGCGGCGCGTCGCAAAACGCACAGCCGACGAGGGTCTGCTGCATCACTCGCCCTCCGTGTCGGCGTCGCGGCCGGCCGTCCAGCCGCGATGGAAGACGGCCAGCTGCGTCGATGAGTCGAACGTGGTGCCGCTCGGCTTGTGAACCAGAACGTGGTCTTCAGGAACCGGAGTGACGATGTCCGCGTCGGCGAGGTCGTTGACCAGGTGCTGGGCCGTCGCGTCGTCGATGTCCGCCGTGTCGACGCTGGTGGCGTCGCGGTCCTGGGCGAGCTGTTCTTTCTCGAACCGTTCGTAGTCGCGACTCGTGTCGTCGTGCGGATCGGGACTCGGCATGGTGAGTCACGCAGCGCACGCTATTGCGCGCTGCACGCCTCCTGGCGCAGATAAACAGTCAGGGCCGACAGTATCAGTCCGGTCGCGGGTCTCGGTAGCCGATGACGGCGACGTCGTCGATGAACAGGACGCCCTTCATGAAGTCGAGCTTGGTCAGACTGTGCTGGTACAGGTTATGCCGACCCAGGTAGTTTACTGGTACCACCAGACAGCCGAACTCGATCTTTGGCCGGCCGTCCTTCTGGGTGCGGTACCCTTTCTGGAACTTGAGGAGGTCGTCGCTGACGTTCTTCCGCTCGCTCTTCTCGACCTCGATGGCGATACGGGCGTCGGCGTCGTAGAGATCGACGCTGTAGTTAAACCCCTGATGCGACCAGAGCTTGCAGTTCGGGTTATAGCCGCCGGCGGCGTCCCCTTCGTACTCGTACTGCGAGAGCTTGTCGGCGATCGCGGCATCGAAGCCGCCGACCTCTGTGTGCTTCGTCGAGCCGTCGAAGACGCTTGATGGGACGGCCTCGACGGCTTCCCGAATCGACGCCAACGAATCATCCGGAAACACCTCGGACGAGGTTTGGGTACGGCGCTCGCTCAGTTTGGTGACCTCCTCGACGACGACCATACTCGCTCTCGACGAACAGTGCCCCGATAAAACCCGTCGCGACCGCCGTTCGAGTCGCCCGGCCGCCAGGATGCACTCACTCGAGGAGTCGGGCGGAGGGTGGGGGCAAGGGAGTGGATCCACCCCCAGCGTTAACCAACAGCGTGTCGCTATCGACCGAGAATGTTGGTTAAGTCTATCCGCTACGGCGTTCGGAGCTCTCGAACTGGCTTCACGACGAAGACGTCTGGGTCGCTGGCTGCTCCTTCACCTGACCGCTCCGCCGCCGTCGACGCCGACCGCGAGAGCTGGGTGATGAGCTCGTCGCGAACGGCTCGTCGAGGGATGGTGGTCTCGTGCCAGCCCAGTCGGTCGTCGAAGCGCCGTTTCTGGAACTGCTCGCCGACGTCGTCGCCGGCAACGTACTGCGTCCGCGTCGACCGCCCGACCTGCTGGGAGATGAAGACGGCGCCCACGGCCTCGTGCGTGAGCTCGACGAGAGCACACTCCACGAGCGCGACAACCGACGCGTGATCTCGGTCGGTCGGAACCGTCATCTCGAGGTCCGCCCACGGCGCCTCATCGTCGGGGGTAGTTCCTGCGTGATCCGCTGCTCGTCTCTTCCTGCGTTGTTCCGAAGCCATCGTCTATCGGGGGCACGTGATGCGCCCCACCACCCCTCGTGGGGGCAACAGACACCACCGAAACGCCCCCCGTCAACCTATGCGCTACATCTGATACTTCTGCGATTCCACTACCCCTGTGATGGCCCCTCGGCCTGAGAGAGCCAGCGGCCTTCGCACACTGCATATCGCCTCTTTCTTTGGACGAAAACCGCGATATGCAAGACACTATAACGCCCTCAAATCGAAGGAGAACCTCGTCGGGCCGATTTGAAGGCGTAGAAAGTACCTCGACGAGTTCCGAGATAATGCTGTGATTTCAGAAATTGCTCGACGGCGGGGTAAGGAACGTGATTTCGGTCGTATCTGGATTCCTTTGGGTCGCTGATTCACTTATTCTGGGTCCCTCGAGTTCCTCCATCTCGTCACTTCGAATCATTGGAAACCCGATACCCTCGATTTTGGTCGTATTAACCTCTGAAATAGCTCGACGAGGATTCAGATAGATCCCGCTCTGTTTAATCCTTCTTCATCTGATATGTTCCAACAGCCATGATGAATAGGGAGAAGAATTGGTCCCCGACGAAAATCATGATTGGGGCCGCTCAAATCTGTAGAGACTGAAGATGCCTGTCGAACTTCACTTTCAGTCCGAGGCCACCATCTTTGACTATCCCTGTTGAATACTATACTAACAACAGCTCTCACCAGCAGGTATCGAACTTCCGAAGTAGTATCACAAAACCTATCCGCACCATAGCGGGAACACTCTAATCATGACTCCTCCCACGCCGGGCTCAAACGACCCATATAGTGAGGAGGAACCCTATGCAGACGCGCTTCTACGCGGTATTGAACTTGCGGTAGAGGACGTGTTCGACGACCCTGGTCGAAACATCACGCGTACGGAGCAAGAGAAGCTGTGCTACTTCGCAATTAAGGAGTTCGACCTCCCGGTCACCTATAGCTGGTACCTTGCCGGTGCATACACGAAGGTTGCCGGCGAGCCCGACAATGCCCCGGGACGGATGACCACCAACACGGGTGGGATTCGACGCGATCACGGTGAAACTGAGGAAGTGCAACAGTATCGGGACTACTTCGGGTCCGAGGTTTTCTTCGACGATTATGACCTGCGGAAAGTTTGGTATACCGGGAAATTCGACTTCCTCCGCGACTTCTACCAGGAATGCGCTCCCGACGAGTACACCGATCTGTATCTCACGTCGACGGATATTCGGGAGCACCTCGAAACCCTAGATGAGACGATTGAACAGGAAACAACGAACCATTCGCTGTCGGATTTCGGCGGAGGCTCACAAGAGGGGTTGCTGTCTGAATCGGACGAGCAAGAGTTCCGATTGCTCATCTCTGACCTCCATCTCGAGCTTGCGGAAATCGACGAGCTGTCCGAGATAGTGGACTTAGTCACTCGTGGAACAGATATTATTGAGCAGGTGTTTGCGCAACTCACGACTCTCGAGTCAATATCGAACGAGCAAGAAACTGTGTTACAGGATCTCGCGCCGTACTTCTACTATGATGTCTGGCGGTACCCGGCATTGTACATTTCTACGCAAACTGCGGAGGGTCCGAATCGACACCACTTGATCGAGGAGCACGCAGACCGGTTTACGAGCTTCCACGAAGACCTTCTATCGCGACGGAATCGGCTGAGTGAGCGATGTGCTGATGCGGATTTGTACCCGCGCGCTGGCCATCACTCCCAGAGAGTTGACGAAGAACAGATGGCGCATCTGCACGAGATGGCAAGAGAGGTTCTGGAGGGTACTGAATGAGCGAAGCCGCCCGACTCAACTTGGATACCTCGGTGATGGTGAATTACGTCTATTCACAGCTTCCGGGCGACCTCGAGGAGGACCGCGGCTGTCAGCGACTCATTGATGGTGAGTCGTTCTATATCGTGATCGGTGGAAAGGCCAACGACGAGTTCGATGCGCTCTGTGAACGCCGGTACAACCTCTACGATGACGTAATTGCCTACCTCCGCGATACTGACAACGAGATTTTCGACTACGAGCCGCGTGATCGGGATATCCACGTCAGTCCGAACGACCGGAGTCACTTTCGGGACGATATCCAGATGAGCTGGTACGATATGGATAAGCGAGAGCAGCTGTCGACGCTACGTCGCTGTCTTCAGGATATAGAACTGTATCAGGTGCAGCTTCCGGATGAATTGATTGACCGGTGTTTCCCGCAGCAGAGCAACGATCAATTGTTACGCCGGTTCAGAAGTGATCTCGATATTGGCCACGATTGTGAGATTCTCGTCGATGCAGTCGAGATCTCTCGCCAGCATTCGGTATCGACACTTGTTGCTGTGGATTCGCACCTTACCAACAGAGAGCATATCGAAGTCGTGTATGAAATCATCGAGGATGTACTCGGTGTCTCGGGATTACTACGGATCTCGGAACCTGTGGGTGTTAGCGCTGCTAGCAGTGATTGAAATTTTGTAGATGGTGGAAGGGCAACGAAACCTCTTCAACTCTCCTCGAAAACTGAGGAAAATCGGTTACTCAGAATTGCTCAGCAGGACCGGCGGATTCCTCCTCGACCTGCTCGTACATCTCATCCGGGAACGGGAGGCTGCCCCAGATCGAGTAGGGACACTGGTCCTGGCCGATACAGTAGCGCTGTAGATCGTCGTTATCGCAGTTCATCGGCAACGGGGTGTCGCCGTCGATCGTGTTCGAGAACTCGTAACGGACCTGGTACTCGGTTTCCTGCTCGTCGTACCACGGCCACCGAGAGAATACGTCCTTGAGGTCTGCGACTATCTCGTCGAGGCTGCTGTCTTGGTACTGCGGGAGCCACATCACCATCCGCGCGAAGTTGTAGAGATCCTTCCGAACCGGCTTCTTCTCGTGGAGTCGCTCCTCCATATTCGCCATACAGGGAAGTTCGAAGAGATCCTTGATTTCCCGCACCTCGATCTGTTCGGCCCCGGTTCCGGCCCGCCCGATCCGATAGGTGTTGACGCGCCCGTCGCGGTCGATCGTGACCGCCGAATGTGACTCGTGGTCGGCCAACGTTTTGGCGAGACTGCTCGGACTCGAGATCCAATCCGTCACGGATGATTCCCAGTCGTCCTCGGCATCGTACGCCTCAACCGCTCGATAGAGCTCTTTCGCCGTGTGGAACTCGCCCGTTTGTGCCACGTCGTCGGGGGCATCACTCAGGGCCCGCCGGAGGACGCGAATCGTCCGTTCCCCACGGTCCCAGTTCTGCCAGATACGCTCGTGATGGCCGGTCTCGAGGAAGCGATCGATCCGCTCCGTGATCGCCGACTCGTTCGTGGTCAGCCACGTCAGCTGGTCGTCGGAGAGCCCGTCTTCGTGCACCCGCAGGAGCTTCTTGAACGCCCGCTCAGCGTAGTCCCGATACTTGCTGTCGAAATCACCGACCGGGACGTACAGGTTGTTGTCCTTCACTTGCGTCAGTATCTCTCCGGCATCGTCACTCCCCGTCGATGACTCGCCCTCCCGAACGAGGCATTTGCGTGACGCCGCCGCCATCGGGATTTCGAGGTACAGGCCATCCCCGAACTCCGGCATCTCCGTGATGCCCGTACAGACCCGACCCGGATGTGGGCCATCCTCACCGGGCTCCTTGCTGTACAGCACGTCGGCGATGTCCTGCTGGAGTGACCCATCGCCGTGGGCGCGGATGAGGGAGGCGAGATTGTTGACGTACAGCTCCCGGATGTCGTAGAGTACCTGGATGTTCCGGGGTGACGCGTGCTCGAACTTCGGGTGTTCTTTCACACAGATCGCACTCAGCGTCGCGAGCACGGCAAGCGTCCCCGGCTCGTCGACGAACGGCTCTTCGGCGGCGTCGGCACGAACCTGCTCTTTGAACGCCGCCGTCCCGAACCGCTCGACGTCGTTCACGAGGTCCTCGGGTTGGTCCTCGCCGTCGACGACGTATCGATTGTAGCCACGCGTAAACAGCTGGTTGATGCGGGTCTCACCGTACTCCAGCGGGAGTGCCGCAACTCGATACGCCATGTCCTCGTCGTCGGTAGGCGTACTGGGGCTCATTCGTCGATCACCTCGGGCGTCGCCGACCGAACGTCGAACGCCGAACTCTCGATGGGTTGAACGATGCTACAAACGTCGGCGTGAAGTGAGTAGGGCAGGCGGGCGACCCGCCGGCGGTCGGCCGTCACGACGGGGTCGATGGGGATGTCGTACGTCTCGAGGAGGAGGTCGTTCAACACTTCGCGACTCTGCTCGTCGTATCGGTGCGCCGGGTCGGTATCCAGCAGGTAGACGTGGACCCCCTGCCCGCTGTACACGACCATCGTCTCCTCGGCGTCGAAATCGTCCTCGAAGATATCCCTCAGCTCGAACCCGTACTCGATGGCGCGGTCGATGTCTTCGAAGGCGTACGGATACCCCTCGGGAGCGGCGTCGAGGATACCCGCAGCGTCGAGAAGCGCATCCTCGTCCCGATCATCGACGTCCGCCGGGACCCGCTCCACCGCTCGGTCTCGGGCGATCTCTTTGGCGTCGATGTCGACGAGGAGGACCCACGGCCGTTCCCAGTGATCCAGCGCGTAGTAGACGGCATCAGGACGGGGGTCCGGTTTCTCCAGCACCTCCGGATCAGCAAGCGCGAACTCGCTCCGCCCCAGCGGGTCGTTGCGCGCTGGATGCCGAATGAACTCAACGACATCCTCGAAGTCGTCGAACTCGGGCGTCGTTCGGTCCCCCGAGGGATCTGTTTGCCACGTATCCCGCCGGATGAAGTCCTTGTCCGGCACCTCGTCTTTGCGCACTGGGTGGGGCTCTCGGAAGGCGACGGCGTACTGTTTCGGGCCGGTCGCCGTGATGAATTCCGGCAGGTCATCCAGATAGCCTGGGAACTCCTCGGCGTAGTAGGCGTAAATCTCCTCGCGGGTCGCCTGTCGCCAGGTCATTGGTTGAGCTCTTGATCGAGATTTTTGAAGCCCCGAACGGTGGTCAGGCCCACAGCATCGAGGTCGTCGACGGCGTCTCTGATGGTCGCGAACGACCGTGCCGCCCGCCCGCTGACCCGTTCGTCGATCCGATCCGCGTCGGCAAGGCTCTCCAATACGTCGAGCGCCGTCTCGCGATTGTTGAAGGCCCAGATCGCGTCGGCGTCCACCGCGCTGAGTTTGTCGTAATCCTCGACCGGGGCGTGCCGGTTGTTACTCGCGAGCTCTGCTTCGCCGGCCCAGACGAGATCGCCGTCCTCGTCGATGCCGGCCACGTCCAGTACGGTGCCGTCGTCGGTTTCGTAGTACGGTTCCACGCGAACCACGTCGTCCCGCTGCTGGAGCCAGAGCTCGAGGAGCCGGACGCCAACCTTGTGTGGCGTTTTCTCGCCGAGATCGCCCGCTCCTGGCCCCGCCTTCAATTCTCTCCCGAGGAGGTCTCGACCGTCCGGGAGGGCGGTGTAGTACTTGCGCCCCGCCGCGGAGTCCGCGTCCAGGAGGTCCTGCTCCGTGAGCCGCTCCACATGGAGGTCGTCGTATTCGTCCCGAAGCTGGCTCATCCTGTCCAGTAGCGTGTACTCGTCGTCCTCTCGGTTCATCACGTCGAGGACCCGATTCAGGAACTGGACGTCGTCTCGACTGAGCCCGCGTTGTTGGAGTTCGTCATCGGGGACGGGCACGCTGCTTTCCTGAACGGGTGTTGCCCCGTTCTCCGGCTGTGTTGCTTGGTCAGCAGCTGACTCCTCGTCCGCCTCGGTGGCCTGCCCGAACAGGGGGCTCATCTCTGACTCGTCTGCATCTGGGTCGCTGTCCGTCTCGGGCTGGGTGGTCGATATCGACGCGTCCTCGGTCGTCGATTCGCTGATGAACGCGGATTGCGTCGGGTCGGTCGCTGCATCGCCGTCGGCAGCCGCACCCGTCGTCTCAGCTCCCGTACTCCCCCAGCCAGTCTCCTCTGGGGCAGTGCTCGACTCAGTCGGCTCTGTCAGCCCGTACTGGGCCTGTGTCCGCTCGACCATTCGTGGCCGGGACACGGACTCGAAATGGTCTTCCTGGGGTTCTGTGAGCGGCTGGTCGCTTTCTGGATGCCCCGGCGCAATCGGGAGCGGCTTCAACGAAAACGGTGGCGGCCCAGTCTCTCCGAACGACGGACTTGGGAGCTGTGCGATCCACTCGCCACTCGGCAGCGTGTTGATTCGGTTGCGGAGTTCGGTCGGGCTGAGGTCCTCGTGCGCGAGCGACTCTGCGAGATCACGCTCGATCGAGATGTTGCCGATGAGTTTCGTCTTGATGTTGTTCAGCACCTCGTCGTAGGCCCGCTCGTTCCGATTCCGTACCTGTTCGGGGAACTGCATCACGAGCCCCATACTCAGCCCGAACGATCGGCCCTGCGGCAGTAGCTGCTCGGAGACGAGCTTTGTCGACGCGACCGGCGCCGCCTCCTCGATGATGAGGTTCGTGAGCTTCTCGTAGTCGGTCTGACCGTCGCGCCGGCGCACCTGGACGGCGTCCCAGAGGTTGCTCAACAGCAGGAGTGTGATCGCTCGCTGTGCCTCCGGCCGCAGGTCGCCGAGGTCGAAGATGATGGTAGCGTCTTCATCGAGGAATTCCCGGAAGTCGAAGCGGTTGTCGACGTACTCGCCGGCGTCGTTCTGTTCGGGGACGTGGCTGAAGATCCGGCGGAGATGCGCGTCCTCTTTGAGCTTGTCGAGGCGGTTCCCGACGGCGTCCATCGACACCTGGAACTGGTGGTTGTCCTTCGCGAAGTGGCGCGTCAGCGATTCCTCGATGTTCTGGTTGTCCGCTGAGACCGGGGGAATCGTCTGGTCGCGCTGCATCCGGAGCGCGGCGGCGAAGAGGTCGTCCAAGCCGAACACGTCGCTCCCGTACTCCTCGTCGAACAGCGCCTTGATCAGGTAGCTCAGGATCTCGTTCGCGACGAACGCCTGCCCGTATTGCTCGCGGCCCATAATCATCCGGAGGATGTCGTGGAAGTGGTCGACCTTGTCCTGAATCGCGTCCTCTCGGTTGCGACCCGCTTCGAGCGCGGGCCGGATGTCGAAGAACGAGAACGCGGGGATGGTCTCCGGGACGCGGAAGTGGTAGACGTCGTCGAGGCCACCGAACCGCTCGTAGTGACAGCGCAGGTAGTTCTCACACATTCCGTCCCCCTTCGGGTCGACGAGGACGACGGGGCCACCCGTCGACTCGCGAAGCGAGAGGGCGTCGTTGATGATGGCCTTCGACTTCCCGCCGCCCGTCGACGCGAACCGGCCGTAATGCGTCGGCAACAGGTCCGGCGGAATCCGGATGGGGTCCGGCCGTGGCTCACCGTTTTCGTCGAGCGCGTAGCCGATGGCCATCCCGTCCTGGAACTGCTGGATCAGGTCCGGATTAGGCCACGGGAGCGGATTCCGACTCTGCTGTTCGGCCCTCGTTCCCCGCGTCCCTTCGACGGTCAACTGTTCGGAGGAGGGGACGAGGACGAAGTTCGCGAGCTCCGTCCCGCTGAGGACCAGCTCGGGGCGGGTCTTCCCTCGTCCCGTCGTCAACTCGCGATTGAGGAGGCGCTGGAGAGCGGCCCGTGCCTTCTTCTCCTTCGTCTTCTCACGGAAGCCGCTGTCCCGGAGGCGTTGCCCCTCGACCTCGTAGAACGGTCCATCAAGCGGGTCGAACACCGGGAGGAGCGAGTCCATCCGGCCATCGAGGTCGTCGTGGGTGTCGTCGGTGGGGACACCGACGGCCCGGATGTTGACCGTGAACGACCGTTTGGCGTTCTTCGCGTCGATGTACTCGATGCGCTTCTCGACGGCCTCGCTGAGCTGCCGGTCGTCCTGGTCGCTCCGCTGGTCCTCGACCTCGAGCAGCGACCCGACGACTTCCTGGAAGAACGTATCCCGGCCGTCGACGAGGTCCTCTTTCCGTACCTCCGCGTCGGACTGCCAGCTAGTACGCCGTTGGAAGACGACTTGGAACGCGGTCGGCGCTGTCGCCTCCATCAAGTGGTCGATCAGCGACGCCAGCGCTGCGCCCGGTTCGTCGACGGACGAGAGATCGCCGTCAGTTTCCTCCGCTGTGAACGGTGTCAGCGAGGTCATCCAGTCCTGCTTCCGCGACGCGGCGCCACACCACCGGACCCCGAGCGGCGAGACAGCGTCTTGTGCCGGGCGCGCCAGAATGGTTCCCGCCGGTGTCATCGTCGGCTTCTCGATGGCCCGTCGCTCTTCCTCGTCGTCTGGAAGTGCATCGGGCGGCGCTAGTTCTAGGGCTGAGTCCCCGACAGTCACGTGATGATCGGGGACGCTCGTGGCTGCCGTACCGCCGTCGACAACGGGGTCTGCTTCGGCTGCCTCGGAGTCCGCTGATTCCTCGTCGACGATGTCGTACTGTTCTGCCGGGTCAAACTCGTACTGCAGCCGCCCGGCCTCGTAGTGGTCGACGAATTCCTGCGGTGTGAACTCGACTGGCTGAATGAGCCGAGAGGCGACGTCGACGTCGACGCGCTCGATGTCGAACGTGCTTGGATAGATGGAGCGGAGACGCTTCTCAAGCGTATCGAGGTGCGCATCGGCCCCGTAGAAGAACTCTACCGGGTCGTCCGGGCCATCACTGATCGCGAGGAACTCGAATCGGGGTGGTGTCTCACTGTGGAGCGGGTTCAGCTTCGCCCCGAGACCCGACGAGCCGGGCGTGGTCAGTTTGTGGAGGCTGTCGAGGACTCGGGGGATGCTCTCCGGGTCAAGCCGCTCGGATGTCGGCGTGACGCGCAGGTACTCAGCCATCGTTGGTGTCCTCCGTTGACCCGCCGTCTGGCTCAGCTTCGACGGCGTCTGATTCCTCGTTCAGTTCGCTCGTTTCGTTCGTTCCGTTCGTTGCTCGGTGTTCGAGCTCTTCCTGGAACTCCTCCATCTCGGTATCGACGGCGT
>Ga0207754_100434_pt1 | contig 16597 bp, 11 predicted proteins | sample A23E1SouthBayCA_FD_187728 | JGI IMG/M metagenome (GOLD analysis project Ga0207754, IMG submission 187728) | Aerobic enrichment media microbial communities from Eden Landing Ponds, California, USA - A23 E1 (SPAdes) | ecosystem: Environmental > Aquatic > Marine > Unclassified | place: Emeryville... | reverse complement strand
GACCGCGACCCGCGACGGCTCCGCCGTCGGCGGGTCGCTCTGGGCTTCAGACAGTGTATGCACCCAATTCCAGACTGCTCCGTGAGAGCGATCGACACCTAACAGGTCTAAGATAGCAACCGTCTCCCTGATCGACAGCCCCGCAGTATGGAGACGCACCCCAAACCGCCGGACGGGTGTCGGGGTGCGCTCATTCTCCCAAACGTCTTGACTGTCCTCATCTAACGTTTCTCTGAGGAGGTCTGCGAGTTGCATGGACACTTCTCGCTACGGCCTCCTCACTTCTCAAACTCGCTCAACTAGACAGTGCCCTTTCGAGCGAAGATTGTCAAAAGAAGCATTCGGATCTGGGGATAACAAGTATAAAGACGAACACTGAGCCACTTCTGAAGAGATTCCGCGTCTATCCATCCATCTCATCGAGGGAGATATTTGATTCGTCCGTTAAACTGCCGCCAGAATCTTGTTGGTAATCGATCTCAGTGGGATCCTTGACGACGCCGACGAAGACGAGCGAGTCACCGAGATAGGTCACTGCATGGTTTGCCTCGTTGACCGTCACGCTCCCGCCCCCTTTCTCAGCATGGATGAAGGAAGCGATGTCTCGGTAGCTTTCTGACTGAATAAATTTTCTACCGCCCTGTGTTCTGGTGAACGGACGGCCCTCGGCATCAACACTGAATTCGAATCCCTCGCTTGGGCCCGAGTACGGATCGCCCTGTGCTAACTCATCGGGATCTGGAATCGTTTTGCTGGCCGGTGGGTCCGGTATTTCATGCTCGACTGCGGGTCTGAGATGCCCAGTAATCGCATCTTCTTCGGTTTCCCAAGTGAGGTGGCGTACCTCTGCCTGTGAGAATTCTTCCCGCCAGTCGTATCGCTCGAAGATGTTCGCATCGACTGTATCCCGTGCATACAGAACAAACAACTCCGCTTGTTTGTCTGGATCCTCACCGGTCCGAAGGATACGACCCAGCGTTTGGATACGCTGTCTTATACTCCCTGAAGAGACACGAACGATACCCACGTCTGCCGATGGGACATCAACACCTTCGATCAACGCCTTGACGCTCAGCATTACGTTTGCAAACCCCTCGTCGCTGAACCATTCGATGGCGAAATCATTCCAGGCTTTGTTCCGATGTCCGGAGTGATACATCACTGGACGGTAACTCGCCGTAAAGAACAGTTCTTCTAATTTCTCGTCGATTCGTTCCAGTGCCGGGTAACGTTCGTAGAGATGCACACGGTCAACATCTGTATCGGTGATTTCGCCAGTCCGTGCATCACGGCCCCGAGTTTCTTTCGGGGCAACCATCCGCTCCAACTGCTCGATTCGCTCTTGGAAAACAATCGCTTTCTGTTCGTTGTCCACGCTTTCTTCAAGCAGTTCCAGCGTTACAGCTTGCCGAGCGACGGCGTCAGCTACCAATTCTCGCCGCTCTTGTGTGTAATTGAAATAATCCGAAATCGCTGGCGTCGTCTTGTCAGCGTTGTTCCGAATAATTTGCAGTTTCCGTGAGAAACTTCCATTGAGTTCGTATAACCGGTTCTGGTACTGCCGTTCAATATCAGTGACGGCGTCAACCACCGCGTCGGTTAGGCGCTGGTATGCCATCTGTTCGGCATCGGTGAGGTCAAACCCGATGTAATTAATCCGGAAGTCCGGAATGAGGCCACGACGTTGGCCTTCATCGTACGACAGTTCATAGTAGATGTCGCCGAGATTGGCAACCAGCATCTCGTCTTCAGGGGTCCGTTCGTCGGCAGTCGGGTCAGACAGTGGGGTTGCAGAAAGACCCAAGCTGGCGGTTCTGTGACAGTCAAACACCTCAGAGAACGTATCGCCGGTGTACCGGTGGCATTCGTCGGTAATGAGTAGATGATCACCCACATCGGCATTTCGAAGCGTCTGTGACAGCGCCCCATCTTTGACCGCCGAATTAACGATCGAGACGAGGACTCGATATTCGTCCTCAAACCCGTCTTTGTGTCCGTCGCCAAGCCAACCGATGTCGTCAGCCGGGACACCGAGTGTTTCGACGAGTTCTTCGAGCCATTGATGCATGAGCACCTTCGTCGGAACAATAACTGTCACCACTCCATCTGGGTGATCGGCGAGCCACTGACGTATGACTTCGAGCGCCATCACCGTTTTCCCAGCACCGGTTACCACCTGTGCGATACCACGCTCGGTATCCGTCTCTTCGCCAGTGAACCATTTTGTAGTGGCTTCTTTTTGCCAGTCGTACAGCTCGAAGGCTTCAGAAAACGTGTACGGTTGCCGATCTGGGGCCATCGCTTCAAGAGCGGCTCGTGAAAACCCGCTACCAGCGTTCGCCTTCGCTCGCATTGCCGCAACTTCCGTGTCTGCATCTGCGATCTGTTCCAATATTGTTGTCGACAGCCCAGCGAGATCTTGCGGGGTGAATGATTCGAACTCTGCACAGATTGTATCTCGGAGTTTTCGACGATGCCGCCGTTGTTTGATGTACGTTTTTGACCGTTGGAGTTGCGGTTCCGACGAATCTGTTAGTACCGAGTCGTCGAGATAATCGCGTTTAGCTGTATCGAGGAGTTGCCGATGTTGGCCATGCCCACCGGATTCACGGTACATATAGTACTTTGCGAGGTCACGTTTCACTCTATCTGAGGGCGGTGTTGTGTTCGGTCCTTCCCGTTTGAGCCACTGCTCGAACTGCCACAGAATATCTGCGTTACGGAACCGTTCACTGAACTTCTCAGGACTTGCCGTTTCATACCCATCCTCACCGTTACGCAATGCACCCATACTCTCTAACAGTAGCGGGTACCCGCGTATTCCCTCTTCATTGAATTCGTATCCGTACTTTTCGCCGAGACGTGATCGGATTGTACCCCTACGTACCGGCTCGCTAGCCTGTTTGACGACGTGGTGGATATTATATAGCCCCTCGATTCCCTCCGGAAAGGACCCTTCAAGCGCCCATGATTGCTTGACGGCGTACCAGAGGAATGTCTCAAACTCAAGTTCGCCCGATCGCCAGTCGTGAGCGAACTCGTAAACTGTGACTCCATTTTGTGTTTGCTGAAGGACACCCAACTGGATGTACGTTGAAACGATGCGGCGAAGATACTGCTCAGAATATTTCTCTCCGTCTGGTTTCAGTAACCGTAAGCGAGCGCGACGAACGAATTCTGTCTTTTCTATTGGTTCAATTGAGGCGATAGCAATGTCGACAAAGCACCGTGCTCTGTCTTCGGTCTCTTCAACACCGAACAGCGGTGGTGGGAAGCGTCGCCCCATAGATTACCAATCAACCGGGTCATCGTCGGGGATATCAGTATCGTGCTCATTACCGGGATCTGATTCGGTTTCTGAACTACTCACAGTGTGGTTGTCGACATCTGTCTGTGATGTTTCACCGAGCGAATCAAGCCAACTATCGACCCCGCCACTTTCTTGCTCAAATGGATCGGTCAGCGATGGCGGATCATCAATAGAGAATGGCGTTTCATCGACTTGCCCGGCGTAAATGGGGAGTTTTTGGACACCTCCACGGTCACGTCGAAGCGCAATGAGGTTCTTCACCACACGCGGGAGCGAATCGAATTCTGTTTTAGTTTGCGACGGAAGTTTATCTAAGTCCACAAGTGTCAAAACATCGTTCCATGGAGTGACACGCAATGAACCGCCCTGTGGCTTGTACCGTGACAGTGTTGCCACTAACTCCTGTGAAAGTGACTCTCGAACTGGATGTCGCTTGTGCGTCTGTGGGTTGTCCCACCAAATTCGCTCAACGCCTGGTCCGAACGAGTACTTGGAACCATCATACACGCTTGGCCAGAAGTCACCAGGTTCCAAGTCGTCAGGCTGTACTGGTACACTGAAATTTGGATCCTCTGTTGGGATTAACTCACCCTTGAGGTCAAGTGATCCAATCCAGTACGTTTCGTATTCATCACCCTCTTCAGCCCGTGTAAGCACATCGTTCCCCTCCGTAATTCGAACGCGGCCACCAAGGCGTTTGAGTTCTAGTAGTGGCTCGATGAGGGCTTCAGGAGCGGGCTCCAAGTACAGTCGGTCAGTTCCTTGGTAAACTTGCCACCAGACATCGCCGTCCGAGTTCGTCCGCAGTCGATAGCCACGATAATGTTCAGCCCACCTGTCGCCGGATTCATGTCTTGATGTCATCGGTAACTGGTGACGGTCACAGGGACCGTTTCATGATGTATTCACAGCCCGAAGTATATGTCTGACGACCAAATCGAAAAGAGATTACTTGCATGACATTAATCTCTTGTGTTGCTTCGTGCCATTATCATTACCTGAAAAGTCAACGTGGAGTTTATCATCTACGTGCCAGATTGTACGAGTAGATGTCACAAGAGGTTTTGAAATCCGGGATTGGTCCGGAGCTATCATATTCTATCGATGAACCTTCCACTGCAGTAGAGGCACTCTCAACTGACACTGCGAATGTCGCGAGCCATCTCCTCAATGTACAAGCTCGGGAGTTCGAAATCGCACAAGGGCAACAGGAATTGCTCTCTGTTGAGGAAATTAAAGACCGGATCAAACTGCTAGATCACCAACTTCAGGCCGCTCACCGTGCCTTGTTCAAAATGAGCGGTGGTGCTTTGTTCGCTGATGAAGTTGGACTTGGAAAGACAATAGAAGTTGGTATGGTTCTCAAGGAGATGGATTTCCGGGACACTCGAGACAGTTTTCTCATCCTGACCCCAGCTCAACTGGCCCCACAATGGCAGAAAGAACTGGAGGAAAAGTTCGGACTAGACTTCGTTTGTAATTACGATGAGGATTTCTACGGATTCGATGCACATGATAAGATAATCGCCAGTGTCGACACCGCCAAATCGAAAACCAACAGAGATGACGTTCTCTCACGCAGATGGGACGTTGCTGTTCTTGATGAGGCTCACTATGTCCGCAACGACGACACAATGCGATACGAACTAATGGACGAGCTTAGCTATGGAGAAGCGTTCTTTGCGACTGCGACACCAATTCAAAACGACATCTCTGACCTCTACAATATCATTGACCTCATCCGGCCCGGGATGCTCGGAACCAGACAACAGTTCGACAATCGATATGTTGTCGATAGTGATGATGCCCAGATCAAACGTAGCGAGGAACTACAAGAAAAACTCAATCGTGTGATGATTCGGAACCGTCGTGAAGAGACAAAAATCGACTTTACGAACCGAAACGTCCACACGAACGTATTTGAGCCTTCAGCGGCCGAGACAGAACTGTACGATGCTGTCACGGACTATGTCCGATCGAACTACTCTAGTGACGATGCTCGGCACCTAGTGTTGTTCACGTTGCAGAAAGAAGTCGTATCAAGCCCGTACGCGGTCGACAAGACGATTGACCGGTGGCTGTCTGACAAGGAAAAGATCCTCTCAAAAGGGGAACGGAGCGCGCTGAGCGATATTCAGTCGATTATTGAGGATATCGACCAAACGACCAAGCAGGAACGGCTTCGGAATGTCATCGAAACGATTCAGGACCAAATCGGGACCACTAGGGCAGTCGTGTTCACGCAGTTCCGTCCAACACAGGACGCGATCGCGGACAGTATCCGAGGGTTAGATCTGCCAGTCCATATTGTCAACGGCGACCTCTCAAGCAAGGGGAAAGAACGGAAAGTGGCGCAGTTCAAAGATGAGGGCGGCATTATGGTCGCCACTGACTCGATCAGTGAGGGCCGAAACATGCAGTTCTGTAATGTCTTAGTGAACTATGACTTGCCGTGGAATCCGATGAAGGTCGAACAGCGCATCGGGCGCATCGACCGTATCGGCCAAGACCGCGAGGTCCACGTCTTCAATATGGCCTTAGAGGGCACGATTGAGGAACACGTCTTGAACAAACTGTTTGGGAAAATCGATCTGTTCAATCAGTCCATCGGTGGACTCCGAGATATCCTCTCCCGCATGGAAAAGTCTGGCTCCGACTTCGAACGGGAAGTCTTCGAACAGTTACGCCACGCCGATTCAAAAGTCGAACTCGAAAATAACTTCGAGGATATGGCGGTTGACCTGGAAGAAAATACCGAAGCCGCAGAAAAAATGAACGATTTCAACCGCGGCGTGTTTGACGGCTTCGAGTTCGGTGAGAGCGCATGAGCGTTGATGACGTTAGCACACTCAATCGCTTAGAGGTCCGGCGGTTCACTGCGACAACAATCGAAGCATACGGCGGCGATGTCAACCGACGCAACGCGGATTCGTGGCACGTCACACTACCAGACCCGCTTAGTAATCTCGCAGAATCTCGTGAGGTCGCCGTGGTGTTTGACCCGAAAGACCAGCAACCCGGTCGTGATGAAATTCTCGTCCAACCTGGCTCCCTCGCGTTCAACCAATTACTCGAACTAGTAAAACAGGAAATCTCAGTCGGGCAGTTGTATCTCACGGCTGCCGATATGCAAGTCACCCTTCCCGACGTGCTCGATGTCTCCGAAACGACAGCGCGGATTGATGAGTTTACTCCAGAACAGACAGCCGACGCCGTCGCATTTCACTTTCTGGTCGAGATGGAGAGTGTTTCGTCGTTCCATCGAGAGCGATTTGAGACCGTCACACTGGATCTGGGAAACGGGAGCCCTCAACCCGCCCTAACCGAGCGATTATTGGCTCACACCAGCACGCTTAGCCGGTCCCACGAGACAAGCGATATCAACCCGCCAAGCGACACAATCGAACAACGATACACGACGGCTGTCGAGGAGATTGAACGGCGAATCGAAGACGATGCGGCCGAGTTACTTGATGAGGCCACAGAAGCTGCATCAACCCGAGCGGAAGAAATCAGTGACTTGTACGATCAGCGGCGGGAAGAACTCGCAGACGAGCTTCAGGGTGGCGCGCTCCGAAAACGACGGAAGTCGTTCGATAAACGCGAGGATGACGAGATAGAGGATATGGTTGACCGGCATGATGTCACCGTGAACATTTCCCTCGTCGGGATGACGCTACTTTCCCACGATGTCGGCAGCCTTACACTCTCGGTTGATGACGGTGAACGGTCTGGTACTGCGGTGGCTCGTTATGCGCCTGCAACAGGGAAAACGCTTCAATTCGGGTGTGCAACGTGCGAGACATCATTTGATCGGGAAACTCGGCCGCAAGTGTGTGAGTGTGGTAGCGTTATTTGTGCTGGCTGTCTGAACATCTGTCGAGAGTGCGGTACAACCGGCTGTCCGCAATGTGATACACCAGTTGCAGCCTGTGAGTTGTGTGGCCGCGTCGAATGCCACCAGTGTGGCTCAGTCTGTGAAGAGTGCGGCCGAGCAGTATGCACCAGCCATACTGAGACATGTGCTGTGACCGAGAATTCAACGTGTTTGGCTTGTGGTGAAGACTGCACCAGTTGCGGGACATTCCATGCTGACTCGCAACTCCACAGGTGCCGCGTTGACGGTGATCTGTATTGCGATGCTGATTCTGGCGTCTGCGATGAGTGTACGGACACGCTTTGTGACGATCATCTTGAGTCCTGCAGCGCGTGCGGGGTTGGCGTTTGTCCTGAGGACCGAGTAACCTGTGAGACGTGCGGTGAGACGCGCTGTCACGACGATGCCGTTGCCTGTGACGGATGCGGCGGGTATCACTGCGCTGAGTCAATCGAAACATGCGATATTTGTACGAACCAATTCGGGAGCGATCATCTCTCTATATGCGCCACCTGTGACCGCAGTGTGTGTGTAACTGACTCCAAGACCTGTCGTACCTGCGGAGACACGATTTGTACAGACCATGCTATTGACTGCGCCGGTTGCAGTGATGCGCTGTGTGCCATGCATAGCAACGAGTGTGAGATTTGCGCCGACTCATTCGGAACACAACACTTAGACGCGTGTACAACGTGTGATCGTACCGTCTGTGAGTCCGATTCGACCACATGTGGCACTTGTGGAGAGGTCATCTGCAGCGATCATGCTGTCGACTGTGCCAGCTGCAACGACAAGCTTTGTGAGGCCCATAGCAACGAGTGTGAGATTTGCTCTGACTCATTCGGAACACGGCACTTAGACACGTGTACGACATGTGACCGCACCGTCTGTGAGTCCGATTCGACCACATGTGGCACCTGTGGTGAAACCATCTGTAGCAACCATACTATCGACTGTACCAGTTGCAGCGACAAACTCTGTGAGACCCATAGCAACGAGTGTGAGATTTGTGCAGATCCCTTCGGGACACAGCACCTGACTGCGTGTGAGACGTGCGGCCACGAAATCTGTGGGACTGACCGTGGAGAGTGCGGTGTCTGCGATGACATCGTCTGTACTGACGACTCCAGAACCTGCACGGAGTGTGACGATATCATCTGCCCAACACACACGAATTCTTGTGACCTGTGTGTCGAACCGTTCTGTACTGACCATCTCGAAGCATGCACCGCTTGCGGCGACAATATCTGTGAGACTGATCGGATAGAATGCGATGTTTGTGACGCTGTTACCTGTGATGTGCACGCAGAGACGTGTGACACGTGTGAAATGGACCTGTGCCCAGAACACAGCGACACGTGCGCTACATGTGGGGACGTTCTCTGCCCGGCAGACCAATCCCGGTGTACAGACCACGAAGCCGTGCTCTGCAATATCCACTCAGAGATGTGTATACAATGTCAAGAAACCTACTGTATCGATCTCGTTACTGACTGCGGGTACTGTGATGGCGTCGTTTGCCATCACCACCAGGACACGTGTACTCATACCGATGAGACGGTGTGCGCCGAGCATAACCGATCCTGTGCAGTCTGTAAAGAAGCGTTTTGCCCGGCACACTCTGTCACCGCCGACGATACCGACGAAGTCCGTTGTCTAGACCATGCAGCAGAATGCACTGATTGTGGCACTCAATTTACTCTTGAACATCTGGAAGCCTGCAGTCGGTGCGGCGAACACGTCTGTCAGGCTGACCGCGTGGACTGCGCGACTTGTGGCGAGGTACTCTGTCGGACCGATCAAACCACGTGTACTGTCGACGACCAACCACACTGTGCGTCCCACATCATTCCCTGTGACTCGTGCGGTGAGGGCGTCTGCGACGACCATGTGCAAACCTGTGCGCACTGCGGTGATCTGTTATGTGAGGACGACGCGACGATGTGTGCCACGTGTGAAGAACCACATTGCGCGGCCCACACTGAGGAGTGTCTCAGTTGCGATGAACCACATTGCGTCACTCACTCGGCTACCTGCGCAGAATGTGACTTCACGTTCTGCACGGACCACCTAGAGGAATGTCACAACTGCGGAGACCTCGTCTGTCAAACCGACCGAGATACCTGCGAGTCCTGCGGTGAGACGGCGTGCCTCTCAGACAGTGCAGACTGTATCCACTGTGAGGAGAGTTTCTGTGCCGACCATCACTCCCGTTGTGGCACCTGTAACAACCCAATCTGTGCCGCAGATAGCACTGAATGCGTTGACGACGAGGACCAACACTGCCACCGACACATCGGCTCCTGCAGTATCTGTCAAGACGAGGCTGACCACGACCAGCCCCGGTGTCAAAATCACCTATATGCGTGCGTCGTTGACGAAGCGAACCTGTGTTCCGAACACGCTCACAATGACCCGGTTCTGCAGAAAGCCGTGTGTGCAGAGCATCAAACGAAGTGTAACACGTGCCGACAACCGGTCGCTACTGCCGCGGTGAACAACGGGGAGTGTCGCACCTGTCTCGAGTTAGCTGAAAATGACTCACTCCAGCCAAATGTTGAAGACCAACTCCCGGATTCGCTTGCTTTCCGCTCGATGCAAATCAGCACAAACCCGGCGTATGTCGTCGTCCACGGGAAGCGTCTCGTACGGTCGAACGAGATTGTTGTACTTGACCGCGAGACCGGTGATATAATCGAACAGTATCGGACCGGGCTACTTGCCCGACTCTCTGGAGGGCGGCTATGAGCGATAGCGAACAATCCTTCTCATGGTATGACTCGGGGAATATCCGTGCCACCGTCGAAAACGGATTAGCGAACGATATATCGACGAGCCGTATTGCCGAATATCTTGCACAACGCGAGTTCGATGACGTCCCGTTGTCTCGTGTCGAACGCATCATTCATAGTATGCCAGTCTCTGAGGACGCGTCAGCAGCGACGGTTAACCTCTCACAACCCAAAGCCACGGATGCAGAACCGCGTGAGCCCGTAACAAATCAACTCGCCGTCAACGACCTAGAATATGTTTCGAACCGCGAGGCTGCTCGACTCATCGGGCTTGCACTCGAACAGTTCGACGGGAACACGGTACGCCCGCCTGGAGCTACACAGGTAGAAACAGATCTTGTCTGGCACCGACAGCACATGACCGTCGCGTTGCGCATCGTCGCAACCCCATCAGGGACTGTTGATACCAACCATATCGACGCCTTACTTGATGGGAAAGTCGTTCCAGACGATATCAGCAGTCCCTCTGAACTGGCAATTGTCACGAATCGGGCATTCACAGACGAAGCCCTCGCTTCCGCCGATGAACACGATATCCACTGTTTCGATGCCGGGCATGTTGAAGAATGGTTCCGCCGGGCCAGAATCCCAATGGCTGCCGTCGGCAGTCTACTCGAAGACGGTGAATCCCACGACGGGCCGCTCACTGACCTTGTCGAACTCCCATCAATTCCGGACCCGAGGAAGACCATCGATCCCCTCGAAATCAATCGAGCATTCGAGATAGACTCTCTCAAGACACCTGTTGAGGAAGATACCACACCCTCGACAGTTAACCGAACAGAGACAAACAGGGGCCAGCAGGGAACCGGACTTGACCGTTCGACTGCTCGAGACGACCCGCTAGGCGGCACGCAACCCGCATCTGGTGAAACCGGAACACTGTACGCGGATCCCAGTGAAGACGGCGATTTTGAAGCGTTTGACCGATTTGTTGATGACATCAAGGAGGGAAAGCAGGAGTCAAAGCCATCCGATGATGAAGACGCGGGGACTGTAAACAAGGCGCCGCACAATACGGATGAGGAACTAATCACATATGATGATACTGACCGGAAGGAGCTAGTGTTTGACCTCTTAGAAGCGAAACAAGATGCGGATGAAATGGCGTCCTGGCAAGATGTGCGGACCCATGGTTCATACCCGATCGAATATTACCAGAAAGAGTTCGGCTCGCTGGCTAATGCTCTGGATACAGTTGATAGTGGCCATGTGGGTGATTCTCAATGACAGCAACGCTCAAGGAGGAGTCGACGAGCGTACCAGTAGACGATCAAAAGTCAATCACACTGGAACCATGGAAACCATGGCCGTCTGCGTATCGCGGGTCGAAGTACAGTCTCGTCTCTGATGACGACTTTGACGACGCCGTCCTCAAATGGGAACAACGCGATCTTGCGATTTACACAGAGCCACCAGACGGGTTACATCGTGCGCTCGCTCTCATCGGGAAAACCGGCGGGTACGGAAGTTTCCGAGTCACTGCTGACAACGAAGTCCTGACGAAAGTCAAAGCCGAGGAGTACAAACACGTCGATGAGGCTCCGCTTAATAAGGGCTGGATTCCTGTATACGTTGGGAAACTCTCAGGCACACTCAATTTTACCGAAGTAGACTCAGACCCACCGAAACCCCGAAAATACAGTATCAAAGTGTGGAAAGGATTCCCGTTCCACCACGGGGAACGTTGGAGCGTCAGCCAAGATAACACCCTGTTCTGGAAATGGAAAGACTACCGGTTCGAATCAGCCTTTGACCATCCAGAACTCGTCAGTAAATATCAAAAATATCGCGGAACAGCCGGTCGATTGTACATCACAGAGAATGCTCATATCTGGGTGAACGTCCCGAAAGATGACATCGCACCAGCGAAACAATCCGCTGTTCGACGCGCCATCAAACAGTGGAAACAAACAGCCGAGCAGGAAGACGATACAGCCACTTTGCGACTCGTCAACCGACGACTCGTTGCCACAAGCGGAGACGACGACCCGTCTACCGGACACTTCCCAATTCACCTTGGGAAGCTAAGCAATTTCGACAACGGTGTCATCCCCCGACCTGTCGTTGACGAGCCAAGCTACTTCCAAGCCGTTTGCGAATACGAGCATGTGTGGGAGTAGTCCCGCTTATATGACGGTGATGGTAGAATCGCCCTAGCTCAAAACGCTGCTGATGCGCGGCCAATGTTGAATATCGGAGAATTCACACTCGAGATTAACTCTCGGCCTTGTGGCCTCCGGCGTTATTCAGCGTGAGAGCCTTGGAGTGGGTTGGGCTATGGAGTGGTGGATTTCCCTCCCATTCACCATGAGGACGGCCGTTCGAAGGAAGTAACTCAGATACCTGATGTAGGCTTGGATGCTTACTAAGCAAAGTTTGCCAACGAGATGACTGTTGGCGTCGGGACTACCTATCAGATACAGCACTACAGAGGGTGAACACAGCGATAGCGAGTCAGATTGTTCAGTTGAAATCACCAAGAGTCGTTTCGGAACAGTTCTCTGATGGTCGCTCACCGAAACTGCTAATTGGTTCGTCATGCGCGTCGCTATCCGAATATGTGGATAAATTTGAAGGTGAGAATTTATCTATGAACGTTTCAATAGATACCCTAACAGGTTCTCGGTGAAGCATACCATACCGTTCGTATGGTGCTTTCGCTACCTTTCCCACTGAGGAGTTCCACAGGATCCGTTCGCCTTGGAGTTGCGGATCAACGGCGTCAACAGAAATGAGATATTCGAAGAGCGCCCCTCTGAAAGAGTGGTATTCGAGTACCTCGACGTTTTTTCGGCGATCTCCTGGTTCGCGCACAAACAGCCAATTAATACCGTCAGTCGCGATACCATATTCGGTCTGTGCTGTTCTGTGGCTGAGATACCCACGGAGATCTTTTATAGCACGTTTATAATAGTTTAGCCGTTTGCACTCACCGAATATAGGTTGGTTTGTGTTACGTATATATAGGTCAAGGGAACCGCCGTGTCCCTCATGATACCATTCACTGATGTAGTCGTGACCAACAGCTTCGCAGATCGGCCATATGAGATACTGATTGACAAATTGTTCTGGGTCTTGACTTAGATTTTGTCTACCGATTTCCCCTTTGCGGCCGAGAAGCATCGGCTTGATCAGGGTAGGAACACGTCGCACAAGTTCGTCACAAAACAATTTGATCGCGCTTTGAGCCACGTTCTCAGACCCTATACAGGAATGTGACTTACAGGTTCCGGGTTATCATGCTTGTTAGTTGCATGAGAAACATTCAATAGATTCATCTTGAGTTTGTGGTTGGACATCGACTTACCACAGTAACTCTTGGACGACTTGATGAATCCCGTATTAGCTATTTTAACGGTAGCCCTGTCTTCCTTGCCAACAATCGGGGGACGCCTAACTTCTAATATTTGAACAAGTTGGCCGTCTTGCACGAGCTTTCCAACCAATGGCCTTCTGAAAGTTACGACCCTTTAATTCATACTTTTATTTTGCTTTTTGAATAGCAGTATTTTCGAGATGGCCAGAATTTGCTTTTGCTCGCAGATGCTGGTGATTGTGAACTCAACATCTATGTCGGTCTATTTTGAGGAGAGATCACTGTTCAACGTGACATATATCCCGACGATAGTATACTTTCATTGAATACTTATGTTTATATTATATAGGAAAACATCTAATAATGTATGCCACTTCCAAAAAATATTGGCACACAAAGCGTGTATCAGCTAAATACAGAGCGACCTATCTCGACTATTTTGGCAAGTCGGAATAACTGTGAAGGCTGGCAAAGCCGGCGAAGTTTTGTGCTCCTCTAGTGGGTGAGAGGATGACTGACCTTTCACTCGGTACGTTCGGAGACGGAGACAGCGCCGACAACGACCTCGATCCCGATGCTGCAAGTATCGCCCGCTGTGCGACGACGTGTCGCGCTCCTGACCGTGACGACAGCAGTTGGGCCGCCCCGGACGAGGACTGGGGGCTGGCAACGCAGCGGCCAGAGTCGTCGATCAACACGTCGGCTGGTCGAGCAACCAAACAGCAAACGCGGTGGGTCGTCGATGGGGATGTCGGAGACTACGTTGAGCAGTACGCAACTGGTGACCTCCTGCAAATCCCAAACACGTACGGCGAGTTCGACTCCATTGACACCCGAGTCACATTCGTCGACGGACTCGCTGACAGCTACGGGTACGGCATTGACGCACAGGCCCTGGAAAAGGCATTGCGTATCCTCACTGGCGGTGGCCGATACACTGCGTCGAGATACACGGCAATCCCGTGTGGGAAACAGCCGTGGATTCTGACCGGTCCAGAAGGGACGCTCTTGTGCAGTTGTATGCCCGTCGAACGGCCGGAGAACCCATACACGAGGGAGCTTCGGACGCCAGAGACAACCCTGCAGATCGAGGAACAGAACCAAACAGTCCGCACGGGAGCCGCTGAGTTTGCCCACCTGCTGTCCGACGCCCTCGGTGTCAATGTCGAGAAGGTAGAGCACGCAACAGTACGCGGGGAAACCCAGCACTCGTTTGTCGGGGCGGAAGATGAATTTAAAATTGCGGCGAAAGACTTAGCACAACTGCATGGGTTGACGAATGATCCAGCCGTCATCCAGGGGACAGTCAGTCGTGGAGTCCAGCCCCCCAGTGGTGGCGATCCAATCTCGGTCGAATGGGACGGGCCGGACCACCCGGTTGGATATCTCGACGAGGGAGACGCGATCGCCGGCTACGAGTTTACGTGGGAACAGCCCGAAGAGTCGCTGGAAAACGTTGCAGTCGTTCGCGAGTACCGGATCACACGGAACTACTCGCGATGGACGGTTGACTACCATACCCACCGCCTCGCGTCAGTCGTCCCCTGACCGACGCCGCCAACGGCATATTTTGTGTGCCCTCCGGCAAGTGGAGGGTAATCCAGATGTCACAGTCCACAGCGACCAGTAGCACCGAAGCAGCAACCACCGACGCCGAAACGAGCGTGCAAGAGACGCCGGCGGACGGCGGAGCAGAAATCGACACTGCGGACCTCTTGACGCTCGATGCCCCGCAGCATCTGCAGATCAGCGGCGAGGTCCGGCTGTTTGAGCGGATTTTCGCGGCGGCTGGCACGGTCACAGACAAGACGCGACTCGGGATTGCAGAGTCGGGAATCGCCATCCGGGCAGCCGACCAGCAGGGACACGCGATGGTCGACTTGCGTGTTTCTGGGAGTTCGTTCACCTCCTTCGATGCGGGGAGGGGAACGTTGGGGGTGGACGTCGGTCGGGTCCGGGATGCACTCTCGGTCGGCGACGCAGGCGACCTTGCACAGTTCGTACTTGATGCAGCGAATAGCACACTGGAAATCAATATCGACGGGATAACGCGCACTATCGAGCTTGAGCCTGTTGAATCGCTCCGCTACCCTGTCGAGATGCCGGATATCGACATCCCGGCAACCGTCCACCTGAGTCCAAATGACATCTCGCTCGGTCTTGAGGCAGCGGATATGCTTGCCGACCGGTTTGACCTCTCTGTTGATTCAGAAACCAAAGAAGTGCAGTTTGCCGCAGACGGTGACACCGACAGTATGACCTACCGATGGGAAGACACCGATCTCATCGCCTTCGAGCCTGCGGATGTCGAAGTGAAACTGGACTCATCGCTGGTCAAATCGGCGAATGCTGGCCTGCCAGACGGCACGAATCGGGTTCTCCATATCGGAGACTCAGTCCCGCTCGTGCTGAAATCGGAGTTCCCCGACGCCTATGGAGCGATGCAATTCGTGATCGCACCGAAGCTCCCGAACTGACTCGGCCCCGTGGTTTTGCGGAAACGGTGGTGTGTGTTAACCAACAGCGACCGCCATCTTCTCGACTGTTGGTTAGCGCTAATTTTGTGTCTCCCCGGCTGGGTGAGGGGATTTTCCTCTATGGACCAGACCGTTCCAGACTACGAACGCTTCGAGCGCGAACAGATCGCACAGGACCGTGACCGACGGCGTCTCGATACCGTCGAGATCGACGAGCCACGAGGGCGTGAGGTGGTTACCAGTCTGCTTGACGAGGGCGTCGTTGAGCCAATTCCAGAACACGAAGTCTTGCAGCACGTTCCGTCCGGACAGTGTTTCGACTCCGACGTGGCGCTGGTGTACTTCCACAAGGGGTGGGAGGCTAGAAGCGAGGAGTAGCCAACTCGAAGGCTAACCAACACAGTGCCCCACATTCTACTCGGTGTTGGTTAGCGTCAGGACCTCTTCTCTGATGCGGCGTATGGGCGCGTCCCGAGAGTTGATACCCCATCGGAATTTCCCCAAGCGTATGGACCGCACTGACTGGCCGACACCCGGGCCGAACGAGCCTGTCCCGGCATGGGACGAGTACCGACAGCTTCGTGAGGCCGTCCACGACTACCTCGATCACGAGCCAGAGGACCCAACGTGGGCGGACATTTGGAAAGCGCTCGGCGCGATCATGGGCGAGTACCAGCGCGATGCGTTTGCCCAAGCCTTCGACCTCAATGCGCCTACCGAGACAGCCTGCATACGGCGTCTTATCACGGGCGACGACGAGTGCCCTCACTCGCCGCTTGACGCCGACAGCGACCCGAAGGGGCCGCCTCACAGCCCGCCAGC
>Ga0207754_100433_pt1 | contig 16624 bp, 13 predicted proteins | sample A23E1SouthBayCA_FD_187728 | JGI IMG/M metagenome (GOLD analysis project Ga0207754, IMG submission 187728) | Aerobic enrichment media microbial communities from Eden Landing Ponds, California, USA - A23 E1 (SPAdes) | ecosystem: Environmental > Aquatic > Marine > Unclassified | place: Emeryville... | reverse complement strand
ACAGATTAGGGAACGGCGAATTCGAGTACCTCGTCGAGGCAGGCGTCGAGCTCGCAGCGCTCAATTTCCTCTTGGGCGGTGTCACGACCGTGAACTCGATGGACGCACGGCCTGCCGCAGGTGCAGAGGCGTTCGGGGAAGCAGGGCTCCGCGGATTTTTCGGCCCGGCGATCTCGGACCTCTTCTGGGACCAACCAGTCGATCAGCAGTTCTCCCGTGCTCGCGAGTTCGTCGAAACGTACCACGACACGTACGACGGCCGAATCAGGGCGACGATCTGCCCGCACGACGACTGGTCGTGTACCCGGCAGCTGTGGGAACGGACCGCATCCCTCGCCGCAGAGTATCCGGACCTGCTCGTCCACACGCACTTGCTCGAACTCGAGGAGAGTAACACGATGGCACGAGCGAACGGTGGCGAGGACTCGGTAGGATTGCTCGACGACGTTGGACTCCTGGACGACCGACTGGTCGCTGCTCACTTCCGCCTCGGCGACGAAGAGGACATCCAGCGAACCGCCGAGGCGGACGCGGCTGTTGCGCACTGCCCGTCCGTCTTCTGTTACTGGAATCCGGACGGGGAGACGCAGTGGACGCCCGTTCCCGAGCTTCGAGCCGCCGGCGTCGACGTCGGAGTAGGGATTGACGACCACTACTGGCACGACTCGTACAGCATGTTCGGTGAAGCGCGGCAAGCTCGGCTGGCGGCAAATCTCAAGCGTTCAGCCGGGCAGTTCGACTCGATGGAACTGATACGAATGCTCACTATCGAGGGCGCACGCGCGCTGGGGATGGGCGACGAGATCGGCAGTATCGAAGCGGGAAAGCGCGCGGATATTATCCTCCTCGACGTCGACAAACCGAAGTTCACGCCACTGACCAACGTTCCCGCACACGTCGTGAACAACGCGGTCCCGGCCGACGTCGAGACAGTGATCGTTGACGGCGACGTCGTCCTCCGGAATGGTGTGCCCGAGACAATGGACTCGGACGACGTGCGACAGCGAGTAAATCAGGCTGTCGAACGCTTCATGGACGAGACAGGCTGGGAGTTAGACATTGGTGGTAGTGAACCGCCGACCAGCATCGAGACTGTACGGGACCTCCCAAAGCGTGGCCCTGCGCGACTCCTGACTCGCCTCGCGATGCAATCCGCGCGTGATCGGTTCTCCTTCTAAGACCCTGCCAGCGTAGGGGTGGTTCCCCCTCAGGAATTTCTGTGGGCGCGAACGAACGCACGTCGCAGGACGGTCAGAAGAACGTACGTCTCGTACTTCTGGGTCTGGCAGTGCTCGCAGGGCTGCATATCCTCGACGATCTCCTCAATAGCGTCGTCGTACTCGTCGGTGAGCGTAGTGAGCGCGTCCGTGATCTGGGGCTGGGCAGCGTCGATCATCTCCTCGACGGCGGCGTCGGCCGAATCTGGTAGTGAGTACGAGAGGACGATCGTGTTCGCGTGGTAGTACTTCGTCGTCCCACCACGCCCCTCCTCGAAGCGAACGACGTCGACGAGGCCCGCATCCCGGAGCTCGTTGATGTGATGGCGGACCGTGTTCTCCGTCCGGTCGATGCCGCGATCGTCGAGGCGTTCGTGGACCTCGGTCGCAGTTAGGGCTTCCTCGGACAGAATGTCGAGGACCATCGCCCGCATCGGCTCGTCGATGGCGTCCGAAATCCGAGTGTCTCGCACCGCGATGTCGTCGAGACGGTGGTCGGTATCGGAATCACTCATACGAGGACTGAGCGCGAGCACGCGGGAAAAGGTAGCGGGGCAGGAGTCGGGTAGGTGTCTGTCGAGGTATCCAGTACAGGATGGACCCGCGATAGCGAAAGCCCTAGACGACCCGTTTGACTGTTCCAACGACTCGTATCCGAATTCAAACATATCATATAAAAAATACTTATTGAGGTACGGGCACTATCTCAAACTGTAATGAGCGACACAACCCAATTCCGCGTCCTCGACTTCGACTGCCCGACCTGCGCGAGTACCGTCGAACGCGCCCTGTCGAACGTCGACGGCGTCCAGCACGTCGAAGTCCACTACGCGACCGGCCGCGTCGAGATCGAGTACGACGACAGCGTCGCTGACCCCGACGCCTTCGCAGAGACCATCGAAAACCAGGGGTACACTCCCCAGCCCGCCTAACACTATGAACAAACAATCGATCACGCAGTACTACCGGAACCACCGGAAGGCCATCGTCACGGCGACAAGCGGCCTGCTGTACGGCGGTGGCTGGAGTCTCGGCTACCTCACGAGTTTCGAGATGGCAAGCGCCGCCATCCTCGTCCTCGCGACGGTCGTGGGTGGCTACGACATCGCCAAGACCGCTTACCACGAGGTCACCAACCGGACGCTCGGCATCAAGACGCTGGTGACGCTGGCCGCCATCGGTGCTATCGTCATCGGGGAGTACTGGGAAGCCGCCGCCGTCGTCTTCCTGTTCAGCCTTGGCAGCTACCTCGAAGGCCGGACGATGCGGAAGACCCGGACGGCACTTCAGGAGCTACTGGAGATGACGCCCGACACGGCGACCGTCCGTCGCGACGGGACACTCCAAAAGGTCTCCGCCCGCGATGTCGAAGAGGGCGAAGTCGTCGTCGTAAAGCCGGGCGGGAAGATCCCGGTCGACGGAACCGTCGTCGACGGCGAGAGCGCAGTCAACCAGGCGCCGGTCACCGGCGAGAGCGCGCCCGTCCACAAGGCCGACAGCGACGAGGTGTACGCCGGGACGGTCAACCAGGAGGGCGCGCTAGAAATCCGGACGACGGGAGCGGGATCGGATACGACTCTCGAACGGATCATCCGTCGCGTCGAGGAGGCCCAGGAGGCTCAGTCGCCCACGGAGAGTCTCATCGACCGGTTCGCGAAGTACTACACGCCGGCCGTCATTGCCCTGGCTATCGGCGCGTACGCGGTCACGCAGAACGCGATCCTGTCGCTGACGCTGCTGGTCATCGGCTGTCCGGGCGCGCTGGTCATCGGGCCACCGGTCAGCATCGTCTCGGCCATCGGTAACGCCGCCCGGTCGGGCGTGCTGATGAAGGGCGGCGAACACCTCGAACGCGCCGGCAAGATCGATCTCGTCGCCTTCGACAAGACGGGGACGCTCACGAAGGGCGAGACCACCGTCTCCGGTATCGAGGGGTTCGGCGTCGCCGCCGCCGACGTCCTCTCGCTCGCAGCGACCGCCGAGAAGAAGAGCGAACACCACCTCGCGGACGCCATCGTCGACATGGCCCGCGAACGCCAGACGGCTGCGACGGACGGTGGAGCGACGGTCGCCCAAGCGGACGATACGGACGTGGGGCGCAGGTCGGTCCCCGATCCCGACGACTTCGACGTGGTCGCCGGCAAGGGCGTCATCGCCCATGCCGATGGCCAGGAAGTCGTCGTCGGCAACCGCGCGCTGCTGGACGACCGCGACGTCGATGTCCCCGATCGGGTCGCCGACTACGTCCGCGAGCGTGAGGGGCGCGGCGAGACAGTCGTCCACGTCGTTCGGGACGGGGACATCATCGGCGCGATTGCGATGCGGGACGAGCTCCGGGAGGCCGCTCCTGGGGTCGTCGCGGCGCTCCAAGACGCTGGCATCGAGACGGTGATGCTCACCGGCGACAACGAGCGGACGGCCGCTGCCGTTGCCGAGGAGGTCGGTATCGACGAGTACCGTGCCGAACTCCTCCCCGAGGACAAGCAGTCCGTCATCGAGGGCTACCAGGCCGACGGCCACGTCGTCGCGATGGTCGGCGACGGCATCAACGACGCGCCATCGCTGGCCACTGCCGATGTCGGCATCGCGATGGGTGCTGCGGGAACGGACACCGCTATCGAAACGGCTGACATGGCGTTGATGGCCGACGACCTCGAACGCATCCCGTACGCGGTCAAACTCAGCAAGGCGACGCGCTGGAACGTCCTCGAGAACGTCGGGCTCGCGGTGCTGACCGTGACCGTCCTCCTCGCGGGCGTGCTCACCAGCTACGTCACCCTCGCGTCGGGAATGCTGGTCCACGAGGCCAGCGTCCTCCTCGTCATCCTCAACGGGATGCGACTGCTCCGCTACTGACCACGAGACACGATCACAACCACAACTCATGACATCGAATTCGACTGCGACTGACACGACCCAGACGAGAACCAATTGGCAGGTCGACTACGACGCCGACCCGATCGAAATCCGCGACCCCGTCGCGGAGGCCCTCGGCGTCCTCGAACCGGGCGAGCCGTTCGTCGTCACCTACCGGGACGCGGTGAAAGAAGCCGGACACTCCTGTCCGACAGCCTCGGGTGCCTATCGGATCGTCCAGCTCGGGCTCGACGCCCTGTATCCCGACGACTATCCAGTCCGGAGCGAAATCGAGGTCCAGACGGCCGGCCCGCAGGACGATGCCGCGTACGGCGTGATGAGCCGCATCATCTCGTACGTGACTGGCGCGACCGGCGATGACGGATTCAGCGGGCTCGCCGGCGGCTATGGCGGCCGCCGCGACCTCCTGCGCTTCGACGCGTTCGACCCGGACACGGCGGACCCGACGTTCCGGTTCCGGCGAACCGACACGGACGAGACCGTCGAAGTGACCTACCACGTCAGCGACGTTCCTGACGGTGGACCCGCAATCGGGAACCTCCAAGGGATTCTCGACGAATCGGCAACTGACCAGCAACGAGAGGCTTTCGCTGACGCCTGGCACCGCCGGGTACAGGTCGTCCTCAGCGACGACTCGCTGTTCACCGTCGACGCGGTGTGAACGCGACGGTCTACCCCTCTCACTCGAAATAAGTTACTGCGGTACACTATCGATCTCCTCAAGGGCCTCAGTAGCGACATCACCTAACTCACCAGCCTCGATATGCGAGTACCGCTCACGAACCATCTCCTCAGAATTATCGAGATATCGGGCCGCCACAGTATATCCGAATGCCCGGACCAGAACCTCGCCCATGCCACGACGGCCACCGTGCGGAGCAAGATAATCGTGTTTCGGATGGTCGATGTCGATCTCCGCGGCCTCCGAGAGTCGTTGGAGAATCGACCGTGCGCCGTCCGTCGTGATCGACGGCGGCCGAATGTCCACATCGAGCGCCAGCAGCAGGTCGCGAGCGTACTCCGCACGGCGTTCAATGATTGCTTCTGGGCGTTCCCCTCGTTCGGCGAGGTTTTCCCGGACGAGCCCTGCGAGCGTCCGTTGGTCGAACGTCGGAAACACCGGCCAGCGCTCCGTTGGTGGGTCCATCAACTGGCGATAGCTTCGCAACGGCGAGATCACCGGATCGGGAAGGCTCGCGGCATCCCATTGCTGTTTCTTCCGGTAGACGTCCATACTCCCGTCGTCGACGGAGAGGTCCTCCCAGCGGACGCCGCGCCGGCGCGGGTCGTTCGGATCGCGGAGGAGTTCGCCAACGCGGACGGCGGTGTACGCGAGGACAAACACCAGCGCCCGGTCACGAGCCGCCTTCAACGCCGCGTAGCGTGCTCGCTGCTTGTCGAGGGGATCAGTATCCTCCGGGAGTGTCGTGTACGCCTCGACGGCGTCGCGGGCCCGTTCGTCGACGTGACGGGTGAGGGCGTGGCGCTGTTCGGACGTCCAGGCCTGCTGGTCGCCGGGCTTGCGACCGTCGTCCTCCGGCAGCGGCGCCATCGCACTCGCTCGCTGCGCGTAGTGGGCCTCAAGATATCCCTCGTTGACGCACCAGCCACACCACGCAGAGATATAGCGGTAATAGGTTTGTACTGTGTTCTGCTTGAGTCCCCGATCTCCACCGAGATGTCGGGCGTACTCCCGGAACACGCGTTCGTCGAGATCGTCGAAGGTCGGCTCGCGGCCGACGTCGTCGGCGATCCCGGTCCAGTCGTCGGCGCCGCGGTCGCCGGCGGCCCACTCGGCGAACCGTTCGAGCTCGCGTGCAGCGTTACGTCGATAGTTCCCACCGCCGCCGCCCCGGCCTTTCCCCTTGTCTTGGAGGTAGCGCTCGAAGCTGTCGTCGAGCGGCGTCGAAAGCGCTCGGTCAGGCATTCACCGGCCCTCCACCGTCCTGCAGCCCCGGTCTCGGGTCCTCTACCCTGGGGGAAGCGTCGTCGTGAGGCGGTTGCAGCATTCGTGCTTCACCGACGGCGCCGGGGTACTTCAAAGTGGTCGTGATTACGAGCATAATCAGGACCACTTGTTGTTTTCGAGCCATCGGGAGAATTCGGAGGTCTAGAGTCTCTTAGTACCGGAAATCCGTAATACAGTAGAATGTATATCGTATATCGCTATACAAAATTCCGAGCCTCGCTCTGCGCACAGGTTCGGAAGGTGGGGATCTATAAACCAACAGTTTTCCTACCATTGCGATATTAAATCATTTTTGCCCCCCACCAGAATTAATTACATAATGTGGGGGCGTCCAAATATATGGCAAAGCAGAGGGGAATTAGCTCAGCACCCTAGCGAGATTCCCGCCATCTAATCCCAAATCCGGTCAATTTCGGTATAGTGTCCGAAACGACGGAACCACCGCATAGTGCTTGATCCGGCGGTGGTGCAGAATGGCTTTCAAGACCTAAATTAGCGAATTTCGACTACCGGGGTCGTATAAGCCGAAACGATGTACAGAGGCCAATAACAGTTCAAATCAGAGTGGAAAGTTGTGCCAGTCAAAAACCGAGATCTGGTATTTCAGGATGCGTGAGAACTTCTGCACCACCGCCTATTCCCATGGTTGAGTAACCTCGAAGGGTGTTCGTGGAGACCCCTTCTTTAGCACCAAAATGCGGTCAATGAGCTCTTGCTCGTCTTGTTCGTCTTCCTCATCCCACCGAATATTGTTCAGTTGGGTGTAATATCGCTTGTCGACGTTGTAGTCATCCTCAATGACACTCTCGACTTCAAAACCACATCTGGACGCCTCCGCTGCAATCATTCGTGCGGGATAGACGATTTTTGAGCCACCTTTTCGGTGCTTTCGGACGTCACCGATGACGATCACTGCACGCGAATCGGGCTTTAGAACCCGATCCATCTCGACTATAACCTCCTGCATGAAGTCGCGGAAATTCGCCACGCTTGCCGTTTGATTGAGGGAGTCTTGTTCTTCAGATCGGTCTGCTCCGAGCCACCAGAGTCGAAGCCAATTGTTCCACGAATAATCGAGCATGTGCATATAGGGAGGAGACGTAAGCACAAACTCCGCAGAGTTGTCGTCAAATGGGAGGTCCGTTGCGTCTGCTTGTTCAATCTGTACGGTCCCGCTTGGATACTTAGCTTCCTTGACCAGGTCAAATTTATCACGTAATTTATCTTTGACAGGCTTATACGTCTCCTCCAAGTCGTGTTTCTCCTTATACCGACGGACGTAATCGGCACTACCGGAGAATGTGTCCCGAGTTTGGATGGAGAGAAACAGTTCGGAGGGGCCGTGAAGAATACCACAAATAAGGGCCTTCAGGAATATTGCATCACGACTCTGGTCTCCCTGTAGAGCGGCTCTATATCGCAGTAGCTCGTCCAGTGTTTGTTCGTGGAAAAATATCTCTACGTCCTCATCTGGCGTAGGAAGATTCGACTCGCTTATTGCTGCAGCTTCATCGGAAATACGAGCTACGGCAGTGTCAAACAGTTCCTTGGTGAGTGGGTTTGTTTTTGCTGCTGTAAGCACGTGGGCATAGCTGAAGATGTCGCTAATGAGGGCGTCGCGGTCGAGAAGTGTCGCCTCTAGTGCCGTGGTTCCCCCACCAGAAAATGGGTCGAGGATGGTATCATCTGGTGTTGTATATCGTTGCAAGAAGTAGTTTGCTAGTGCTGGTGGAAATCCACCTACGTATGGTGCAAGTTTGTGTAGGTTGTTTCCCCACTCTCGGGGAGCAGAGCGCCATGAATTCTGTAGATCTTCGACGCCAAGTATCTCGGCATTAGAAAGAGAGTTTTCATCGGCGCTATAGTCCTGTGGCATATTGCTTGCCAGTCGCGATGGCTTTAAAAATGCACTCTCTTCTCTCAGAAGAGTAATTCATTTATAAATGGAGTTGCGTGGCATTAATTATGAGTTTTCCCGGGAACATCGGTCTTCCTCCACGGACAGAAATGACCCTCCAGAAGTTATTTTCCGGCGCAGACCACGTCGGCGGCGTATTCTCCCCCGGCCACGAAAAATGCCAAATACTCACCAACGACAAATGGACGCAAGATGCCGGCGGTCTTCCAAAACATTCCCTTTTAATCGCGAGACCCCTGCTTGAAGGAGACGCAATCGTCTCCGAAGACGATGTCCACAAGGGTCATCGACTCCCAGAAGAGCCCACGGAATTTAACCAACCCGACCCCCAAGGGAATGAATCCACCCACGCATTACTACTCCGCGTAACAGGACCAGCTGATATCCCCCAAGAAGGCCGCCTACAAACAAACCGATACGACGCAATCCGAGAAGCAATAACTGGCGACGATGGAGGAACCCCCTCAGCCGAAGACTTCGTTGACGTACTAACTCGACGAGAAATGCAGTACTCCGGGATTGAAACCAAGATTCTCGGAACCTTCTACTACGACGAAAACGAGAATGGAGACAAACGGCTCAGCTTCAGCAGTGACGTCCAGACGTTCTTTTCTGCCGGCCACTACGTCGTCCACAAACCGGACGACAAAGCCCTCCAGTGGATAGCGAGCTATCCCACAACCGAGGACACCTCCCCAGTTAAGCTAGGGGATGTCAGGTATACGACAACGAACATCTGGGATGATGCCACGGAATCAGGGATGTACTTTGATGTGGAGGAATTCATTGGCGCCAAGACTGCTGTCTTCGGGATGACTCGCAAAGGGAAGTCGAATACCATGAAGATCATCGCCGGGGCAATCGAGGACCACGATGAATCCGTGGGTCAACTGATCTTCGACCCGAGTGGAGAATATGCCTACAAAAACCAGCAAGACAACGAATGTGCGCTTGGCGAGCTCCATGACTCGGACGGCCCCATCTCAACAGTCTACAAATTCGCCGCCAAAGATGACGACGACCGGTACAAACCACTTCGATCTAACCTCCTGGCTCATTCGAACCTCAACGTAACCAAACAATACGTCCAACAAGAATTAGCTGGCGAAGACGCAGACTATATCGGCCACTTCCGCTCCACATCTGCCGATATCCCCTCTGAAAACGACCTCGGTAGTCTGCACGGTAGTGACTACAGGCGTGCACGGTGGCTTCGGAGCGCATACTACGCGGTCATTTCGAAGGCAATCGGGGAGGACTCCCTCCCCGAAGACTTCGATCCGATGTATATTGGAGTGAACTCCGATGTACTGGAAGTTGTTAATAATAATACTAATACGACTGACCACTCAAAATCAGCTGGTGGGGACGTCCCGCTAGAGTACGATGATGGTGTGAATACGTTGGTTGATTTCTGGGAGACCGTTGCAGAGAATATTGATGAAGTCAACGAAGCATACGAGGAAGACCACGATTGGGTTGATGATGATTTGGAGAGTGTCCTCAAGATGCTCCAAACATCCGGGTCGAAAAGCGGCTGGCGGAAGTTGACGGATCTTTCTGACTATCACAGTCCGAAACGAGATGTCGACGTGGCCAACGAAATCTATCAGAAGTTGGCCAGTGGAGAGTTGGTCGTCGTAGACATCTCCAATGGCCTTCAGAATGTGATTACTGCGGAGAAGGAGCGGCTCGTTGGCCACATCCTCAAGGAATCAATGCAGCGCTTCCGGGAGCTAGATGAGGATGAATCACTCCCGAAGATTCAGTTGTATCTTGAGGAGGCTCATCAGCATTTTGACGAATACGATTCGGATCGGGACGAAATGAATCCCTTCGTCACGCTGGCCAAGGAGGGTGCAAAGTTCGAGATTGGGCTGGCATACGCGACTCAAGAGGTCACCAGTGTTGACGCTCGCGTTCGAGCAAACACGGCCAACTGGATTGTCACCCATATCAACAGCGGGAAAGAAATCCGCGAGTTGGGAGAGTACTACAATTTCAGTGAGTTCGGTGAGAGTATTAGAAATGTAGAAGACGTTGGATACGCTCGGGCAAAGACATACAGCGGCGAGTATATCGTCCCAGTGATGGTATCGTTATTCGATAAGGAGTGGGTCAGGGAGAACACGCAGTTCGGCGTCAAGAAGGACGGCGAGTTCGTTGTTAAACGCGAGGGCGAGTCGACTGAGTAATGCCCCTGAATAACGAGGCACCCAACAGTATCGGGCACGTTGACCTAACCAAGGACAGCGAGCTGGCCGAGGACCTCGCAGAATTAACCTACGACCCTCCCTCGCCTGAGGAAGCAAACGACTTCGGTACCGTTGGAGCAAGTGAATTGCCGGGTGCAGACAGCCTTGGAGCCCCCATTGACACCGTATACTGTGTTGATGGATCCCGGGTCGAAGTGACCGTCGGCGACGAACGGCTAAACAAGCGGATTGGGTTCATTGACGTCGCGATTATTGAACAAGACCTACGCGTTCTTGATGAGCAAGCGAAGCAAGCGTTTGTAACGCCATCACAGGTTCGAGACCTCGGCGACGCTCATCACGTGCGAATGGTCCTGCCAAGCACGAACACTCTGTTTGACGCCGGTACCACCCACGAAAGTTGGCGTCAAATGACCTACCAGAACTTCCGCAACAAGGCGGTTTTCGGGACCTCACTGTTCGAGTTATACAAGGACCTTCTCCGTCGGAAGGGGCGACTGGATAAACACAATCGACTTCACTTAGAGTTCTGCCCATCACCAGAGTGCGACCACCAACATCTCTTTGTTAATTCCTCATCGCCCGATGAGTGCCCGAAGTGCGGAACTACAACATACCCAACTGACGCCCTCCGCGTCCACGAGCGCATCTCAGGGTCACAATCGAACGAGGTCGCACTTAATATCTTGATGGGGATTATAGAACACTTGGCCCTTCTCGGGGCGGCGCACGCTGTTTGGATGGATGACCCCGCAGAGTTAGAACGAATAGCGTTCATCAAGGATGGGCCACTCGCTCAATTCGATACTGCTGCATGGATTCACGAGCCAATCCACAGCCGCCTCGGCGAATTTAAGAGATATCTCCGGCAGACCGGGAAGAGTCCACTCGTGTATACGGGCATTCACAAAACCGGTGATTTCGCCGCGTATGCAGAATCAGTGCGAGATTACTTGGACGGCCCTACAGTCTTACCGTTCTCCAACGACGATATCTACAAGAACGTCATCGCAGGAGACCGCACGAAAGATTACGCGTACAAGACCTACTACGGGAAGAACTTCCTGTACAAGTCAGCAAAAGGAACAGGTACCGGTCATTGTCTGGCGTTCCTCGTGCCACGCCAATATGAAGACGGCGACTTGGGAGAAAAGGAAGGAGAGATTGTACAGGACGTGGAGGCCTATGACGAATTAGCGCGGACTGTAAGTGTTCTTGAGAGGTTGCTGACGGTACAATACTCGGATGGGCTGATTCCGCTTGTACTCGCCCATGATGCCGCATCGCTTCCTGAGAAGCTGAGCCGGGTTGTGTTGAGTACACTCGCAGAGGCGGTCAACGCATAATCGCTACTGGAACATAACAAAGGATATACCCAAGCAACAACATGAGTAAAATAGATCCGACTCGTAAGCGGATAGAGACCCCACTTGGTTCCCCCTTCCTTTTCTATGACGGATAATTCTACACACAACGGCACCGTCAATGAGGAGGAGATCCTTGAGGCTCTTAATCAAGGACTCCAGGAAGCCGTGGAAGCAAAGGGCTTCTCATGGGACCGGGGAACGAAGGTCAAGCGTCAGAAGTACACTGATATTGCCCTCACACACTTTATTGGCCCAATAATAGTAGACGGCAAACGAAACACGCCGTCACCAATCACCCGCAGCTGGTTCAAGTACGGCTCACTTTCAGATCGCGCTCCCTCAGGACCCAATATGACCGGCCCGGGTGGACCGACAGGTCCCACCGGGCCGACAAATGAGGGGCAACCATTTGATGGGGAAAGTCCCGAAATAGAGGCCGATCCTATCGCGCTTCCAGATACGGATGATAAGGTCAATTACTCGTGGTGCGACTCAGAGATAGCCAGGAGCTCAGAAACTGATTTCCTCCAATTTTTCCTCGATGAGGAGCTTGTTCCGCCACTCACGTCGCTGTACTGGGAGGAGGTAGGGAATTACGAATTCCTCGAACGATATTACGAAGTGCATGCGCCGCCAATGCTTCAGGACCTCTACCTAGCAAACGTGGCGCTACGGAAGGCCGTCGAAGAAGCGCAGGAACTCACCCAAGAAGTCTTGAGCAATCGTGGTTCGATTCTCGCTGGCGACTCTGATTTAGAACAGAAGTGGGAAAATTCTGAACTCGAACAACAGGCGGGGCGGGTTGCGGTTGAATTACGACTCGCGCTACGGAGCTGTGACATCATCCCCGAAGAGGTCGTCTCGACAGTCCACCAATTCACGGATCTCATCGAAGATGTGCTACTTCGAATTGAGAACCAAGACCCAACCGATGTGCAACTTGGCCACCCAGACGTCTTGAATCGGTTAGACGAATTTTACGATGAGACAGTTTGGACGTACGTTGCCTTCCATATCTTGAAGGCAACCGCAATTGGGCCGGGGGCTGAACAACTTCAGGACGCAGCGAAAGCGAGCATCGCTAGTCTGGAGGAAACCTGCCGAGACGATATTGCTGAACTCCGGCGTGAATTTAACCGGGATGGACTACTACCGTCCGCGAACGAGTACGTTGGCAAATCAGTAAGTAACCCCGAGCGACAACTCTCAAACACCCTTACTGAAGCCCTCTATTCAGCGCGACACGAAGATGAGTTCGTTGAGGAGGACTACGATGAGTGACGACACACCCATTCAAACGGACGAGGTATTCCTGGATACGTGTGTCCTCATGGATTACGCGAAGGACGAAGTGGACCCCTCTAGGAAGATGAAACGCCGCGAGGCGGCCGCCAAGATGCTGTTCAAGTGCCTCACAGAGTTAGAGCGGGTGGCAAGCAAGACAGTTGAAGAAGAATTCAAAGATGTGACCCAACGGCGGGCCGACGAATTAGAAGAGGCTGAAGAACATGCCGCTGAGAACTCGCTCAAATCGTACGACTTCACCGGTAATCCGGATTTATCCCTCCGAGATGAACGCAACCTAACACAGTTCCGGGATACATTGCTCGAGAAGTACGACGAACTAGAGGCGCTCCGACGCCTCAACAAACGCCATCGTCGGTTCGTTCGAAAGCAGGAGGAACTGTTTGACGACCCAGACCCGAAAGTAACGACTCGCCCACTTGGGTACACTGTAAAGGTCTACACTGACCTCGATAGCTACATGGACAACAGAAATGATCGGGAGATACTGTCAAACGCAGTTGAGTGGCATGCTAACGGCTCTGGGAACGTTTTCGTAACCTCCGACGAAGACGACTTCACCTTTGACGACCCAAGTCGTCTTTACACGTTCGAGGAACGACTTAATAAGATTATTCAGGCACATACTGAGGACGGTGACCAAGTCCACATTCTCGCTACGGAAACTTTCGTCACAAAACAAGCTGAAGAACTCGCATCTAAGCCATACCCGACTTCATAAGAATTGTACTTTTGAAATTAACCCCCTCAACTACTTGCTGTTCTCTCCAAATTGTTGGAGAAACTGTTGGATAGAGTGTGGTTCGCGCTCTTCCATATCTATGTCAGCGAGCCAGTCCGCATCGGGTGGCGAGGAATCAACGATAACCCGGCGTTCTCGGTTATTGACTGATCGGATGATATCCCGTTTTGATGGATAGAGCTGATCAAGTTCAACCGCTACTGCATTCTCGTAAATAGACTCCCCAAGCGAAGTAAGCTGATAGACTTTCGCGGCGACATCGCCCCGCTCTTCCAGTCTTTGCTCCCAGATTCCCTGTTCTTTCCCGTCTTTGAGTCGCTGTTGGATCGTACTGGAACTCAACAGTAATTCTTCGCGGAGGTCGGTATGTCGTTGAGTCCCTTGCTCGCCGATCTCTACTACCATCTCGATTGAGCCTTTCTTTTGCAGAAAGTCTGCAGTACCCGAATCTCTCAGGGGGGGTTCTGACTCGCCACGCGCCATTGTTCGAACTAAACATCTGTTCGCAAAGGTTTATATGTGACGAGAGGAGAAAATCAAGTGTTCGAATCAAACAGAATTACGAAGTATAATACATGTCTAATAGAGTTGTTTATCGGAGTGGGTCCGGGTCGGGTTCGTATCCTGCGAACACAGACACTCCAGATTATCTATACTATCCTGTAATTTCGGTCGGTAAACGCCTTCTCAGCCGGATTTAACGAAATGCCTACTGACTCGCTGCCTGATCCAAGTAAACTGAAGGCGCAGGCAACTACGCTGCTCGATATCCACGAGAATGTCTCCAAAGTTATCGGAGAGCTGGACCTTCCGCTAGAGGACCTTTCAGACGAATACCGGGAGAGCAACAAATCCGACAAAACATTTGATTTTGACGCGATGCTCCGCGTCTTCCTTTACAAGGACGTCGGCCAATTCTCCCAGAAAGAAGTTGCCAAGCGGCTACATAATTGGCCGTATCTCCAGGTCAGGTTCGGCTTAGACCGCGCTCCTACACAGCCAGCAATCTCGCATACAAAGAAACGACGATTCAGCCGCCACCTGCGTTCATTCATTACTGAGGTCGCGGACCGGATTCGTGCAGCGGCTGAAACACAAGGAATCCGCGATTCAGATATCGCCTCCCCTCAACAAGGCCGGAATCCGGGACCAGAGGAGGTTGCTGAAAGCAACACGCCCCTGTACAAGTATGTTGATCGGCACGCGCCAGAGGTCATCACAGAGTTCCAGTCAGAGGTGACGACTGCATTCGATACGGGCCGAGCGAGTAATGCGAAACATTCCGACGAGGCAATTTGGGAACAACAGACGTTAATGAGCTTGATGGACCGCTCAGGGACCCGAGCAGCCCACCGCACGTTCAACAAATTCCAACGAGATCCCGTACATCATGACACGCATACACGGGCAGTAAAACAGCTGGGCACACCCAACACGTACCAGTTTACGCTCGACGAATTCGCTTCGACGGGTTGGAATCAAACACCGACGCCTCAGTGGCGTCGGGTTACCGAAACCATCCAAGAGCAGTTTACGGATGCCGTTGACCAACTGCTCGGCTCCGTCCGCACCTCTGAGATGTTCTCAGAACCTGTTGTAGCGGCTATCGACGTCACAACAGTTCCGTTTCATGTCACGCCATACAAAGGTGAGGAGGATATTGGGCCGGATGATCAGCAGATAGTCGTTAACGAAAAGACAGGGCGAACACGGGTTCCCAAAGACGATTACCCGGAGATGGTGAACGGTGGAAAAGAGAAGGGTGTGTATGGCTATCAGTACGCGACCCTGACGATTGTGGGGCGAAACGTGCCGATTGTAGTGGCCGTTGAGCCAGTTCGACACGCCTCAACCTGGGAGGGAGAAGACGGGGACTCCGTATCGTGGGCCGAAACTGTTGATCGGCTCATGGAACAGGCAACGGATCTCGTTGATATTCATTTGGTGATGGCGGACAAGGCCTTCGACCAGCCCGGCGTCTTTCACGTCCTCGACCAATGCCATGAAGTCGATTATTTGATTCCGAAGCAGACGAATTCGGACCATCTGCGTGAGCAGGCTGAAGAGGTGCGTACAGATGCTGCGGTAACGGCACGAGTTGAACAGGCTGCATCGCTGTATCTGCGTGATGGGACACCGTATATTGACACGGACACTGATCCGACTGTAGGGGCAGATGGGTACAGTCACGATGTGACGTTCATGCACGTCCCTGCTGAGCGTGATGACTGGATTGTCCGCCACCAGGACGATACCGGCTATGCGTTGTTTGCGACGAACCGAGAGGATGTGTCGCCGCTCGACGCAGAGGGGCTGACAAACCGGTATTCGGAGCGGTGGGATATCGAAATTGAGTACCGGATGATTCAGCCGTTACTGCCGTCAATTGCCTCCACGGACTACCGGATGCGACTGTTCTCGTTCGTATTCAGCTGTCTGCTCTACAACGTGTGGCGAGCGGTCGACCACTCGCTCAAGGAACTGGCGAGCGAGGCACTCGAAGACTACGGGCGAACTTCGAGTGAGGAACGGTTAGATCCTGTGTTGCCGTTAGCAGACTTCTTGGCTTCGTCACTTATTGTGACGTTCGCGGGTGGGTTGGATCCACCTGATCCAGCCTAAGAGGTCGGCGTTTGATCCGTAATTCGTAGTGACCTCTTTATCATAAACCGACTCCACTTCTTGCTTTCTTACTAGTCTTCTTACTATTTCGCGGGCTGGATAGTACCAGATACTCCGCTCACAAACTAATATGCGAAAATTGCCGCTATATTCTTCGCCTCGTTTGTAGTCGGCCCCATCCTCCGAACCTATGCTCTGCGCAAGGTCATTCGTCGCCGAGTTCCGAGAGCCGAGCCTGGATTTCCTCAGCATCCGCATCAGAGAGCGCCTCAACACCGAACTGGACGAGTAGCGGGTAGAAGTGACGGTTCTTCTTGAACTCGTCCTGCCCCGCCTTGCGGAGCTTCAGCTGGGACTCGAGGTAGGTATCCTCCATCTCGCCGAGGACATC
>Ga0207754_100432_pt1 | contig 16665 bp, 15 predicted proteins | sample A23E1SouthBayCA_FD_187728 | JGI IMG/M metagenome (GOLD analysis project Ga0207754, IMG submission 187728) | Aerobic enrichment media microbial communities from Eden Landing Ponds, California, USA - A23 E1 (SPAdes) | ecosystem: Environmental > Aquatic > Marine > Unclassified | place: Emeryville... | reverse complement strand
CAGTAGGCACGGTCGAACTCCTGGGTGAGCTGCCACAGCGTCAACAGGCCGAGCGGACCGTTGCCCAGCACGGCGGCCGACTCGGGGTACCAGTCGAACGCAGAGCGAGTCGCGCGGGCGTGTTCGAGGGCCTTCTCCGTGTTCGACAGCGGCTCGACGAAGATGCCGTACGGCGCGATCTCCTCCTCGATGGGGATCAGGAAGTCCGCGGGACTGGTGAAGTACTCGGACATGTAGCCGTGCTCGCCGACGATCCCGCGTTCGAAGTACTCGCCGTCGGGGGCCATGTCCGGCTCGTTGCGACGGAAGTACTCGTTGGTCTCGCCGTTTGGCTTGCGCCGGACCGTCGGAACGACGTACTGACCCTCGTCGAGGCCGGTGCCGTTGGGATCCTCGACGACCCCGACGGCCTCGTGGCCCATCACCATGTGGTCCTCGCCCTCGGGGAACCCGCCGTGGGACCCGCTCAACACCTCGTGGTCGGTGCCGTCGACACCGACTCGGAGCGTCCGAACCAGCGCTTCGCCGTGTTTTGGCTCCGGCCGTGGCTTCTCGATCAGTTCCGGCTCGTCGCTCCCGCGACGGATTGCGACAGCTTTCATACGTGGTCGGAAGATGTGAGCACCGGGGATTAAGTCTTCCTCTCTCGCGCTGTCTGGCGTAATTTGCGCCGTTCGCGTCGACAGACGGCGCTGTCGCTGTTGGCAGCGCGGGTCGCCCTCCGGAACGGACCGCAATTAGAGGAGAGTTACTCCACCGAGACCGCTTCGCCGGCCTCGCTGGACCGATAGATCGCGTCCATCACGCGCTGGACGGTCAGCCCCTGTTCGATCGTGTTCATCGCCGGGGTGTCGCCGCTGGCGACGTGTTCGAGGAAGTACTCCTGTTCGAGCCCGTGGGCCTCCTGGTCTGCGGTCTCGATCTCGGTGTCACGGTGGTGGGCCGCGCCGTCGTCGGCCGTGTCGAGCACGGTCAGAGAGTCGTCGGCCATATCGAGGTGCGCGCCGCCGCCGTCGCCCCGAACGACGAGTTCCTGACTCGGGTAGCGGTTGCTCGCCCACGCGACTTCGAGCGAGATCGTCTTGCCGTTCGCACAGCGGACGAACGCCGTGGCGGAGTCGTCGACGTCGAAGCCGCCGGCACCCTCGTCGTAGCCCCACATGTTCAGATACGTGTAGTCGTCGTCCGGGCCGAACTGCGCGCGGGTCTGGGCCGAGACCTCCTCGATCTCCGGGAAGCCCATCAGGTACAGCGCCACGTCGATGGCGTGGGTCCCGATGTCGATGACTGCGCCGCCGCCCGAGACCTCCTTTCGGGTGAACCAGCTGCCACGACCGGGGACGCCGCGTCGGCGGATGTAGTTCGCTTCGACGTGAGAGACGTCGCCGAGTTCGCCGTCCTGGCGGTACTGGTCGAGGACCTGGACCGGCCCTCGGAAGCGATTGTGGAACCCGACCATGCAAAAGCCATCGGCGTCGGCAGCCGCGTCCGCGATCCGCTCGGCGCTCTCCAGAGAGTGTGCGAGGGGCTTCTCGACGAGCACGGAGAGTCCCGCTTCGAGCGCGCTGGTCACGTACTCCTCGTGGAACGTGTTGGGCGTCGAGACGACGACGGCGTCGACGTGCTCGTACATCGCGTCCTCGTCCTCGTACACGTCGGCGTCGTAGGCCGCCGCGAACTCGTCGCGAGCCTCCTCGTCGATGTCGGTGCCGGCGGTCACCGTCCCCCCGACGTCGAGTACCTGGTCCGCGTGGAGGTGTGCGATGTTACCGAGTCCAACGAATCCGAGTCGAACGTCTTCTATGTCAGTCATTCTCTGTCCGTGCCTCCGTGGGACGGGGATAAAAACGCTCGGGAATTATTCAGTACAGCTGTTGTTCCTTTTCCTCTCGCTCCTGTTCTCGTTCCCGTTCGGCTTTGCGCTCGCGGCGACCGCGTCGGTACTGGAGGATGCCCGGCACGATCTTGTTGCGCAGGTCGAAGGCGAACGACACGATGCCGTAGACCCAGAAGAAAAACAGGGCGACCATCCCGCTCCAGTACACCAGCGCGGCGGTGTCGGCGACCATGGTCAGTCGTCACTCTCCGCGCGTGTGCCCGCCGAGCCATCGCCCGTCACGTCGACGATCCCGTGGGCGATGGCGTCGCCGGTCGTGTCGTCGAACAGGTGGATCTTACGCCGGTCGAGCACGACGCTGACCGTTTCATCTTCCTGTAGATCTGAGTCCGGTTCGATGCTCATGAGCAACTGATCGTCCGTCGCGGCCTCCTGTGACATCGACGTCTCGCCGTCGCCAAGCAGGAGGTACGCGAAGATCTCGTCGCCCATCGGCTCCAGCACGTCCGAACGTGCCTGAATCGCTGCGGTGGGGTGGGAGACGTCGTCGGCCTCGGGCACCGGGTACACGTCTTCGGGCCGGACGCCGACGGTCACGTCGTCGCCCGGTGCCACCCCGTCGACGCGGGCGGGATCGAACTCGATCGAGAAGTTTGGCGTCTCGATCGCGTCGGCCCCGACGCTCCCGTTGACGAAGTTCATCGACGGCGAGCCGATAAAGCCCGCGACGAAGAGGTTCGTCGGCTCGTTGTAACAGACCAGCGGGGGATCGATCTGCTGGAGTTCCCCGGTGTCGAGGACGGCGATTCGGTCGGACATCGTCATCGCCTCGGCCTGGTCGTGGGTGACGTAGATGATCGTCGTGTCCAGTTCCTTGTGGAGTCGCTGGAGTTCCGTCCGCATGTGGACCCGGAGCTTGGCGTCGAGGTTCGCCAGCGGCTCGTCCATCAGGAACACGTCGGGTTCCCGGACGATCGCACGCGCGATCGCGACGCGCTGGCGCTGCCCGCCGGACATCTCGTCGGGCATCCGTTCGAGCATCCCCTCCAGTTGCACGATGTCGGCGGCCCGCTCGACGCGGCGATCGATCTCCTCCTTGGGGAAGTCTCTGAGACGCAGGCCGAAGCTGATGTTGTCGTACACGTCCATGTGGGGAAAGAGCGCGATGTTCTGGAACACCATCGCGATTCCCCGGTCCTTTGGCGGCAGGTTCGTCACGTCTCGGTCGCCGATGAACACCTTCCCCTCGGTCGGAATGGTGAGACCGGCGATCGTCTCCATCGTCGTCGACTTCCCACAGCCCGAGGGGCCGACGAGACAGACGAACTCCCCGTCTTCGATGTCGAGGTTCATGTCGTCGACTGCCGTGACGTCTTCGTAGCGTTTCGTGACGTGTTCGAGTTTGAGGCTTGCCATGATTACTCCTTGAGTGCTCCCGAGGTTAGTCCGCTGACGATGCGTTCCTGTGCGACGACGACGAGAATGAGCATCGGGAGCACGCCCACGACGCTCGCCGCCGCCATCAGGTTGAACGAGGTGGTGTACTGGGTCTGATAGCTGAGGATCCCGCCGACCAGGGGCGACCAGTTCCCGGCCTGTGGGGAGGTCGCCATGATCGAGCTGAAGAAGTACTCGTTGTACACCGAGATGAACGTCAGGACCGCTGCGGTCGCCACGCCGGGGGCCGACAGCGGCATGATGACCCGGAACAGCGCGCCGAGTCGGGTCGTCCCTTCGACGCGGGCCGCGTCCTCCAGTCCGTCCGGAATCTGGCCGTAGAACGTCGTCAGGATGAAGATCGACAACGGCATGAACAGGGCGCTAAAGGGAAGCACCATCGACCCCGGCGTGTTCAGCAGTTCGATCGACTGGAACAGCGCCACGTCCGTGAAGGGGATGTTCACGGCGTTGCCGGCGAAGATGTCGTACAGCGGGACGACGAAGGCGGCGGGCGGGAAGTAGCTGATCGCGAGGATCGCGAGCATCAGCACTGCCCGGCCCGGGAACTCCAGGCGGCCGAAGACGTAGCCCGCCAGACTGGCGACGACGAGTACGATGATCGTCGTCGTCACCGCCAGCGCGAAGCTGTTCAGCATGTACAGGTGGAACGGGATCTCTCTGAACACGTCGACGAACGCGCCCGGATTGAACCCCTGTGGGACCGGCAGCGGGAACGGGACCGTCGCCCCGAACAGCTCGATTTCGGGGATGAAACCGCCGCCGATGATCTCGCTGTTGGGCGTCACCGCAAGCACCAGCAGCCAGTAGAAGGGAAACAGCGTGGTGACCATGAAGAAGATCATCGCGGTGTAGAACAGCGCCCGGTAGACGCGTTCCGGGTCTTCGATCGCCCGCTGGACCCAGCGGTTGAGCGGTCCGTCCGGCTCGTCGGTGTCGTCTATCGTCGCCATGTTAGATCGCCTCCTCTCCCTGCCAGAGGATCAGCGACATCACGACCAGCCCGATGATCGCCGCCGTCGTGAACGCGATGGTCCCGGCGGCCGCGTTGAAGCCCGAAAAGAAGGACTCGACGACCATACAGGACAGCGAGGGCACGACGGTACAGCTGGAGACGATGTCGATGATCCCGTACACCCGCATGGCCGCGACCGACCGGAACAGCACCGCGACGGCGATGGTCGGCAGGATCAGCGGGAAGGTGATGTGTTTGAACTGCTGCCACTTCGAGGCCCCGGCGACTTTCGCAACGTCGTAGAGGCCACGGTCGATGCTCTGGAGGCCGGCGAGAATCAGCAGCGCCATGAACGCCGAGGTCTTCCAGATGTCGGCGACGATGATGACGAACGTCGCACTGGCCGGATCGTTGAGCGTGTTCGTGGGCGCGAGCAGGCCGAGATCTGCCAGTGGCGGCGTCAGGAATCCGATGCTGGGCTGGAACATCAGGTAGAACATCATCCCCTGAATGACGACCGGCACCGCCCACGGGATGATTATCGCAGCACGGATCCAGCGGCGACCGTAGAAGTCCTGGTCGAGGATCAGCGCCTGCCCCATGCCGATGATCGTCTCGAAGAACACGCTCACGAACGCGAAGAGCAGCGTCATCGTCAGCGCGCTCGTCACGAGGCCCTGAATGCCGAAGCTCTGGGGCAGGAACGTCGGCTGTCCGGGGAGGTACCGATCCATGTTCCCGGTGAACAGGTCGACGTAGTTCCCCGGGCCGACGAACTCGCCGAGTCCGGTAAACGTCTGCGCGAACAGCGACATCTCGAAGGTCCGCAACAGGGGGTAGATAGCGATGCTCCCCAGCAACACGAACACGGGCAGCAAGAGCAGGTACGCGTAGGTGGTGTCGCTGAGGTTCTCCATCCAACGGGTGACGCGGACCAGCGGCCCCGAGCGACGTGATTCGCGTTCACCACCCGCTGTCTCGGTACTCATAGGCGGTCACCTCTCATATCGACATCCATCCATGTTTAGTGATGACATACCAGAGTTGTAAAACTAGGCGCTGGATTCAGTTCTGTTCGGTGGCTTCGAGGCTGGAGGTCAGCGAAGCCATCGCGTCCTCGGCCGAGGTCTCCTGTCCGACGACCCTGTTGGCCGACTGGGCGATGTCGCTGGACTGCTGGCTCCAGACCGGCGTGACCGGCCGTGCCATCGCGTTCTCACCGGCCACCTGGAGCGTCTCCATGTAGCGACCGACCGGTGCGACATCGCGGGCCTCGTCGGAGTTGAACAGTTCGGGACGGGGCGGGAGCCACCCCTGCAGTCGGAACAGTTCGAGGGCGAAGTCCGGCTCCATGACGGCCGAGACGACCTCGTCGATGACGTCCAGGTTGTCGCTGTTGGGGTTGAACGTGAGGTGCCAGCCACCGAGCGCCGAGGTCGTGCCACCGGTTCCGGGCTGGGCCGCCTCGCTCTCGGGAACCGCGTAGGGAATCGGCATCGCGCCCAGGTCTTCGCCGAGAGCAGGGTCCTCTGTCTCTTCGGGGTTCCGACCCGTCAGCGCGAGCGAGTACGGCCAGTTGCGGTGAAAGACGGCGTCGCCCTCGGCGAAGGGCGAGCGAGAGGGCTCCTCGATCCAGCCGAGGATGTCCGTCGGCGCGATGTTGCCGGCGTAGTCCGCGAAGGTCCCGTCGAACCCCTCGTCGTGGACGAACTTCCGCATCATGTTGAGCGCGTTGTGGACCTCGGGCTCGTCGACCGTGATCGGCCGCTCGCCGACCGGACCGAAGAGGTTCTCGCGGCCGCCGAAGTACGCGCCGCCCCACGAGGACATGACCTCGTTGAACGTACAGCAGGCGGTGCCCTCGTAGATGTCCCACTGGGTGGTAAAGCCGTACTCGACGTCGGCGTTGTCCTTCACGTCGGCGACGACGTGGGACCACTCCTCCCACGTCATCGGCTCGGTCGCCCAGTTCTCACTTTCCGGGTCGTAGCCCGCCTGTTCGACGAGGTCCTTGCGGTACTGCATCGTCGGGAAGTCGGGGAACAGCGGCACCCCGTAGAGGTCGCCCGACGACGGCTCTCGGGCCGTGTCGGTGAACCCGCTGAAGTAGTTCTCGTTGATGTCCGAGAGGAGGTCCTCCGGGAGCGTCTCCGAGAGGTTCTGGATCAGTCCGCGCTGGATGAAGATGTTCACCCAGCCGTTGTCCATCTGGAAGATGTCGGGATCGCTCTGGTCCGCGTTGAGGATGCGGTTGTAGTTCGACCGGACCTCGCCCGTGTCCGAGGCGCTCGGGACCCACTCGATCTCGATGTCGTCTCTGAGACCACCGGCCTCGTGGAGCGCCGTCTTCATCTCCTCGCCGGCCGTCTGGACGGCGGTCGGCCCGATACCCCACTGAATCGTCGTCGCGCCGTCGCTCCCGCCGTCGCCCGTCGTTGTTCCGGTACCGTCGCCGCCGTCACCGCTGTCGCTGCCACCGTCGCCGCCACCGACCAGATCAGCGCAGCCGGCCAGTGTCGCCGCGACGCCCGATGCACCGCTGGCTGCGACGAACCGCCGTCGGGAGACACTGCTTCGCTGTCCGTCGTCGTCCGAGTGGTTATTTGACATCGTCTTTCGTTGAGTTGCAGCCATCCTACTTAAGCGTTGCCGAAAGTTAACCACACCTGTTGTAAACAGAGATTATACACATCTCCATACTACATATTTTTTGCTATGATATCGAAGAAGTCAGCTGCTATCCGGCCACCATTTATAAACAACCGGCCCGCCGCGGCGAACAGAGACGTTACACGCGAAACTAATTGTTAGTTTCACCCAGTCGTTAACAGGAGGTGAAAACGGTCGGTAACGAGAGCGTACCGGGCCAGCGATCGGTGAAACGACGGCTCCAGCGTCGAAGCGATGTCCCGAGTGTCACCCGTGACGTCGGTCGTACTGTCGGCTGACCATCTGTGAACGATTCCGATACTCCGGGGAGGCGAATATTTCACGGCGTTACTGTGCCTGTCATACAATAGTTCCCAACCAGAAGATTTCGAACAGCTCCGTCTGAAATAGATTGTGAAATGCAGTGTCTCGCTCACTTAGGCGTGAGATGAATGATTAGAATCACGGCGTAGAGGGTGTGAGACACATTCTAAGACACGCTGTGACGAGTAGCTACAGATCTTCTTTCAGAAACGACGGTATGTCGTTGCGGTACAGATAGACTACGGCCAAGAGTGTCGCAATGACCGCCCCGGTCGCTGGAAAACCGACCGACGCCGACAGTTGGAGCATCGCGAGATATACTACTGCCAGGGACGTGAACGCCGCCAGTCGTTGGGTCTGCTGTGGTCGTTCGTGGATCTCGCGGTAGTGGTCGCGATCCCAGACAGGAAACCTTGCAGATAGTTCACACGACTGATTTTTATTGAAGTCACCCGACACGCCGGAGGACACCGGATACAGCAGTAATTCACCGGTTAACAAGCAAGTCCTGAAGATCGTCGCGAAGGTAGACAATATCGTCATACCTATCAGATTTTTCTTTGGCCAACGCTGTGTGCAATATTTCATCCAATCCTGCAGGGACATTGGCGAGTTGGCTTGGTGGCGTGGGCTGTTCGTGTAACACTTTGTGCATCGCCTTGGCCGGTTTCCCCTCAAAGGGCGGATGACCGGTGAATAGCTCATAGAAAACAGCACCGAGTTGGTAAATGTCGGTGATGTCATCTGTCGAACCGAAATCCTCGTCGAACTGCTCAGGAGCAGCATACTGGGGAGATAGCCCCTCGACACTCTGGGAGTGGTCAAGTAGGTGCTTCGACAGACCCCAGTCTGCAACTTTTGGAACGTCCCACGCATCCGTAACAGACCGGAACAGGACATTTTCGGGTTTCAGATCAAGATGAGCTATCCCTCGCCGATGGGCATGGTAGACACCCTCCGTAACGCTGATAGCCGTCCAGAGGGCCTGAGACGTTTCCAGGTCGCCACATCTATCACCGAGGTGGCCAGCATCCATGTACTCCATCGCGATCCACGGCAATGGTTTGCTACCATAATCGACTACGCCAACGATGTAGTCGTGATCGTCCAGTTTGTCCCAGGTTTTGGCCTCTTCAAGCAGGCGCTCGATCGCCTCTGTATGCAGCGTGCCAGCCATTCGGGGCTCTTTGATGGCCACCGCAACATCGCCGTCAGGCGTCGGGAGCCGTGCCTTTGTCACGTCCGCGTTTCCACCACTACCGATAGGTTCCTCGTCTGTTACGGTTCCGTACTCGACAGAGGCAGACGGTTTAGCAGGAATTTTATCGGGAACAGACTCTGTTTGCAGACGCACGGCAGAATCGCTTGGTCGTTCTGTTATTTCCTGTTCGTTATTATTTGACTGTGACGCGCGGGCGGTTGTGTTCGTTTCGACAGTCGAATTTTGAGATTCAGATTCGGGGGAATCTGAAACCTGTTCAAGACAGTCTCCAGTGTACCGGTACATAGAGTCATCTAACTTGAGAGTCGTTATTTCAAATATTGGCTTAATCCATTCGTTATTAGCTTTCAGCAACCACTCCCCATCCTGCGTCCTTGTATGATATGGGCTTTCAAAATCCTTTACCACAATATGATCTTTAATTGCCATAATTTGCGCACTCAGATTTTTATCCGGATAGGATTTCTCAGAAGCGTTAAGAAGACTGGAGATGAATCCGCTACGCTCATCTATGACAGTAAATTCAATTTCTAGTATACTGTATTGTGGAGTGGAATCTAATGTACTCATTAGCGAATCGGTTCCTCTCAGCGGAGCAAGTTCCTGACCATCTGTCCGCATCAAGAGTTTCTCACCATCCCCACTGTTAGTCATATTCACACCCAGCAGCTAACACTACTCAAATCTTACTGACAACCTACATACGCTGATGGACTCCGGCCCAGTGTTTGGCCTACTACAAGGGTGTCGTAGAACAGTTCTCATACTGCTGCTACGCTCTCGTTGAATCGCTAAGTACAGGGAACTCACGTCCCGGTCAGTACAGGAGATAGGGAGAACAGTCTGCCAGATATGAAAAACCTACACAGGAATGAAATAATCCATCCACCCAAATGCATTTATTTCTTGAAAATGAGGATTTATCATGGAACGGCGTCATGTCCTTCAAGGCTTACCAGTGGTTGGTACCCTCACACTTGCGGGATGTTCGTCGCTCCCGAGTTTTAGCGGGTCCGGGACTATTCTCGGGAAAATCGAAGTCATCAACTCTTCATTCGTATCAAACCGCATTCGTGTTATCGTAGAGCGCGGTAGTGAAGCACTCGTTGAAAATAATATCTCTTTAGCCGGCCTCGACGCTGAAGACAGTGAAAATTGGACGATAGTCGACCCCTCGTGGTCTCAAACTGAGGCCCAATATACTGTCCGTTCTGCCCATATCGACGATTCTGGGAACCCTGAAACCGATTACTGGGAGTACTCGTTCTCCCAAGAGGACTACAACCTCTATTATGAGGACAAGCAAGAGGATCCGGGGTGTATTGGTGTTGGAATCAGGATAGGGAGCCTCTCTGATGAGGCGAATGCTCCAATCTCAGTACATCCGTCATACATGAAAAGCCCCTGTGAAGTCTCGGACTCCACATAGAATGTGGTCACTTCGCAACCCTACTTAGGGGCTGATTCGATACATCTCGCCTGAAAACTATTCCACGTGAGTAGTTCTATGACACCCTGCGTTACTGCCAATAGGGTCATCAGAAAACAACGACTACGTGCATCACACACTGTCGGCCGCCACTGTGTCGAGCGATGCGCGACCCAGCGAGATGGGTCACAGATGTACAGCCGGTAGTATCAGTCGTAGCGAACGTCTTCGATCGTGATCTCCGAGGCCTCGACCTCCTCGATCACGGCACCCCACCCGCCGACTTCGACCGGTCCGTCGTCGGTTTCGAGCGTGATACTCACCCGACCTGCAAGCTGTGACAGCGGGAGTTGCTGGTCGCGGCCGGCGGTCTCGCCCGTGTACCGCACGCGCGTGATCCGACCGTGGAGCGTGACGGTCTCGTGGGTGTCCGTCTCGTATCCCTCGACGGTCGCGACGATCGTCGCGCCCTCCTCCAGCAGCGGATCCACGTCGCGGACACAGTGACGGAGGTCGACGTACGTCGTCGGCGTCTCCGGCGTTCGGAGCGTGTAGATGGTGTCCCAGATCTCCCAGAGGCAGGTGAGGAAGAACCAGTGGAACACGTACGTGTGGGTCCGGTCGCTGACGAGGACGCCGTACTCGTTGACCGACTGGCTGTGGGGCGCAAAGCAGGTCCACCGGCGGTCCACGAGCACGAGGAACGGGGAAGGCGTGTCTCGGTGGCGGGCTTCGGTACAGACGCTCGCGAGTGCTTCCTCAGAGGGGAGTCGATCGCCCTCGCGAGTACAGAGGCTGAGTTTGACGTGGACGCCCCGGTCGCGTGCGTCCCCGAGCGCGTCCTTCAGCGAGTGAAACTGGTCGACGTCGACCGCGATCTGGATCTGTTTCTCGGCGTTGTCGATGATCTCGCGGGCGCGGTTCATCACCGTCTCGAACCGCTTGACGATGCTCACCTCGTGTTCGGCGACGGCGGGCTGGTTCCAGCGGTCCTCGATCTCTTCGGCCGCCGAGAGGTACTCGCTGGATCGGGACCGGAGGTCGTCCAGTACCGTCTCCGGGTCGTGGGCGCGTGCCGTGAGACTGTCCTGCTGGTACGTCTCGATGTACCCCTTGGATTCGAGGTCTCGGAGCACGTCGTAGATCCGCGGATCGGGCACGTCACACGCGTCCGCGATGTCGGTCGCCGAGGCGCTCCCGAGTTCGAGCAGGGTCACGTAGGCCTCCGCCTGATACGGAGACAGCCCCGCGTCTTCGAGAACGTCGATGAGATCGTCGTCTTTCATCGTTTGACTGGCGCTTCCGGAGGATGAGTTATATGTTCGTTGTTCTGTACGGCATCCGTTCCCGTGACTGACACCCCGTTCGGCGGTGAGTCCGCGAGCGGCCGGCGGACTGACGCCGACTGTCGCTGCTCGCCGTCGATGGGCCCGTCGGCCGCGAGCGACTGGTTGGCCATGCAACTACTAACCACACCAGTTGTTAAAAATATTGGTGGCGGCGGACAACGTCGACTTCGACAACGCTGAAGCCACTGGCAGCCGTCGATAACTCCATGAGTGTCCTCGGCGCGCTCCGGAACCCGGCACACACCGGCCCGCGGCGCTGTGTCCCCTGTACGCTGGTCAACGTCGCGATTCTGTGGCTCGCCGTCAACGTCGTGGTCGTGCTCGGACAGCCCCTCGCGGGGGTCGCCGTCCTCGTCGTCGGACTCGTCGTGATCTGGCTCCGGGGGTATCTCGTCCCCTACACCCCGCAGTTCGCGCCCCGACTGGTCGCGGCGTCACCGATCCCGACGACGTGGTTTCACGACACCAACGAGCCGGGATCGATCGCGGACCGGTCCCGAGACGGGGATCGACTGCTCGGGGAACTCCGGCGGGCCGGCCTGCTCGACGCCGACGACGAGCGCGTGTATCTCGATCCCGACTTCGAGGGGCGCTGGCACACCGAGATGGACCGGCTCGCGTCCCAGTCGCTCGATGACCTGGCCGACGAACTGGCGTCGGTACCGAGCGTGCCGTCGGCACGGCCGATCGAGCAGGACGGACAGGAGTGGCTCGCCGTCGGCGGACAGACCGCACTCGTCGCTCGCCACGTCGCGATCGCCGAACTCGGTGCCGTCGCCGCGCTCGAACCACACGTCGACGCCCCCGCGGACCGCCTCGCGATGGCCAGACCACTCCGGGAGTTCCTCACCGACTGTCCGGCCTGTGGGAGCGCCTTCGATCGATCGTCTGAGGTGTCGTGCTGTGGCGGATACACGAATCCGCGCGAGAAGCCGCGCGAGACGCTCGTCTGCCCGGAGTGTGAGCAGCGGTTCCTGCGGCTCCCCGAGCCAGAGTGACACAGCGGTCCCGCTGACCGGGGCTGTCCGGTCGCGTACGATAGGTGACAGTGTGGATCGTGGCCCCAGACCGCACGACAGCGTGCCGGCGGCGGCCACCGATCCACGGTGGCTACTACAGAACGGTGGCCGGGTTTGGTGGGGGGTAACGGCAGATGTAGTGGGGGAAAGGGAGTCTGCCTCCGTCGTTCGGGGGGAGAACGACGGTCTGAGTACCCAGCCGTCTTCGATTAACATCAGGTGTTGCAAAAGTCTGACGATCGGAGACGTGAGTGCGGTGACCGTCGTCGGACGTGGGGAGTCCGGGGTCGTCGAGATCCCCCTGGGTATTAATCCCTCCCGGTCAGATGGACCACCATGAAGAACATCGACGATCTGATCGAGAGTGCGGCAGATCTGGCAGAGCACGGCCTTTCGAAGGGCGAGATCGCGGACGAGCTGAACGTCTCTCGGGAGACCGCGAGCTGGCTCGTCGAGCAGAGCGGGAGCGGGACCGACTCGACGAGCGAGCCAAACGGCGGCCCGTACGACATCCACGTGGACTGGAGCACGATCGGCAGGGACAGCAGCCGCCTCGCCGCGGTCGGCTCCGCGATGGCCGATCTCCTGCTCAAGCAGGGCGAAGCGGTCGACCTCGTGATGGGGATCGAGAAGGCGGGCGCGCCCCTGGCGACGACTGTCGCCCGCGAACTCGACGCCGACCTGGGGACGTACGCACCCAGCAAGCACCAGTGGGACGACGACAGCGACCACTCGCTCGACGGCTCGTTCTCCCGGAACTTCGCCCAGATTCGCGGCCGAGACTGCTACGTCGTCGACGACACGATCACCTCCGGGACGACGATGACGGAGACCATCGAGGCGATCCGGAATCAGGGCGGGAACCCCGTCGCCTGTGTCGTCCTGGCCGACAAGCAGGGGCTCGGCGACGTGAAGGGCGTCCCGGTGTACTCGCTGCTGCAGGTCATCCGGGTCGGCTCCGAGGACTAGACGCGGTAGACGGCCGCTTCGTAGGGCCGGAGAGTGGCACCGGAGAGGTCAGTCGGAGACTCGTCGTAGTTCGAAAGGAGACACCCTTCGGGCACCCCGACCGGGAGTTCGACGGACGCCGCGGACACGGACGTGTTCAGCACGACGACGATGCGGTCGTCCTCGTGGCGTCGCTCGTAGGCGTACACCTGTCGGTCGTCCGGCAGCAGATCGCGGAATTCGCCGTAGATCAGCGTCGGCGTCGACGAGCGCAGATCGATCAGCTCCCGGTAGTACGACAGGACCGAGTCGGGATCAGCTCGCTCGCGTTCGACGTTGACCGTGGGGTAGTTGGGGTTGGCGTCGATCCAGGGCTCGCCGTCGGTAAAGCCCGCGTGGTCGTCGTCGGACCACTGCATCGGCGTCCGCGCGTTGTCGCGGGTGCGGTACTCGACGATCGACCTGACCGCGTCGTACTCGCAGTCGCGCTCTGCCATCAGCTCGCGGGCGTGATTGATCGCGTCGACGTCACGGAGGTCCTCGATCGTCGGAAACGGCGCGTTCGTCATCCCGAGCTCCTGGCCCTGATAGACGAACGGCGTGCCCCGGAGCGTGAGCACGAACGTCCCAAGCATCGTCGCCGACTCCCGGCGGTACTCGTCGGGGTCGCCGTAGCGAGAGACGACGCGGGGCTGGTCGTGGTTCTCCCAGTAGAGCGCGTTCCAGCCGTCGTCGGCGAGTCCGGTCTGCCAGCGGTCCGTGATCGCCTTGAGCTCGGTCAGGTCCCACTCGCCGACCGACCAGCGCCCGTCGTCCCCGTAGTCGAGTTTCGTGTGCTGGAAGTGAAAGGCCAGGTCCAGCGGGCCGTCGGCCCCCGCGTAGGTCCGTGCCTGCTCGACGGTCAACTGGGGCATCTCGCCGACGGTCAGCCCGTCGTAGTTCGACAGGACCCGCTCTTCGAGTTCCACGAGGTAGTCGAGCAGCTCGGGTCCGTCGACGAAGTGCTCGGAGCCGACCCACTCGCTGTCGGGGTCGCCGTCCGGGAGCCCCTCGGCCTTCGAGAGGAGGTTGATCACGTCCATGCGGAAGCCGTCGATCCCCTGCTGGAACCACCAGTCGACGATCTCGTAGACGGCTTCGCGAACGTCTTCGTTGGCCCAGTTCAGGTCCGGCTGGCTCGTGTCGTAGAGGTGGAGGTACTGCTCGTCCCGGACCGCGTCGTGTTCCCACGCCGACCCGCCGAAAAAGGAGTCCCAGTTGTTCGGCGGTCGGCCGTCGTCGGTGTCTCGCCAGTGGTAGAAATCCTCGTACTCCGGATCGCCGCGTCGCGATCGCTGGAACCACTCGTGGTCGACCGACGTGTGGTTGACCACGAGATCCATCACGAGGCGCATGTCGCGGGCGTGGATCTCGTCCAGCAGTCGACGCCAGGTGTCCATGTCGCCGAACGTCTCGTCGATCGACCGATAGTCGCTGATGTCGTAGCCGTTGTCACGCTGGGGCGAGTCGTAGACCGGGTTGAGCCAGATGACGTCGACGCCGAGATCGGCGACGTAGTCCAGTTTCTCGATGATACCTTGCAGATCACCGATCCCGTCGCCGTCCGCGTCGTAGAAGCTGCGGGGATAGATCTGGTAGACGACCGCCTCCTTCCACCAGGTGCGTTCCTGTGCCATACGAGAACCACTAGAGAGTGCCTACTTAGACCTTTGCAAGAGATACAACAGCAGTTGTAAACGAATTCCGGCCGGGTGCTACAGGTAGAGTACGTCGTGGCGGTCGAGAGTCAGGTCGGCTCCGACGGCCGAGACCGTCGTCCGGGGCCACTCTCCGGTCACCGAGATGGGCTCGACGCTCTCGTCGGTCACCAGATGCGTGTCCTCGCTCTTTGCCCCCTGGACCGTCGGGTTCCACGAGTACGCCATCGGCAGGAACACCGGCGCGTCGTGGGTCGGCGTCGCGATCCACTCGCGACCGGCGAAGCCGGCCGCGCCGCCCTGGTGGTGGTTCTCCCACTCGCCGGACCAGCCGAGTTTGGCGTAGGCGTCCTGGACGGCCGCGAACACGTCGCCGGCAGTCCCTCCCTCGCGGCCGACGCGCTGGGTCGCCGCCAGCGCCGTGGTCTCGACGCGGGCGGCGTCGTCGGTCCGTTCGGCCAGCCACTCTGGGGCGTCGAAGGCGATCGTCCGGGAGGTACTGACGAAGAGCCCGTCCCGCATCGCCGTGATGCTCGCCAGCGCGTAGTCGCCGAGTTCCGTCTCCGTCGACGTGTAGTGTCGGTACGCGGGCGCGCGCTCGCTCCCGCCGACGAGGACGACCGGTGCCCAGATCCCCTCGGCTTCGAGCTCGCGGTGGATGTCGGCTGTGATCTCCCGTTCGGTCGCGTCGGCGGTGGCGTCGCGCAGGACGCCCTCGAACGCCCTCGTCGCGTCGACGGCCAGCGAACGGTACTGCTCGATCTGGTCGGCCGTCAGGGGCTGTCGCAGATCGCGCGCTTGGACGCTGTCAAAGCCCTCGACGTCGAAGTCGGCGGCCGCGGGCTGCGGGCTGTGTGCGCGGATCGCGTCGGAGACGCCGTCCTCGTACCAGTGGACGGTCTCGACAGGCACGTCACCGACCTCCTCGTCGATCAGCCGCTGACCCTCGATGTTGTTCGTCACGACGGTCCGCTCGTCGCCGTCGTAGCCGACCGCGGCGATCCCGATGTCGGTCGCCCGGTCGACGATGTTGTTCCCGCCGCCGGTGAGCCACGCGAAGGAGTTGGGCCGTGCGAACCAGACCGCTTCGAGCCCCTCCCGTTCGAGGTAGTCGTCCAGCCGATCGAGCAGCGGCGCGACGGTCACGTCGGTCATGCGACGCTCACCCACTCGCCGCGCTCGTCGCTGCGCTCGATCGCGTCGAGGACCCGCTGGGCGCGGAGCCCGTCCTCGAAGCTCGGTTCGTAGTCGGTGCCGTCGCGGACGGCGGTGAGGAACTCGTAGTTCTCGTGGACGAAGGTGTGTTCCCAGCCGAGGACGTGACCGGGCGGCCACCAGTGGTCGACGTATGGATCGTCGGCGTCGGTCACCAGGATCGTCTCGAAGCCGCGGTTGTCCGCGCGCTTGAGCTCCAGTTCGTTGAGGCGTTCGAGGGAGAACCGGAGACTCCCCGCCGAGCCCTCGATCTCGATCGTGTGGTCGTTCTTGTGCCCGTTCGAGAAGCGCGACCCCTCCAGGGTTCCCATCGCGCCCGACTCGAACTCGACCTGGGCGCTATAGGCGTCGTCGACGGTGACTTCACGAGTGTCACCACTCCCTTCGACCGGGCGCTCGTCGACGAACGTCCGGAGGTGGCCGCTGAGCCGTTCGATGTCGCCCGCGGTGTCGCCGAGCAGGAAGTGCGCGAGGTCGACCGTGTGCGCGCCCAGGTCGCCCAGCGCGCCGCTGCCGGCCATCTCCTCGTCGTTGCGCCAGCTCCAGGGGGCCTCGGGATCGAC
>Ga0207754_100429_pt1 | contig 16865 bp, 20 predicted proteins | sample A23E1SouthBayCA_FD_187728 | JGI IMG/M metagenome (GOLD analysis project Ga0207754, IMG submission 187728) | Aerobic enrichment media microbial communities from Eden Landing Ponds, California, USA - A23 E1 (SPAdes) | ecosystem: Environmental > Aquatic > Marine > Unclassified | place: Emeryville... | reverse complement strand
TTGCTCATAGTGTTCTCCGTCTCGTTTGCGATGGGAGACGGCTGGCGGTACGCTTGGCGTGGTCTAAAACCCATGCAAATCGTGGTGAAAGTGAAGCTGCGCCACTCCGACTGTCCCGTGTCAATCACTGGACAGTGGCTGACTGGTTTCGGATGTAAGCCGTCTGGTTTCCGCGTATGTACACACATTCTTCTCTGCCGGGGGTGGACCTTGTGCTCTCTCTGATGAGCGTAGTACAGTAGGTTCACCGGGATTAACGATACCAGGCTGGTAGTTAGCGGTGAAATGCACGATCTAACCGGTTTCCAACGTGACCTGCTCCATATAGTACATGGGCTATCCGAGCCTCATGGCATAGCCATCAAGGAAGAGATAGATGAGTACTATCAGCAAGATATCCATCACGGGAGGCTATACCCAAATCTGGACACGCTTGTTGAGAAAGGACTCGTCGAAAAAGGAGAGAAAGACGGGCGGACCAATGTCTATGCAACCACACAGCGTGGTGAACGAGAGCTTACTGCTCGGAGTGAGTGGGAGAGCCAGCACGTAACCACTCACCTTTCCTGACAGTTTGTATCAGGGGCAGCATCGTAGTTCACGCAGTAGCTATTTTTCAGCGTTGAGTGGTTGAATACGCCGTTCGATAAGTGTGCGAATTGACCGCTGCGAGTCCTATCAATTTCAGATGCTATTCGGGGCGCGTATGCATCACTGCTTGTATAGCGAGAATAGAGGATATAGATCAGCCGAAACAGATTTTCATCACGAGCGTATTTTGACGGCAATAATTTTATCATATTCTCAGACAAATACTGACATAGACAGACACCAATGCCAATCAGAATCGATTCCAGTGGAGGGGACACGCCGCCCGTTAAACCGGGCACGAACGCCCACAAACTGCTCACGGTGTTGCTTGACCATCCTGACATGGGGTTCAGCCCGAAGGAACTGACGGAACTGACCGATGTTCCGCATTCCAGCGTCCACAAGACCCTCTCCCGACTCCAAGAGAAGGGCCTCGTTCGGAAGGTCGATTCCTACTGGGCGGTTGCCGGGGACGTCGCAGCCTCGGAGATTGCGAACGCTGTGAGCCTCCAGCAAATCGAGGCCGAGTATGGTGACGACGCCTACGGCGACGATGACGAGTGGGCCGGCGAAGCGCCTGATTTAGGAGAAAACGCGTAGGATGGCCTACGCACAAGGCAGTGTCGTCCTCGCGCCAGCAACGTTCAAAAGCGGGGTCCGGCCGTACCTCGTCGTCTCGAACCGGAACCGACCGTTCTTCGGCGATCGGTATACGGTTGCAGTCATCACGTCGACCGAGCGGGAGACGGCAGTTGAATTGACGGCCGATTCGCTCACGGAAGGCGAACTGAAGACGTATCCGAGTTACGTGAGTCCGTGGTCGCTGCACGTTTTTCCCCACCAAGAGATCACCAAGCGTGTGGCGCAAGTCGACGACTCAACCATGACTATCATCGCAGACAGTATACACGAACTGACCCGAGTACTGTGATGAATCGATTCTCTGTACTGACCACTGCATAGTACCGCTTGCAGCAGGGTTCTCATCGACCAATCAGAATTGCGCGCTTGAAGTCGCCATTGCCCTCAGTCAAAGCTTGATCTCAGCAAAAGCTTGGTCGATAATCTCCTCACTCGGTGCGTTCAGATATGGTTCGATGGCGGCGAAACTGTCCCAACCACCGACAGCCATCACCACGCGAGGATTCATTTGCTCGTCGACGAGGAGTCGCTGGGCATACCGGCGACGGAGGTCATGTGTACTCACTTTCTCAAAATCGTCCTTGCCGGTCGCTTGTGCTGCACGGTTGGCGGTACGCCTGACAACCGCGCGAACGCCGGGTTGAGTCAGATCGATGAATGGGTCGTTGGGAGCGATGTTGTGTTCGTTCTGATACCGTTTGAGATCGCGCTCAACGCGGTCGGGGAGGTAGGCATCGCGAGGCTTTCCACCGTTACCGCTGGTGTCTTTCCCAGCTGTGACTCTGAGTCGGTACTGGCCGCTGTCAGCTTCTTTCACGTTGGCAGGACATACCTGGGGAATCTCGAAGGCCCGAAGACCGACAAATGCCCCGAGTTGAATGATTATGTCGTCGCGTTGGCTGTTGGTAGCTCGGCGCAGATCCTCGATTTCACCGTCGGTGAGCCACACCTTATGCTCGTTTCCAGCAGTCGATTCGATACGCATTACGATTACTTTTATTTCCGTTAGTAAAGTATCTAGCGGTTGGTAGATGAAGGGGTATACACACCGGATCTCCGCTGTCAAACACCGAATCTGTTACGGCTTGTACGACAAATCGTCACTCCACTCTCAGAGTTACTTTCACCACTGAATAGGTGGAGAACCTGCTCGGTAGGCCTGCGCAGTTTACTCCGTACTAGTTCCGATCTGGTATAGCAACAGGCCGCTAGCTAAAAGAAGCCCTCCAAATATCAATTCAAATATACCGCCCGGAAGTAACTGTGAGTAGCCTAATAATGGGTTAGTGAGGATTATTATACCGACGACTAGAACAAATAGAGACAGAATATATTTTACGGTCTCCTGATAGTTCATCCTAGCAAACCTGTCGTATCTGACTCAACTAATATCTTGATGTACTGAAGTCAGCAGAGAACTGTGAGAAGTAAGGCGGTTATTTATCAAGTCGGCTGTCCATTCTACGAATAACGATATTACTGTGGATACGAATCGAGCTGTTTCACCCACTATTTCGGTTATTCTGATGGTCGCAATTGCAGTCATACTAACCGCAACTATTTCGATATTCGTTCTTGGATTCACAGAAGATCTCAACGATACTGCGCCAGTTGTAGGTCAAACGAGCGGTGAATTTGTCCCAGGAGCAGACGAACAAGAGGTTCTGATAACACATGTTGCAGGTGATAGCGTTGCAGTTGAAAACATGGAGATAGTTGTCAGAGCAACTGGACCGGATGTTGATAGTGAGACGCGATTGGTTAATTTGCCAGCTGAAGGAAGCGATATTGATAGCGTGAATATTGAGGGGGACACCGGGATAATAAGCGAGGGGCCCGGTGAAAGTGGGCCGTCAGACCCGAACCAGGTCATAATAGAAGACTACCCGACGGATGATGATCTATGGGATGCAGGGGAGACGATACAATTCGAAATAAACGTTGGTGGCGCTGACTTCCGTGAGTCACCTAATGGTCCTGAGGCTGACGGACTTGAAGTCACTATTGTCTATACTGATACCGATTCAACTGCTATCTTGTTTGAGGACACATTCAGACCGTAATCAACATATAGTGGCGTTAGGCCGTAACTGTTGAATACGCGCTGTGCATCTTGCACTGGCCCACCTGACAAAGATCGGATAAACCTGTTTCGCTATCTTCGGTAAGAGCCTCCGACGTTTGCTGGATGGTGTACCGTTCCTTGCCGTGGAGGAGATCACTCATTGCTGTCTCCGTGGATCGCTGGCGGCTGGTGCAAACGGTTAGCCCCGGCCTGCGTCAGCCGGATGGTTTCCGAGTCACCTCGTGTCACATCTGCGTCAGCCACGGCATCGAAAAACGTCGTAAGCTCCTGCCGATAACCCGGTGACCGCTGTTCCGCCATTTGAACAGGTGTTTGGGGCCGGTCGTCACGCGGTGTCGCGCGATTCATAACGTAGGTGCGTGCAAAGGCCAGTTGGATGGAGTGAGCGGCGTTGGTCAGCCATGGCGGGAGCGATAAATTTGTCTGACGGTTCTTGACACCCTGTGGTGCCCCGAGGACGGTCACCAGCCGTCCAAGGGGAGCCGCGTCCTCTGTAGGCCGGACCTCCGTGGCGCGACCGGCATCGTCCGCCCGGACTGCCTCAGGCTGCTCATCCAAGGCACGCAGCAGCCGGTAGGCCCGCTGTTCAGTCGCCTTATCCTCAACAGCTAACTGTGGTACCCAGTGACTGGTGATCGACCCGCCAGAAAACACCCACGCGATAAGAACCCCAAGGTTGTGCAGGGTCGGTCCGTCCCAAGTCAGGTCAAGCCAACCGTGGGCCTCGCAGGCTTGGATGCCCCGCATCGCGTCAGGCATACTATCGTCCAACCACGGCCGGACGCGACCTGGTGGGATCTCCTCACCGATTGCGTTGGCCACCGCGTTCCGGCCGGCATCCGGATTCTGAGCTGTGTAATCAAGCATTGTGAGATACTGTTGGCACAGTTCCCACGGCGTTGCGTCAGCCGTCGTATTGTAGGTGTTCGCAAAGGCTTGCGAGAGTGCGGCTTTGTCTGTCGGATCTGTGATAAACATCGGTGAGTCGGAACGATTAGGTGTGGGAGTTATTCGAGAGTGATGGTCTACGACCTGATTTGGCCCCACTAGGTTCGGGGATAACAGCAGTCTTTGGTATACTGCAAGCCGAAGTTCCCTAGCTCAGCACACTCACTGTGGGCAGCGAACGGGAAAATGGGGAAGCATAGTTACGCATTGGGGGCCTCAAATTTCCCAAGAGTAGCAGTGCTGTCTCCTGATTCACTGGTGTAAATGACACGAACAACGTCGTCGTTGTCTATTTCAACGTTAATTGAACTCCCGGCAACAACCTGGCTACCGCTGGTCCCCCAGTCTATGGTATCACTGCCATCGGTGACTGTCAACCGATTATCCTCGATACTATCTCCACCGTTGTGCGTTATGGTAAGCGCATTACCACCACTCCCGAGACTCTTACTTGGAGTAGAATCTGGGGACTGGTCGTAGTCAAAACTGAAACTTGCCTGCGGTGCAGTGTTACTTATGCTGTCACCCAACCCTAACACAAACGTTGCAATCACTGCTGCAAGAATTACGGTTATTGCAACCATAAGTATAACCCCTATAACTGGACTGACAGCCTTTTCATCGCCGTTAAACGCTGATTTCGTTGTTTCGATTAAGTTCATGTTTGGTTAGTTTGGTTAGTTTTGTTCTCAGCTTCGTAGTGCAATGTCTGGACAGGGTTTATATCCCACGTGCTTATCTGGGACAAGTTCCTTTTCCAAGAGCACCCTGTGGCAGGCCCACTTTAGACGCTCCGGCTTATTGCTACCTATTGATCGATCAGTATGTACGCTTAATAAGGCCACTCTCGAAGTATCAAATATTGAAATTGGAGAGGATCGGTGGGGTTTGAGACGGAAGCATTTTTAATACCATTCGCCAGCGTCGAGGTGGTAATTATACACAAATCAGCCCTAAAAATCGTCCTTAGTGGACGTTCGAGTCCGGTTCTCCAAGCCCGTTCCGGTAGCACGGCCAGCACGGAAGCCCCAGCGCCCCAACAGTCGCGGCTATGTGGCAGATACGCGCGCTGTATTCATCACGAAGCGTTCTATCTCTCGTCAAGTAGGACGACTGACTGAGCTCGGCAAGGGTCAAGTCAAGAAGAGAGTTTGCTGCCTACGCGTCGGGACCTTCAAACTGTCCGAGCGTAGCAGAACTGTCGCCAGATGGTTGTGTGTAAATCACTCGGATTGTGTCACCACTGTCAATGGTAAAAGCATCGCTGTCTCCTGCGGTGATTTCGTTGTCCGATGCTGTGAATACATCATTACCATCTCCACCGCTCAAACTGTTACCTTCGTCGTCACTTATCGAGATCGCTGTAGCATCAATGGAATCTCCACCATCGTGCGTAACGGTCAGAACTCCGTCAGTAGAACCAGTACCTCCTTCTAAGTCAGTTAGGCTATTAGTGGTTTGGTCTTCGTAGTCAAAACTGAAACTTGCCTGCGGTGCAGTGTTACTTATGCTGTCACCCAACCCTAACACAAACGTTGCAATCACTGCTGCAAGAATTACGGTTATTGCAACCATAAGTATAACCCCTATAACTGGGCTGACAGCCTTTTCATCGCCATTAAACGCTGATTTCGTTGTTTCGATTAAGTTCATGTTTGGTTGGTTTTGTTCTTGGCTTCGCAACGCGATAGCGAGACAGGAGTTACATCCTACGCACACATCTCCCAAGGGCGCGTTGTAGGAGACTCACCTTGCTCGCCCCCGCGCTGTTATAGCCTATAAGATGATTACTTAGCGCGTTCTTATAAGATGCTCCCCCATAGTCTCAAATATTGTAATTGGAGCCACTCAACACAGTCTCAAGGCAGAAGCTTTGGGTCAGCGATCGCCAGCACCGAGCCAGAATACCAGCATTTTGACCTCCTCCTCCGCGTGAACGCAGAGGAATCCCACCACGGGATTTCAGGCCGAGTGTAGCGGCCTGTTGGTTTCAAGACGCATACGTTCCACGCGTCGTCTGCTGGGGTTCAGCATCAGCGTGGCTGTCTTGTGACCCGGTCAAAGAGGCCCCATCCGTAGCCGAGTCATCGTCACCGGCCTTCTGCCGGGAACTCCGGTCGCTTCGGGGGTGACTCTCTTCACTACGGTAGCGGTCTGCAATGTTTATCGCCCCGTTCACGTCGGCTTGATACTCGCCGACCCAACAGCCGCCGTTCGAGCATCTGAACGTCGCCTGTCGTGGTCGGTAGCCGTGTTCTCCACAGGTGTGGCACGCCTTCGACGTGTTCCGGGGATTCACTGTCTCGACGGGAATCCCCTTTTCGGCGGCTTTGTAGCGAATCTGTGCGTGGAGCTTGGCAAAGCCCCATCCGTGCAACCGTCGATTCATGTACTCGCCGTAGTCCATGTTCTCGCGGATGTACGTCAGGTCTTCCAGCACCAGCACTGGGTTCTTGACAGACTCGGCGTACTCCACGACCTCACGGGTTACACGGTGGAACACATCGTCAATCTGGTCCCACAGCGAGTCGCCGTAGGACTCCGCGATTCGCTCACTGCCGCGCTGCTGAAGCCGTCGCTTGGCGGTGAAGTAGGTTTTGCGGAGCCGACGAACGGTCTTGCCGTCGTCGACCCACAGTCGGGGGCGAACAGGAGAACCAGAGCCGTCGCGGTGACACACCGTGACGAGACTCGCTTCTCCAATGTCCACGCCTATCGGCGTCCTGTCGAGTCCAGCGAGACAGGGCTCGCCAGACTCGTCTGGCGGTGTCCGCTCGTCGGTGGACGCCTCAGATTCGTCCTCCACGCCGCGGGTAACGGTGATGTGGAGATACCACGTTCCGTCCCGCTCGAACAGCCGACTTTCACCCATTTCGGCGTCGTCTGCGTACAACGCTTCGAGCCACTCCCGCTGTTCGGGATTGGCGCGTGCCGGAATCCAGAGGTGGTAATCCTCGTGGTGCGGGATTTTGACGTACCACTCGATGGCGTTCTGTGGCTGGTGGTCAAGTTGCAATCCCTCGTTGGTGAACCGCACCGGGTGGTTGTCGTGAAGCTCGTCGGCGTCATAGCTGTTCCCACAGAGTTGTGGGACGTACTGCTTGAGGGCGTTTTTGGCGTAGCCGCTCAGGTCGTACTCAACAACCACGTCGTTGGCCGCTGACTGTGTGCCACAGCCAGCGGCGAAAGCGGCTTGAAGTGCCTGCTGGTACGCGTCCTGTGTCTCACGAAGCCTCTGTCGCTTGTGGGTGTTCGGGTCCACAAGCTTCAGTTCGAGCGTTTTCGTGAGTTCGGTCACGCTTGGACCTGCTTGTGTCGGTCGATGTAGTTCTCGACAATTTCGCTGGAGACGTGCCCGGCTGTGCCGGCGTAGTAGCCGCGTGCCCACCTGATTTTCTCGCCGTCGTGGTCGGCATGGCGGTGGTTATATTTCCGTGAGGAAATGCCCTTGAACCAGTTGGCGAGCAGTGATGGGCTGTGTTTGGGCGGGCTACTGACGAACAAATGAACGTGGTCGGGCTGAACAGTCAGGTTTTGAATGTCCAAGCCTTTCTCGTCGGCAATTTCGTGGAGGATGGATTCCACACGGTCGGCAACTTCTCCCGTCAGTACCGCGTTGCGGTATTGAGCGGAACTGCGTTCCGCGATATCCGCAGAACCGTCGGTTCTGCGAGACTTCGGGAGCCACACTATGTGGTAGTTGAGGTTGTAGGTGGCGTGCCGTGTGGTCTTCATCCGTGCTACACACTATAGTCATGTCATGGCAAATATTTTGCGGAAACGGTGGGAAATCCAGCCCTCAATAGAACGGTGGAGTGTCACACTATGCTGTCCGCTCGACCCCCGCCTGTTCGCTCCTCGGTTCCGACAGAGCGTCGAAACACTCGTCACTCACGGGAAGGGCGGGGGTATGCGCTCGTATCTCTATCAGATGTCGTGGCACATCTGAAGGAATTCATTGAATTACCTGTTCGATGAGAGCCGCGTAACCACATCTGCAAAGGCGACGTTCTTGCCCACATCAGTGATCTCGACAGTAACACGCTCTCCGATGTCAGTATCTGGAACAATCACGACAAATCCGCGCTCGACACGAGTAATCCCGTCACCTTTGTCACCGATATCTTCGATGTCGACAGTGCGTTGCTCACCTTCTTCGACTGGCGGTTCTGGTGGCTCACGTTCACGCTGTGGTTCTGAACTGGGTGGCTCCTCGGTTTCAGTATCCGTCGGCAGCGACAAAACCGCGACACGGTATGTCTCGCCTTGCTGTAGATCACCGAGCTCCAGTTCTTGCTCTGGGATTTCGACCACGTAGGAGTTTTCGCGCTCTTCGATAGACGCAGAAAACAGACACCGAAGTTGGGAAGGAATATCCATCACTAGTCTCCTATGCGAGATACTTCCAGAGACGCACTTGAGTCTGCTGTCTGCGACTACTCCGGTGCAATAACCTCGTTACACGCTGGACACTCCGCCCAAATGCCCTCTGTCCCATCGTCTTTCTCGTATTCGACTAGAATCCATGGGCTCGTAATGCGCTCGTCACAGTCTGGGCACCGACCAAGACTCTGCGTATCGTCAGACATGGAAGGGGGGTGGAAGGAGCGTGTGACAGTGTTCCTTCCACACAAAAATTGCCTATCCTTTGATATAAGAGTTTAGCCACTGTCGCGCGCTCATTCACAGAACCGTTCGCTCTGCTGTCACGGCCACACCTCTACCACTGTCACTCCAGTTTCAGCACCCACAAAGCGTCCGGTACTGATTGACCGCAATTGTAGACGAAAGCCACTGGCGGCACAGGTTGAGTGTGAGTGTTCGACTAACAGACAACAGCTGGCCGATGATGCCGAGTCGAGGCTGGTCGCCGCCGACAACGATAGCGTAGCCACTACGAAGCCAGACGTTCCCGGTCGATGCCTATCGAGTGAATCAGTCGTCTGGTGGCTTGTTCGTGGGAATCTCACGTCTCACTGACAGTGCGTTCCACGCCGGACAGGTAACCTGTACGACTGTCGTCAAGGAGACACTGACAGAGTGGGGTCGGAAGAGTGCTGACACGCACCAGAAGTGGGTGGCTGAGGAAGTGCCTCTTGCGTGCCAGCATAATCTCTGCCGCCGGCGCTCAGACTGGCGAATTTGTGGGTGGGCACGAGCGCCGACACTGGCACATGAAAGTATTCAGGCATAAATCCAGCTATAGCTCGATTCTGCCGATGTCCGCTACGAGATCGATATCGAGCATCTCTCGAACCTTCTCAATCCCGGACTGGGGGTGCCAGTCGATGCCAGCGTAGTGAGTACGTGGGCGCCGCCATGAACTGAGTTCGGATGTAAGGTCACGCGCCCAATGTGCGCTCCAGTTTCACTTCGGTGGCAATACATTCTAGGTTGTTGTGGCTGATAAATAGTATATGAGCGAACCAATCCCCTTGGGCCGTGCTTGTCGGCGCTGCGGTGAGCAAGTCTACTTGATTGTTGAAACAGAGCGAGGCGTGTATACTGACGATCTAGAAGCGCTCCTGCAGACAGCACCTGGCCAGCGAGCACTCATCAAGACAGACTGTGACTGTCCGACTCCACGAGCAGTCGCATTGGAAGGCACAACCCCGCCCCAGACTGGTCAGTCATCTCAGTAGCTATGTCTCAGTAAGGTCAACAATGTCGGTGCTTTCGAATTGGTCTCGCGAGACATTCAGACGCTTCAGCAGTAATCGCCAAGATATCTGCCGGCTCTTGCTTGGGCCCATAGTAACGTGATCTTGCACGAACCAATTGTCGAGAATGTCATCAACTGTTTCAACGGGAGCGATTAGCTTGCCAACCTCTTTTTCTGTTCCGTCTTCAACAGTATAGACAACGAAAAAATAAATCGATTCGTTGAAATCCTCCTCAATTGTCTGAACGAGTTGGTCATGATGTGATTTCCAAAGCTTGAATGAGCCATACCGGCCCTGCTCTCCATTCCTCTTCTCGTAGCGGTCAACACAAGATTTGACTTCAATCTTATACCAAAATTCCTCAACAGGCCGAGTGACTGTATCAACCCAAGGATCTAAAGAAGCCCGGAGAAAGATACCAGAGTTACCGAGAACAGCGTGCGCGAGCAGTTCTGCGTTATATCCCCTTGAAGATGCGGTTTCGCCCCCACGTCCCTGACAGTTGTTCCCATCTATTGATTCACGGACATCTTCTAACTTGATCTCGGGATGGGGCACCCGGTCATTTGTAGGAGTGTCAGTCATTTAGATTTCCCTCGACTGTCACTCTTCTGACGGCCCATAATTAGCAAGCGGGCTGGTATGCTTTGTACCCATGCTTGGATGGGTCCACCAGAGTACGCGATTCCGTGCGCCCAGTGCTTGTCACTACCACACATATTGAGGGAATAGTATGCGCTACAATATAAAAATCTCATTGATTAATGAGCTTTAGGACACCGTTTAGTTATCAAATCTGATATATCACAGGGTGAAGTTGAGTTGGACAGGTGACGGACCGAGTGAGACAGCCAGCCTCTTGGATGCAGTTACCCATTGATGAGCGAATTCTAGAGGCATTGGAATCATCCGGCATGATCCTCTCTCCCGCTGTCATAGCACTCAATATCGACAAATCACGAGGGGAGGTCAATCGACGCCTCTCAACACTCGTCGAATATGGGCTGGTCACTCGGGTAAAGCGAGGCTACTACGAAATCACAGCCAACGGAAAACAGTATCTCGCAGGTGACTTGGATGCCTCCGAACTTGACCCTGACAATGCCTGAATACTCACCAACTATGCGCTTACTCTGACCCGCTATGATTGACTGAGTCTGCAATGTCTTCACAGTCCTTGCAGAGTCGGCCATACTCGTCGGTGCAAATACCTTCGAGCGTAGGGACCTCTGTGTGACAATTTGAGCAGCGAACCATTATTGAAATATAGGTATCGTTGTCTTTCCGTCTTGCGATTTGATGCCTTCTTGTCTGCTTGGAGTTGTGGCACATTCCACAAAGCAAATGCTTACTCGATGTCACCGACTGAGTCTTAGGCCGGGAGTCCAACCGGTTGTTGTTCAATTTCTGCTCCAAACCACACAGTTTGCCGAGTCAATTCAGTATGGTAGCTTCCAGACAGCAATCTCGCCACTCGAACCCACGGTTCTATCCACGGAAGTTCCGCTACAAGCCTCTCGGTATCGATCCCTGGACCGAAGAAGAGGGCTCCCAGCGGATCGTCCGGGTCTGCTACTCGATTCCCAGCATCATCGACGAGCGAGAGGACAGTCTCATACAGCACGTCCCGGGGCACTGCATGGTCGTCGTCAACGACGTCGGGGCAAACCTGAGTTCCGCGCTCGTCACCAGTCGCGAACGGGAGAGTGAACCGATAGTTCCCATCATCAGTTTCCCGAACCAAATCCAGCGCCACCAGCGCATCGAGATTCCCGTCACTACGGAGCGAGCGTGGACTTACCCCAGCCCTTTCGGCTAGCTCTGTCTTCGAGAGTGGGTGTGCCGACCGCAGTAGCGCTGCGACTGTCTTCGAGACTGTTGGCGTCGCGTCGGGTAATAGTTCCTCGGCGTCAAGCTGTGCCAGCGCCACACGGACCTCATCAAGCCGTATCGGCCGCTGCTGTGACTCTTCGCCTAACCGATTCAGTGCCGCCGACAACGCCCACGGGTTGTTCACGAGCGTCTGACAGAGCGTCACGGCCTCGGGAGTCGCTGTCAGGTTCTTCCGTTCACCAACGCGATTCAGCACTCCGACGTAGTCCGAGCGGTCGGCTTCTCGCAGCGGAACTTCGACGGCGATCTCTGGCCTATCCTCACGGACTGGCAGCGGATCTGCAAGATGGTCAGCCAGCGGCTCAAGCACTCGGTCAGGGCTGGGACTCCGGACCACCAGTGAGCCGATATATGTGCCATATGGGTCTGCGGCATCAACCTGTGGGGACAGAGCGGTTTCGAGCTTTGCCGGGCGGTCCTCGAACAGTTGCCGATAAGTCGCGTAGTGGCCGTATGTCGATTGAATTGTCGCAGCAACGCTCACTGTTTCCATAATGTCATCGATGTCGCTGTCGTTGACCGGGCTGGGGACACGGAGTTCGCGGATGAGGTCGACACCAGCGACGTCCAACAGATGAGCGAGAGACCCAGCAAGGCCGTGTGCCGACCGCATAATCTCACTTCGGAGTTGTCCCCGGTCATCGCACTCGTCATCGCGAAGATCCGTCGTCATTTCGGCCAGTTCCTGTCCCCACTGGATGAAGTTGTCTCGGAGAACCTGTGGGTCGTTTTCGGCGTCACTGGAGAGACAGCCGATGCACCGAGCTGATCGAAGGATGAACGGCGAAAGGTCGATCTCGTCCAGTCGGTCTAGTGGAAGCACGTTGTCGAACAACCGGGGCGACGCCAAACTCAATGCAATGCTCGTTATATACTGGAGGGGCGTTGTTCCCCGGACGGCGACAATGACCTCGTCGCGGTCGGCGTCGTGGCTCACGCCCCGAACATGGAGGTCTTCAGTCGGCGTTGAGCGGCTATCAGCAACATTCCCTCGGGAGACAGTGATTGCCCCGGGCGTCGCGAGAGATGCCGTCGCATCGTGAGTTGTGCGGTCAAGGAAACGTGTGCGGTACGGAGCGGTGTCGGAGTCGTCTGTGGAGGCGGCAGCGGTGCCGGCGGCGGCTGGCGGGTGCTGTCCAGGCGGGGCCTCCCTCTCAGGCGCGTGATTACACGGCCTCTTGCGAGACTTTCCGGTACCGCCAAACAGCGAATCGAGTGTGGACTGACGGCCGATTTCAGCGTCGAGACGGTCTAACAGAGCCGAACCACTATTACGGAGCGAAATATGGTTGCCGGCACCAACTGAGTAGCAGTCAACCAGTCCAAGTTCTTTGAGGATACTGAGATACTGGCTTACCGTTGAACTGTCGCGACGAAGCATTTCGGGTAGGGACGCCTGTGGGACCGTTTCTGTCGGCTCATCGCTTAACGCCCGCAAGAGTTGGACGGGTCCACCCACGGGGTCAAGCGTACTGAGAGCGTCGTCGACAACCTTCTCAGTCGGGTGGTCGCTGTGATGGGTAGTATTCAGGTAGTTGTCAAAATCCAACGGCAGGTCAGAGCGATGCGTGTTGGCCAGCCAGCAGGCCGTGCGGCCTGTACAGAGTAGATAGACATTGCACTGTGTATCGAGGATTGAGAGCAGTTTCAGTGTGTCCTCACGCTGCTGTCGGGGGCGCTTGGCAAAATCAGTCTTGTCGATATGGGCTGCAATAGTAGGTGTCTGGTCAGCAGCAGCAAGGACAGCGAGTGGTCCGTCAGCAAGATCGGAGTCTATTGCTTCATCGAGCGTTGGGTAGTCGGCCCAGACAGGAGCAACTTGGCCTTGTCCAAGAGCGGCAGTGTATCGGAGTGCGTTTTCGTGTGCCACGCTTTCCGGCGGTGTTCGGTCAGGGGCGGCATCGGGTTCCCTGGCGGCGTCAAGCCAACCCACCAGCTGTGCGTATCGGCCGTCACGAGCAGTCACCCCGGCGTCGCGAAGCGTCGACGTCCACTCACGCTTCGATGTTCCTGCAAGTAGTTGCCGAACTGCATCAGTGAGAGTAGTCTGGAATGGTCTAGACGACAGGATAGAATGCAAGACATCAGATGGGGGTGCGTCGCTAACATCGACTCTAGTTGCATCAAGTCGGTCCTGACCCCTGAGTGAGAGTTTCACTGCGCACCACCGAATAGCCAAGTTTCGCCGGAATTTACGGCTTTCATCGGCCAGCACTCCGTATTAGAGGCTTAGCTGACGATGGGAGAGAACTAATAGTCTGGAGCGATAAGGAGCAGACACGGCCCACACGCTCCAACGATTTAGCGCACAGGACCTTTCCACAATCATATGCGCTGAATCGCGGGTGGCCCGTGTCAGCCCCTCTTGGGGCTAACACGTACATTCTGAGTGGCTACTCTATTCGCCGTCACCTCCGTTCTCGTCGTCTTGGTGGTATGTGATTTCGGCTTCCTCAATCGTGATCTCCACCCAAATTTCTTTTCCGTCCTCGGGTTGGATGCCGTGTCGCTCACGGATGTTGCTGGGAATGGTCACGCGCCCCCTCTTGTCAAGTTCCAGAGGTTCTTTGCGGCCAATCTCAACGTGCTCTGAATCGTCCCCTGTCATTTGTCTTGCCCATAATTACTGTGAGCTACTGTAATAATACTTGTTGTCACCCATTTCCACCGCCTAATAAGGATTTCTGCAGTATTCAATTGGCCTCACAGGCGATGAGGCCAACTCAATAAATTTTTTGGGGTATAAAAGTGTATATAAAAAACCGGAAATTGAAGTTAACTGCGTATATCTTTATGTCCAAATACCTAAGACACTGCGGAAATATGGGGCATATATGGGGAAGAAGAATGTTGGATATGCTCCCGCTGAAGCCGTCATCAAATATGACTCTGAAGCCGAGGAGCTAGGGCTTTCTCGTAGTGAATATATCAGAAAATGTATCGAAGTTGGTCGGCTCGTTTTTCGGAGTTCTGGGGAGATGGATATCGAACGACTCCGCAATCTCAGTGAGGGAGCAGGACCGGCCTCGTTCGATTCGTCACTCGAAACTACTGAAGGAGACCTCACAGGGGCCATCCTATCAAATCTCCCTGTAGACGAACACCGTGCGCTCACGAAAGAGGAAGTCCGGACAGCAGTCTTCGGGACCGAGGACGAGCAGCGTGAACAGATCACAGAGGCACTGAAGCAACTTAGTCAACAAGACAAAATCCGGCCACTGGTCGATGACGGATACATAAAAACCAATGAGTAACACGAGTAATCAAGAAGAGAAGCGCGAGAAGCGTGACACATCCCGAGTCAATACACGGACCCGCGAAGAACGTCGTGAGCAGGCCGAACGAGAGTGGCGCTTGAGGCCGATCAAGCGATTTCTGAAAGACAGAGAAGGTGAGATAACATCGGAAGACTTGCAAAGTAAAGAACGAACAGTCCGTCGATTTGATCGGTATCTGCATGAGGAGATCGCTCCCCGTGTCGACGCCTCCATCCTTGATCTCCGCGATGTCGTTGAAGCCGATATTGCCTCATTCCGTGACGATGAACTAAAACCAGACCCCAACCTCGCTGATCGTACAGTTGCAAATAAATTGGGTGCCTTGAGCCACTTCTACAACGTTCTCGAAGAAAACAACGCATTTGCCGGAAACCCAGTGAAGAGCCCGCTAAAGACATTCAAACAGAATCACGATCTCGAAGCAGAGCGGCCACATATCCCCTTCCACCGGATGCAGCGATTTGTGAACTGGCTGACGCTCCCGTTTAGCCGTGCCTTCTGGCTATCCGGACTCAAACACGGTACGCGATTTTCCGAAGTCGTCAACATCGATTTGCGTTGTCTGCATGTCGATCATCCGGTATTCTGGCAAATCGTCGAAAACCACGACGTGCGACTAGACCCTCGGGTTCGAGATAAGCCGGATACTCTGTTGATATATGAGGGATTCAACGAAGGCGACGAAATTCCGAACAAAAAGACTCCAGGCCCAGAGACGGAAGGTGAAATCCGAGACTCAGTGAAGGGGAACAAGCGCAAGGAAGATGGCGGGAGCATCTTGCCGCTCGATAGCGAACTGAAGACAGCACTTATCGAATGGCTGCTCACCCGTCCACCGACGTACGACCGCATTGTCAACCCGCTTTTCGTTTTTGGAGGGTCACACGACGTGCGCCGGCCAACAGCCGAAGGGATGTATCACAGACTGTGGTTGAATGACTCTTACACTGACAGTATTCAGCAGTTTGGGGCTGAAGAATCGCTTGATGAGTGTCCGGACTGTGGTGGCAGCGTGATTGAGGAGAATCTAGAGCAGGGCGAGAAGCCAGGACGCCGGTTCAGATGCCGAGACTGTCGGACCGAACACTGGCGGTCGATTTACTGGGACAACGGCCTCGTGACCGAACAGAAGACGACCTTCCACGTCGCCAGACACTACTTCAGCAACGCTCACAGTCCGGCCAAGTCGGAATTACATGACGGAGCCATCCCCGACCGGGTTCGCAAAAAGCGGATTCGTGGCGATTCGGATAACAATGGCGACACCGAGGACCAGACGTACATGACCGCAAGTTACGAACAGTACGATGAGGACGTTCGAGAGCCGTATCTGGATGGGATCTACAAATTCGACCTCTACGATTCAGTGATTCCAGCGGCTGGGGAAGGCTGGCAGCGATGACTCAGAAACCCGGTGATGATCTGCCGACGCCCGGCCCGAACGAGCCGATCCCGGCGTGGGACGAATACCGCCAGCTGCGCGAGGCCGTTCACGACTATCTGGACCACGACCCGGACGACCCGGCGTGGGACGACATCTGGCGGGCGCTGGGCGCAATCATGGGTGAGTACCAGCGGGATGCCTTCGCTCAAGCGTTCGACCTCGACGAGCCCGCCGAGCAGGCCTGCATACGGCGGCTCATCACGGGCGACGATGAGTGCCCGCACTCACCGCTCGAAGCCGATGACGACCCGACTGGGCCGCCTCACAGCCCGCCAGCAGACGACCACGCGACACTCTGGCTCGACGATGGGGAGCCGGCA
>Ga0207754_100426_pt1 | contig 16986 bp, 11 predicted proteins | sample A23E1SouthBayCA_FD_187728 | JGI IMG/M metagenome (GOLD analysis project Ga0207754, IMG submission 187728) | Aerobic enrichment media microbial communities from Eden Landing Ponds, California, USA - A23 E1 (SPAdes) | ecosystem: Environmental > Aquatic > Marine > Unclassified | place: Emeryville... | reverse complement strand
CCCGCCAGTTCCTTCGCCGTCTCCTCGGCCTCGCCCTCGTCCTCGACGGGCTGTTGGACGCCGAAGGCACCGGTCCCCTGCTCGGGAAACAGCGGATCGAGCTCGTCGTCGATCCGGCGAGCCACCTGCGATCCCACGCCCTGCACGTCGTAGGGGTTCCTGGCGTAGGTCTTGAGCTGGAAGACGCCGGCAGCCGGGTGGCCGATGTAGAGGTCTTCGCCGATGCCGCTCGCGCGGTCGCCGCCGACGGCCCGCCAGCCACCGGGATCGGCGTTCGATTCGACCACGTCTTCGAGGATGTCGTCCCACTCACGAACGCGCATGCGGTCCGTTTGGGGGCGGCTCTGAAAATACCCTTCGGTCGGTCCGACCGCCGGCTGGACCGGGGATTTCTTTGCATCCGAATCCGAGACGTGCAATAGAGCAGTCGTCCGCCGTCTTGCCGGGCCGCCCGGCTGCCCTCCCCGCGCGGCGGCGACCCACTGAGATCATGGTCCCTACGCACCGCACCGCCTCCCGGACGAACGCCCCGACCCGACAGCTCCTGATCGTGGCGACGTGTGTCGTCGGCCTCCTCGTCGCCGCGGCGGCCATGCCAGCCACGGCACCACAGCCGACGCCCCCGGACTTCCTGAGCGGGGAGTCGGACTGTCAGATCCTCTTCTCCGAGGATCCGGTCGCCGGACACGAACTCACCACGACGGTCCTGTACGACGAGGAGCCCGTGTCGGACTCCCCGGTGTGGTTCAACGGCGAACGCGTCGGCCGGACCGACGAGGACGGGCAGGTCGTCGGGACCGTCCCCTACGAACAGACCCTGCAGGTCCGGGTCGAACTGCCCGGCGGGGGCAGCTGTGCGGCCAGCATCGACACCGGCGACTCGGACGCGCCGCTGAAGACCGTCGACCGCTCCGGCCTCGGTGTCGCCGCCCCCGACGGCGTGGCCCAGCAACAGGCCCAGAACGGGTCGGGCGCGTACCCCGTTCGTGGCCGGATCGACCTCTCGGTCGACGAGCAGCCCTACCCCGGCGAGACGACGACGCTGCGGGCGACGATCCAGGGCAACCCCGTGGCCGACGCGGCGGTCTCGGTCGACGGACGGACGATCGGACGGACCGACGCCGACGGCACGATCGAGATTCGCGCGCCGATCGAGGGCGACCGGACGCTCACCGTCCACGTCGAGCGGGGAGCCTTCGAACGCGAGACCGAGATCGTCGTGCTCCGCCTCGACGCGACGATACGGACCGACACACTGCTCCCGCTGCCGGGGCAGAGCGCGACGGTCGCCGCCCGGCTCGGCGACCGCCCGGCGGTCAACGCTACCGCGCTAGTCGGCGGCGAGCGACTGGGCCGAACCGACGCCGACGGCCACGTCGAGATGACGCTCCCGGCCGACCCGACGGCACGGCTCACCGTCGCGACGGCCGACCAGGTGGCCACCACGCCGGTCCTGCTGGCGTTCGCGCCGACGATCCTGCTGACCCTCCTCGCCGTCCTCGCCCTCGTCGGCGTGCCGGCGGCCGGTTACTCGATCGCCGGTCGCCGTGGTATGGCGATCGGCTCCGGCGTCGCCGTCAGCGTCCTGGCGCTCGCGTACGTGTTCCTCCGCTTTGGCCGGACGATCGCGCTGCTGGGGTCGCTGGCGCTGCTCGCTGTCGTCGGACTCGCCGCCTTCCTCCGGAGCGACTACAGCGCACTCCAGGCGGCCCGAGCGACCGCCGGCTGGTTCCGCCGTCTCGGCCGCCGACTGGCCGCCGACGGCCTGTGGCTGTCCGGGCGACTCGAAGCGGCCGTCGGGAGCCTCGAACGCCGTCTCAGGCGTCTGCGGGACCGATTGACGGGTCCAGACGCGACGCCGCTCGCGGACGCCGGCCGCTGGCTCACGTCGCTTCCCGCACGCCTGGTCGCGTTCGTCCGCGCGCTCGCCCGCGGACCGAGCCGGCTGTTCGATTCCGAGGAGAGCGACCGCGACGATCTCGCGGCAGAATCCGGACACGCGGACGACGAGACGACGCTCTCGCGGCGCGCACAGTTCCGCCGCGTGTGGCGTGCGTTCGCCGGTCGGGTCGCTCCTGAGACGTGGCCACGACGCACGGCCGGCGAGGTCTCCCGTCGGGCGATCGATCGCGGGCTCTCGCCCGGGCCGGTCCGCGAACTGACCGACACGTTCCGGGCCGTCGAGTACGGCGACGAGTCGCTCACCGACGGGCAGGTAGAGCGCGCTCGCGCGGCGCTGAACGAGATCCGCGACGACTCCGAGGAGGGGTCGGCGTGAACCGTCTCGTCGTCGGGGGCGGCGTCGTGTCGATCCTCCTCGGCCTCGTCGCGCTCGCGGTCGGCGTTCCGGCGACGGCGGAGACGATCGTCGCCAGCGCCGTCGCGCTGCTCGCGATCTTCGGCGTCGGCGTGTCGCTCTGGAAGCTGCTCGCGTCGCCCGGCGGTGACGGACCGGCCCTGCCGCCGCCGTGGACCGACGACGGCGCGCTCTTCGACCGCGCGCCGGAGCGAAGCCGCGGCGAGGACGCCCTCTCGGGCGAGTCCTTCGGGGCCGTCCTCGCGGACGCCGGTCAGACGGCGCGCTCCGACGGGACGGTCGAGGCCGGCTACGACACCGTTCGGCCGGTTCTCAGGCGCGCGCTCGTCGACGCCCTCGTCATCCGAGAGGGCGATCGCGCCGCAGTCGAGGCGTCGCTGGCGGCGGGGAGCTGGACCGACAACCAGATCGGGGCCGCCGTGCTCGATCCCGGCGTCGATCCGCCCCCGCGTTCGCTGCGAGCCCGGATCGAGGCCTGGCTCTTCCCGGAGCGCGTCGTCAGGCGACACCTCCAGATCGCCGTCCAGGCCGTCGCAGAGGCGGCCGACGACGCGGTGCCGACGGTGCCGGGCCAGAACGCGCCCCGCTCGGTCCCGGTCAGCCAGCCGCGACTCGAAGACCTCCAGCGCGGCGTCGACGGCACCGTCCAGCGCGCCGTCGATCCGCTGGCGACCGCCCGCGGCCCGCGACCGCCCGGTAGCGAGGCCCGAGAGGTCCAGGTCGCTGTCGAACCGGCCGACGCGGACGGCGCAAATGGCGACGCGGACGGCGACGAAAGCGCCGAGCCCGCTGGCGAGGCGGGAAGCGGCGACGAGACGGCCCGCGAATCCGACAGGAGTGAGGACGCCCGAGAGCGGGATCGCTTCGCCACGGACGGTGGTGTGCGATGAGCCGTCAGTCGACGCGCTGGCGGGCGACGGTGGCGGCGGCGACGCTGTTCGCTGCGGCCGGGCTCGTGGCCCGCAGCGGCGCGTTGCTCCTCGCCGCGATCGTTCCGCTGGTGTATCTCGCGTACTCGCTGGTCACGAGCGGTCCCGGCTCGGTCTCGCTCTCGGTCACCCGCCACGTCGAACCGGAGCTGTCGCCGCCCGGGACGCCGGTCCACGTCACGCTCGAAGTGACCAACGAGGGCGACCGGCCGGTGTCAGACCTCCGCGTCGTCGACGCCGTCCCGGCGGACCTGGCGGTGACGCGTGGCTCTCCCCGGACGGGCGTGGCGCTCGAACCCGGCGCGACGACGACGATCGAGTACGTGCTGGTCGCTCGCCGCGGCGTCCACGAGTTCGAACCCCCGCGCGTCAGGGTCCGGAGTCTCGGGGGCACGAGCGTCACGACGCTGCGCCCGACGGTGTCGGGCGACACACAGCTCGTCTGTCGCCTCGACGCGGACGCGCCACCGATCGACGACCAGGGCGCGCAGTTCGTCGGCGACCTGACCACCGACGAACCGGGCGAGGGGCTCACCTTCCACTCGACCCGGGAGTACCGGCGCGGCGACGACGCGCGCCGGATCGACTGGCGGACGTACGCCAAGACCGGCGAGCTGACGACGATCGACTACGAGCGCCGCCGGGCGGCCTCGGTCGTCCTCGTCGTCGACGCTCGCCGCATCAGTCGCGTCTCGGCGGGTCCCGGGCAACCCACTGCGGTCGAACTGTCTGCCTACGCGGCGACCCACGCGGTCACCGACTTCGTCGCCAGCGGTCACGACATCGGCGTCGCGGTGATCGGGGCCGACGGTCCGGGGCCGGCCGGGCTCCACTGGCTGGCTCCAGAGAGCGGCGACGGGCAGCGGTCCCGAGCGATCGACTACTTCCGGACGGCGACGGAGGTGACCGGCGGCGCGCCCGACACCGACCGCCAGCTGGCCGAGCTGCTCGACCTGGTGCCGCCGGGGGCGCAGCTGGCACTGTTCTCGCCGCTGCTCGACGATCTACCTGTCGAGGCCGTCCAGGCGTGGCGCTCGCAGGGGTACCCCGCCGTCGTCCTCTCGCCGGACGTAGTGACCGACAACACCGTCGGCGGGCAGTTCGAACAGGTCCAGCGGTACACGCGACTGGCTCGCTGTCAGGCGACCGGGGCGCGGGCGACGGACTGGCGACGGGGGACGCCGCTCCCGATGGCGCTGGCGTACGCGTTCGCGGCCGACGCACGGCTACCGAGTCAGCGCCCGACCGGCGCTGGGGGGGTCCCGTAGATGGCGCTGTTCGGTCCCCGTCTGGATCGGCCCAGCGCCCTCGGCGACGAGGGGCGGCCGCGGGCGACGAGCCTGACCATCGCGTCCCTGCTGGTCTTCGGGCTGTTCGTCGTCGCGACGACCTGTCCGTGGAACTACGGCCTCCGGTTCGGCGACGGGCTGGTGCCGTCGCTGATCGTTCCCACCTGTGCCCGGCTGGGCCGGCTGACGCTCGCTTTCGGCACCGTCACGGGGCTGTTGACCGCCGGGCTCGCGCTGTTGACCCGCGAGCGGTTCGTGTCGCTGTTCGTCGGACAGATCTGCTTCCTGCCGGCCGGTGCGGCGCTGGTGGCCGGTCTCACGGGGCTGCTGGTCACCAGCCCGGCCTACGGCATCTTCTTCGGCGGCTTCGCCGTGGCACTGGTCGCGCTCGGGAGCACGTGGACGGACACGACCAGCGGGTCGGCCGTCCGTCCGGCGCTGTTCCAGGAGGGGCTGACCTACCTCTCGATGGTCGGCTGGGGGATCGTCGCGCTCGTGCTCGGCGGAGCCGCCCTGCTCGTTCGTGCCGTGGTCGGTCCGGCCGGGAGCAGTCCCGGTCCGAACGCGGCGCTCTCGACGTTCCTCGTCGTCGTCTTCGTCGGCGTCCTCTCTTTCCGATTGGGGCTGCGCTGGCTGCCGATCCGACAGCTCACACCCCGAAATCGCCGTGGGACCGTCGACAGACGACTCGGACAGCTCAGACTCGCGACCACCGTGGTCCTGATCGGGACTCTCGTCGCCGTGCTCTGTGTCCTCCCCGCCTGGTTCCTGGGGTGGTTCGACGCGGTGTACGCGCTCTTCCCGCCCGCTCGCGTGCTCTTTCCCGTCCTCGCGACGCCGATCCCGATCGTCGCCGTCCTCGGGGTTGGCGTGGTGACGCTCGCGCTCGGACTGGTCGCGCTCACGCTGCGCCGGCTGACCCGCCCGGTCGACACGACGGCGAACCGCCTGCTCGCGCCCGTCGCGGCGGGGCTGGTGCTCGTGCTCGGGTTCCTCCCCTTCGCGCTGTCGCTGATCCCGGTGCCCGGCAGCGTACCGCCCATCGTCCTCGTGGCGTTCCTGGTGCTTGGCCCGATCGCGCTCTACCTGCTCGGCTGGACGGTCGTCGCCGCGCAGTACCTCTCGATCGTCCCCGAACGGGCCGGCGGCCCGGCGCTCGCGGCCGGCGGGATGGTCCTCGCCACGATCGGGGCGGCCCTCACCGGGGTGCCGACGCCGCTCGTCATCGCGACGGCCGTGGTCGCGATGGTCGTCTGGGACGTGTCCTCGTTCGGGCTGGGCGTCACCGCCGAACTGGGCCACCTCCCGGAGACGAGGCGGCTGGAGCTGTTCCACGCCGTCGTCGCGATCGCTCTCGGAGCGGCCGCGGTGCTCTCGCTGAGCCTGCTCGATGTGGTGCGTACCTCTCTGGCCGGCGAGGTCGCGGCGACCGTCGCGGCCGCGCTGGCCGTCTTCGGCGTCCTGGTGTTACTGACGCCGCTGCGGGGATACGTCGCCGGGGAAGGGAGAGATTGATGGGGGCGGGCGACGAGCCACCGCGCATGGTCCACCATTCCGGCGGCGACACGGTCGAAGATGCAGCCCAGACCTGCCTCTCCGTCGTCGAGCGTATCGAGGAAGCCGCCGTCGTCGAGCGCACCGTCCTCCACGAAGTCCTGTCTGCCGTCCTCGCGAAGGGCCACGTCCTGCTGGAGGACGTGCCCGGCACCGGCAAGACGGTCACCGCCCGCGTCCTCGCAGAGGCGCTCGGCCTGGAGTTCACCCGCATCCAGTTCACGCCGGACCTGCTGCCGGCGGACGTGACCGGCTCGAACGTCTACAACGAACACGAGGGTGCCTTCGAGTTCGCTCCGGGGCCGATCTTCGCCAACGTCGTGCTGGCCGACGAGATCAACCGCGCGCCGCCCAAGACCCAGTCGGCGCTGCTGGAGGCCATGGAGGAGGGACAGGTCAGCGTCGACGGGACGACACACGAACTGCCCGACCCCTTCGTCGTCGTGGCGACCCAGAACCCGATCGAACAGGAGGGGACCTTTCGGCTCCCCGAGGCACAGCGAGACCGCTTCAGCGTCAAGACCTCGCTGGGGTACCCCTCCGTCGACGGCGAGATGGAACTGCTCGACCGGCGAGCGCAGCGCCGGACGCTCGCCCCGAGCGTCGAGCCGGTGATCGAGGAGGCCACCGTCCGCGAGCTACAGGACCTCGGTGAGGACGTCTCGGTGCGGGTCCCGGTCCGACGGTACATCGTCGACATCGCCCGAGAGACGCGGGCCGACGAGCGATCCGAGGTCGGCGTCTCTCCCCGCGGCGTCCAGCGGGTGTTCGAGGCGGCGCGTGCCAGCGCGGTCCTCGCGGGTCGGGACTACGTCGTCCCGGACGACGTGAAACGTCTCGCCGTGGCGACGATGGCCCACCGGGTCGTGCTCTCGACGAACGCCACCGTCGAGGGCACCGAGGCCGCCGATATCGTTCGCGACGCGCTGGACCGCGTCGAGGTGCCGGCCGTCTCGCCCGACGCCCCCGACTCGGAGGCCGGCACAGACGAGTCGGCCGCGGAGTCGCCAGAGCAGTCCGCCGAGACGACGCCTGCGACCGAGCAGGCGACGAACGGCCACGAGGAGCCGTCTGGCGACGTGTCGACGGACGCGTCCGCTCCTGACTCCACGACGACCGACGGCGACACAGAGCCCGACGGATCGGACGACGACCTGTTTTGAGACGGCCGCCAGCCCACCCCGACCGACAGCGTTTTTCGGCCTGCCCGCCAGACTCCGTGCGTGCAATTACGCGGCGTCGCAGTCGAGGTGAGCGACGAGCAGACCGTCGACACGCAGTACGGCGAGAGCGATCTCTGTGAGGTGACGGTTCGGCCCGACGACGGGCGTGGCGAGCCCGTCACCGTCACGCTGTGGGGGAAGTGGACAGAGACCGGCGCGGTGCTCGAACCCGGCATGAGCGTCGCCGTCTACGACGCCGAACCGCGCGAGTACAGAGGCGAGACCCAGTACTCCGTGGGCAGCGACGCACGGATCGTCGTCGAGCCGGACTTTCTGGTCGACGTGACCGACGTTCGCTCGTGGGTCCAGTGCCCGCGGATGTACTACCTCAACAAGCTCTCGGGGACCCCCCAGGCCTACCCGGTCGTCAAGGGGACCATCGTCCACGAGGTCTTCGGCGACCTGCTCCGGGGCCGAGAGGTGGAAGAGGCGGTCGCGGCCCACGTCGAGGACGCCGGGCTCGACCTCGGGCTGCTCGGCCGCGACGCCGACGAGGTCGCCGCCGACGTTCGCGACCACGCCGCGGCCATCGACGGCTGGCTCAGGCAGGGAACCCTGACCGAAGCGGACGAGTGGCGATCCGAGATGACGCTGCTCTCGGCTCGCTACGGCATCAAGGGGCGGGCCGACGCCGTCCGGCGCGGGATGCCGGTCGAACTCAAGACCGGCAAGAACACCCGCAGAGAGCCACGCTTCCAGGACAAGATCCAGGCGGCCTGCTACGCGCTGCTCCTCGGCGAGCGCCGCGAGGAAGCGCCCGACACCGGGACGCTGCTGTACACCAAGAACGCCGCCGTCGAGCGGACCGAGGAGTCCGGCGATCTCTCGCCGGCCAAGGAGTTCTCGATCAACGACGGCCTGCTGAACTTCGTCGTCCGGACGCGCAACGAGATCGCGGCCATGGAGTACGACGCGAGCGTCCCGACGGGCTACGAGGCCGACACCAAGTGCGAGTACTGCTTCGAGCAGGACACCTGTATGGCGGTCTCCGGACGACTGGACCAGGAGTCGAAAGCCGGCCAGGTCGGCACGGCCATCCCCGACGAAGAGCGCGAGTACTTCGACCGGTTCTACCGGGCCATCGAGGCCGAGCGCCGGGCCGTCCACCGCGAGTACGCCAAGCTGTGGGACCAGCGCCCCGAGGAGCGAGCCGACGACGACCGCGCCCTGATCGACCTCGAACCGACGGGCAAGCGCCGACTCGACGGCGGCCGCTGGGAGCTGCGAGCCCGCGGCACGGGTGCGGTCTCGAAGATCCGCGAGGGCGACATCGCGCTCGCCAGCGACGGCGACCCGATCGACGGCGACGCCGAGATGGCTCGCGTCGAGCGGTTAGGTGGCGAGACGCGCGAGGAGCGAAGCGACGAGGGGGTCTCGGAGACGCGAGCGGGAGCGAAGCGACACGCGAGCCGTGCGGACGAGCACAGCGAGCCCGCAGACGGTGCGAACGGCGAGACGCGCGAGGAGCGAAGCGACGATTCGACCCGCGGTGAGATCGTCGTCACGACCGACGAGCCGGTCGAACTGCGCCGACTGGACGTGTATCCCTCCGAGATCGGCACCGACCGGATGTTGACGGCGCTGCACGACGGCCTGCTCACCCAGCCCCCCGAACAGAAGGACGTGCTCTTCGGCCGACGCGAGCCAGCTTTCCGATCGATCGACGAGACGTTCATCGACAACAACGACGCCCAGAACGAGGCGGTCCGGCTCGCCGTCGGAGCCGACGACTGCGCGCTCGTCCACGGGCCGCCGGGAACGGGCAAGACCTACACGCTCGCCCGGATCGTCCGGGCGCTGGTGGCCCGCGGCGACCGGGTGTTGCTCTCGGCGTTCACCAACCGCGCGGTGGACAACTGCATCGAGGCCCTCGAAGCGCAGGGCTTTACCGACATCGTCCGGCTGGGCACCGAGAGCGGCGTCCGCGAGGACATGCAGCAGTACCGCCTGGAGACTGCCGGCGATCCCGACGACTGCGTCGGCCGGCTGGAGGACGCGAGCGTCGTCGCGGCGACGACGGCCTCCTGTGGCTCTCGGGTCGCCAAGACCCAGTCGTTCGACGTGGCGATCGTCGACGAGGCCGGCCAGCTCACTGAGCCGGGGACGCTGGCCGCGACGACGCTGGCCGATCGGTTCGTCCTCGTCGGCGACCACCAGCAGCTTCCCCCGGTGGTCCAGAGCGAGGACGAGACGCTCTCGCGGTCGCTGTTCGAGCGGCTCATCGAGGCCTATCCCGACGCCAGCGTCCTGCTCGACCGCCAGTATCGGATGGCCCAGCAGATCCAGGCGTTCGCCTCTCGGGAGTTCTACGACGGCCAGCTCCGGCCGGCCACCGGCGAGGTGGCGGCCCAGCGGATCGCGGACCTGGACGGCGTCACGCTCGACGCGCTCCCGGAGACGCTGCGTGACGGCGTCAACTTCGTCGATCCCGACGGGCACGTCGACGGCAACACGAACCCGGCGGAGGCGAGCGCGGTCGCCGACGTGGTCGATGCCTACCTCGCTGCCGGGGTCGAGACCGAGGCCGTCGGCGTGATCGCACCCTACCGCGCGCAGGTCGCCGAGATCGACAAACACGTCCCCGAGGGGGTCGCCGTCGACACGGTCGATCGCTTCCAGGGGTCGAGCAAGGCGGTCATCGTCGTCTCCTTCGTCGCCACGGGGTCGCTCGACGGCCCGATCTTCGAGGACTACCGCCGCATCAACGTCGCCCTGACGCGAGCGAAGAAGGCGCTCGTGCTGGTCGGCGACGAACGCGCGCTCTCGACGGACGAACTGTACGAACGGATGGTCGAGTGGGCTCGCTGACGGTCTCCCCAGTGACGCTCGCGAGAGTCAGTCTGTCAATCGCTTGATTCGGTTCATGCGACAGACCGGACAACAGACGGCCGTCTCGCGCTGTGGAATACTGAACCGCACCCCGCAGGTCCGACACCGGTACGTGGCCACGCGGTTCTTAGAGAGTTCTGCCATCACCCTCGATTCGGCGGGGCGCGTTGTAGCCGTTGTTTCCAGTTCGATGGGTCTGCCTCCCGCTCGGCCACAGTCGATTCTCAGAGGCGTTCGATTTAACTACCGATGTGACGACCCCTCGTCCGTGATTCGTCTCACTGCACTGTCGCGGTCGATCTGGGAGGCGACGCCGGGGTGGCTGATCGAACCGGCAGGCGTCGTCACTGCCTTCGGCGGCGCGACGGCGCTGCTGTTCGTCCTCTCCTTGCTGTACTGGCTCGACGAGCGGCGCTCGACGGCCACGGTCGTGAGCTACGCCTTCGTCGCCCTGGCGGTCGTGATCCTCCTGAAGGCCGCGATCGGAATGGGGCGACCGCCGGCCTCGGTCCGCGCTATCCCGCTGACCAACGACCCCTACGGCTTTCCCAGCGGCCACGCGGTCGCGGCGGTCGTCGTCTACGGCGGCCTCGCGACCGTCCGGGACCGTCTCGACGACGTCCGCGTCGTCGCCGCTGTCGCGCTCGCCGTGGCACTCGTCGCGCTCTCGCGGGTGGTCCTCGGGATGCACTACCTCGGTGACGTGATCGTCGGCACGGGGCTCGGGCTCGTCGTGCTGGCGGCCTGCTGGTGGTTCGTCGGCCGGCGTCCGGGACGGGGATTCCTCGTGGCCGGCGTGGTGGCCGTCGGTGCCGTACTGGTCACCGGCGGCAGTTCCGAGTCGATCCTCGCGCTCGGCGGCAGCGTCGGTGGAGCGGTGGGGAGCCGCTGGATCGACGCCGCGAGCAAACTCCGCTCTCGCCTCGACGGTGCGATCCTCGCGGCGGTGGGCGTCCCGTACGCACTGGTGCTCGATCGGGCCGGCGCGGCGTTCGCGCCGCCGCTGGCGGCCGTCGTCTACGCTGCACTCGTCGCCGGCATTCTCCTCTTGCCGGTCGCCGTCGCCCGGCTCCCGCTCTCGGCCGACCGGGCCGCCAGTGCCTGATCGACTCGACGGCCGACCGCGGGCGATGGAGCACGCCGTCGCCGTGCTACGGCTCGCGAGTGGACGATTCGGTCGGCTCGGGCGCACCCGCGTCGGCTCCCTCGTCCGGGGCGTCGGCCTCGTCGAGCAGCGCCGTCAGTCCCTGCCGTCGGTCGCCTCGTTCGCCGGCCCGGAGGTCGGCCATCAGGCGCTCGCGGAGCGTCTCGTGGACCGTCCGGGCGCGCTGGTCGTCGAGGTCGTACGCCGTCGCGTCCCCGCCCAGCAGGCTCGCCGTGCTGGCGGTGTCGGCGGTCACGCTGGCCAGCGAGCGGCGACGCTGGAAGATCGTTCGCGTGTCGATCACGGTCTGGACGCGGTAGTACGGCACCAGCCGGGTCGACCGCACGAGGACGCCGCTCCGGGTGGCAAACAGGTGCTCTAGCAGTGCGAACCCGCGGTGCTTCCAGCTCAGGTGCCCGGCCAGTACCGTGACCGGGACCAGCGCCAGCGGCGCGTACCAGTAGGGGACCGTCTGGACCAGCGTGTCGACGGAAAGCAACAGCCCCGTCGCCACGAGCGGGAGCAGCGAGTACCGGACGACGTAGCGTCGGCGCGACCTGTCGGGGAGTCGCTCCATCGCCGGCACGTCGGCGTCGGTCAGCGCCTCGGCGACGGCCAGCACCGTCTCGCGATCGTCCAGCGGAATCGCCGTGTTGCTCGCGTCCTGACTCCCCGAACCCGGCGCGTAGCCGGCCGTCTCGACGGCCAGGGCGGCGTATCCGACCTGTCGCATCAGTAAGTTCTCGCGAACGGTGACCGTCTGGACCTTCTCCAGCGGGATCGAGCCGCTGTACTGCTGGATCAGTCCCCGCTCGTATCGCAGGTCGTCACCGACGTAGTCGAGGTGAAAGCCGTGATACTCCGTGATCGTGAACGCGGCACTCAGGAGCCAGGCCGCGAGTGCGAACAGCGCGGCGGCGACGCCGACGGTCAACAGCGCCTCTCCCGTCGAGTAGGTCGGGAGCCCCGACAGCGAGACCGTCGACGGGCCGCCCAGTGCCTCGACGGTCGCCGAGAGCAGTCGGAGCGCGTACTCCTGTGCGAACGGGACGCCGAAGAGGACCACCGCGGGGGCTGCGGGCCGGAACGAGACGAGCGCGAGCGTCAGCAGGTCCCTGGTCGAGAGCTCGTAGAGCCGACGCTGCTCTGGCTCTGCGGCCTCTCTGGTCACTGTGTCGTGTGCTGGCTCGCCCTCGTCGCCTTCCGTCTCGTCGTCCTCCCGTCGGTACTGAGCGACGGCCGACTGGAGCGCTCTGGCCTCGTCGACGTCGACGGCGTTCAGGACAGCCTCCGTCGCGCTCCCCCCGGCCGTCTCGAACTTCACGACGGCGAGGCCGAAGAGCCGCTGGACGGGACCACGTTCGATGTCGACGTTCTGGATCCGTCCCAGCGGAATCTCCCGTTCCTGCCGGTCGAAGACGCCGGAGTCGACGGACAGCGTGCCCCCCGCGAGTGCGTAAGTAAAGCGGTAGTACCGCGCCACGGCGTAGGCGGCCCCGACGAGGGCACCGACGGGTGCGAGGACGAACACCGCTCCGAGCGGGAGCACGTCCAGTGGACCCGTGAGCATCATGCCGGCGAAGAAGCCGATGCTCCCGAACCGGACGACGTTGGTGACGACGCTCCCGACGGCGCTGATCGGGTGGAGACGGTTCATACGGCGTCGGTGGCCTCGCTCTCGGCCGCGAGCTCGCGCAGTTGCTCGCGCAGTTCGGTCGCTCGTTCCGGACGCAGCCCCGGAATACGGATGTCGGCACCCCGCGTTCCGGCGGTGTAGACGACGACGCTGGAGAGACCGACAAGCCGCTCGACCGGCCCGCGCTGGGTGTCGGTATGCTGGAGCCGGACGTAGGGGACCGAGGTGTCGACCTGCGTCACGACCCCGCGGACCAGAAAGAGCGCGTCGTCCTGAATCTCGAAGCGCCAGCGTCGAAACCTGAGGACGGCGTGGACGGTCCCGAGAACGGCCGCCACGACGACGACGGCAGCGATCAGCGGTGGATCTACCGGGATCGCGAATCGGTCGATCGCGACGGCGACGCCCGCGAGTACCGCCGCGACCACGACCGCCCGCCCGATCCACAGCAGTTGCACGCGGGAGTTGAGCCTCTCCATGCGATGTGGGGCGGTCCGTGCGGGGAAAAGCGTAGGGGTCACGGACGATCCAGCCCTCCCGACGACGCACGTCAGGTCGGCACACAGTAGCTTTTTTACGACCCGGTCAATCATCCGAATCATCCGCAACAACACTTATGTCGGTGATTCTACCTCTCTCGCTTCCGCTCCAGTCCGGGGGTCTTTCGACGTTCGCACTGGGGCCGATCTACCTCATCGCCATTCTCGTGCCGGGTCTGCTGTTCTACCGTGGCCTGATGGCCGGCGGAAATCGCTACGACACCCTGTCTCGACTGGACAAACTGGGTGCGGCGCTGGGTGGCGGCGCGGTCTCGTGGCTCCCGACACTGCTGTTCTTACGTCTCTTTGGATACGGCCCGTTTGAAGTCGGGAAATCGAACGGACTGACCTTCCTCGTCGTCGTTGTCACACTCACGGTTCAGATGGCCGTGGCCTACTACGTCGGGGAGTTTGTCGGCGACGTGTCGAACCGGCTGTTCGGCGAGACGGTCCGCAATTTCAACGACCAGCAACAGCCGTGGGACTACGCCTCGACGAAGATCCGAGAGAAGGAAGTGACGGTCGTCACGGACTCGTTCGAATCTCCCTTGCACGGCATCGTCGCGCGCTATTCCTCGTTCGACGAGGGCGGTGACCTGGTCCTCTCGCCCGTCTCGCCCGAGAGCCGAATTGCGACAGGCGACGAGAGCGATCGGGACAAGAACAACGCCCTGTATATCGAGAGGGAGACGATCTCGGCAGTCTTCTTTCACGACAGGGACGGGTCAGACGACTACGGCGACGTACTGACCAGAGGCGATCTTCAAGAGCCGACCGAAGAAGAGTGGAAACAGGTCGTCCAAGCGGCCGAAGACGCGCTCGAATCCGCGATCGACGAACCAGACGAGAGAACGGACGATGCGTCCGGGGATCCCGAGGGCGGGTCGGACTAAAGGACGCTTTCTTCTGCGTACGACTCGTACTGATTGTAGACGTATTCGAGCAACCGAGACACCGAAATATCGTTGAAGTTCGTCTCGACCAACTCGGCGCGCTCTTCGATCTCCTGTCGGTCCGAAGGGGAAAGCGTCGACAAGAACTGTCGTAGTTCGTCTCTCCCGTCGTCTTCGAGTTCGTATATATACTTCTCACCGCGCTGGAGATCGATGTTCCGCTCGGAGACGAGTCCAGCCTGTTCCAACGCTTCGATGTCGTTTAGCAGATCCTTCGAGAATGGACCGTAGTGGTACGGGTAGAACTCGTACTCCGACGCGTCGAGGTCGTCGGAGAACTCCTCTTGGGCCAAGAACACCAGCTTTTGCAGACGAGTGCGACCGCTGACCGTCCCCTCGTCGTCGGCGGCGAGTAGCGCCAGCAGCAACGCCTGTCTCTTGTTCATGTTCTTCGCCTCCGTTGCTAGAGCGTAGCTTCCCGACCGGCAAACCTCTTTTGGGTGCCCATCGTCTCCGGTTTTCGACCGTTGTCGTCTCCTCAGATCGTCACGGGTCATAAACCGTCGCCGGTATCAGACCTCGCCAGCGTCGTCGTCGATGGCCGCCAGCACGCGGTCGTGAAACGCCTGCAACACCGCGGACTCGTCTTCGGCCAGCACCACGTCGCTGGCCAGCAGCGTCGCCAGCCCGAACGCGCGCGGCGAGGGCGAGTCGACGCGGACGGTCTCGACGGCGAGTTCGCCGGCCTGGATCGCCCCGGTCACGTCCTCGATCGCGCCCACGTTGAGCTTGTCTTCCAGGATCTCGCGATACGTCTCCTCGACGACGGCGAACTCGCCCAGTTCCTCGGCGAACGAGAGCAGCATCTCGGCGTTGACCTGCTGTTCGCTGGCCGACTTCTCGTAGCCCTTGTACCGCTTGAGGATCATCAGCGCCCGCGTGGCGTTGATCCGGAAGTACCGCTGGAGCAGGTCCGTCCCGTCGAGACTGGCCCGGAGATCCGCCCGGACCGCCGTCGGATCGATGTCGGTGACGATCCCCTCGATGTCGACTTTCCTGTTCAGCGGCATCGAGAGGGTGAACCCGCTGTCGGCGACGGCGACCTGAACGTTGGCGCTGGCTCGCTGGGCGACGCGGTAGGCCACGAGCCGCGAGAAGCCGTCGTTGAACCGCCGGCCGTACCCGGAGTGGACGTAGTAGTGGCGCTCGTACTCGTCGTGGTCCAGCGCGACCTCGATCACGAGCCGGTCGTCGGTCGAGACGCTCTCCGAGCCGGCGTACGCGACCTGCTCGGAGAACATCCGCGTGATCGCACGCACGGTGTTCTCGTCCAGGGGGAACTCCCGGAGCCACAGTCGAACGGCCGGCTGGCCGCCCTCCTCCAGTCGCGCCAGGAGCTGGCGCTGGAAGGCGAGGATCTCCCGGCCGAGGTCGTACGACAGCGGCAGCCGTTCGGAGAACCACGACGGGACCGTCGGCCGCGCGCTGGTCCGGTCGACGTACACCTTCGAGCCCCGACGGTACCGATACTCGAAGTTGTCGCCCCCGAGCACGAACACGTCGCCGCTCTCCAGCGTGTCGAGGTAGCCCTCGTCGAGTTGCCCGACCCACTCGTCGCTTGCCCGGGTGTACACGTCGCAGGTGAAGGAGTCGGGGATCGTCCCGATGTTGGTCATGTAGATGACGCGGGCCATCCGCCCGCGCTTGCCGATCAGGTGTTCGCCCACGTCGTACTCCTCGTAGTGGTGCTCGCCGTCGGGAGGATCGTTCGTGTCTCGCCAGATCTTCGCGTAGACGTTCTTGTCTTCCATCCCCGGATAGTCGGCGGTGAGGTACCGACAGAGCTGCTCCCACTCGTCGTCGGTGTACTCGCGATAGGGGTAGGCACGCCGGAGGATCGCCTCGGCCTCGCGCTCGGGCCGGACGGCGTTGATCGCCATGCCGTAGACGTGCTGTGTCGCCACGTCCTGTGCGCGTTCGGGGACGAACACCCGGTCGACGAACCCCTCCGTGGCCTTCTTCAGCATCACCGCACACTCGATCAGCTCGTCCCGGTCCAGCGCCACGACCCGCCCCGTGACGGTCTCTCCGAGCTGGTGGCCCGCTCGCCCGACTCGCTGGAGGAGCGCGGCGACGGACTTGGGGGAACCGACCTGCACGACCAGATCGACGTGGGGCATGTCGATTCCCAGCTCCAGACTCGTCGAGGTCGTCACCACGTCGAGCGTCCCCGCTTTGAGACGTTCCTCGATCTCCTGGCGGCGCTCCTTCGAGAGGCTCCCGTGGTGGCACCCGGAGTTGGCCTCCCCGTAGTCGTCGAACTCCGAGCGGAGGTTGTGCAAGACTCGCTCGGCCCCCGAGCGCGTGTTCGTGAACACGAGCGTGTTCGTGTGTTCCCGAATCAGCTCGTGAAGCTGCTCGTAGAACCGCCCCTGGATCACGTCTCTCGGGGTGTCGATGAGGTCGTCCGTGGGCGTCGTCAACTCCACGTCGAAGTCACGGGCGAAGCGGGCGTCGACGATCTCGTACTCGCGGGGTGACCAGTCGTCGCCGCCCGCGCCGTGGCGCTCACACCCGACCAGGAACTGGGCCATCTCGTCGAGTGGCTCGACGGTTGCCGAGCAGCCGATCCG
>Ga0207754_100425_pt1 | contig 17009 bp, 18 predicted proteins | sample A23E1SouthBayCA_FD_187728 | JGI IMG/M metagenome (GOLD analysis project Ga0207754, IMG submission 187728) | Aerobic enrichment media microbial communities from Eden Landing Ponds, California, USA - A23 E1 (SPAdes) | ecosystem: Environmental > Aquatic > Marine > Unclassified | place: Emeryville... | reverse complement strand
AGCCGTCGGCCAGCGCCTCCAGGCGCTCCAGGGACACCGAGAGGTGGGTCCCGCGCTTGTTCTCGGCGAGGCTGTGGATCTCGTCGACGACGACGTACTCCACCGTCCGGAGCTTCTCTTTGAACTTCGGGCTGTTGAGCAAGATCGCCAGCGTCTCCGGCGTCGTGTTGAGGATGTGTGGCGTCGTCTCCAGCATCTGCTGGCGGTCGCTGTCGCTCGTGTCCCCGTGGCGAATCGCGTGCCGGATCTCGACGGTCTCGCCCCGCTCGTCGAGCTTCTCGGTGATGTCGCTCAGCGGGACCGCCAGGTTCCGGTGGATGTCGTTTGCCAGTGACTTCAGGGGCGAGACGTACAGACAGTAGACGCTGTTGTCGAGTGCGTCCTCACGGGCCTTCGCGAACAGTTCGTTGACGATGCCGGTAAACGACGCGAGCGTCTTGCCGCTGCCGGTCGGCGCTGCGATCAGGGCGTTCTCCCGCTCGTGGATCAGCGGGATCGCCTCCTTCTGTGGCGGGGTGAAGAACCCCCCGTTCTGCGGGACGAACTCGCCGAACTGCTCGACCCACCACTCCTGGACGACCGGCGCGAGCCGGTCCAGCACGTCGCTGTCGTCGATCGCGACGCTCTCGGGGTCGAACGCCGGGTCGACGCCCGCGAGCCGTTCGCGTCCCTCCATTCGTTGTCGAGGGGTCGGACTGGGACGACAAGTGCCTTCGGACCGCACGGTGAAAGTGAAATCTCGATTCCCAAGCGCTAACTCGTTGCCACTCCGGACTCCGGTATGGACTACAGCGTCGGCTGTCCGATGGTGACTCCGTTCGAGGACGACGGCACGCTCGCTCGCGCCTCGCTCCGGTCGCTCGTCGACCACCTCGTCGCGGGCGGTGTCGACAGGCTCGTCCCCTGTGGCACCACGGGCGAGTTCGCGTCGCTGACGGATGCCGAGCGACGGGCCGTCGTCGAAACGACCGTCGAGGCCGCCGACGGCCGGGCGAGCGTGATGGCCGGGGTCGGCGGGACGGCGGTCGAAGACGTTCGCGAGCGCATCGCGGCCGCCGCCGACGCGGGTGCCGACGCGGCGCTCGTCGTCGCTCCGTACTACGGCGGCCAGGCCGACCCTGCCGGCAACGAGCGGTTCTTCGACGCCGTCGCGGCCGGCGCGTCGATCCCGCTGTACCTCTACGACATCCCCAGTGCGACCGGGCAGTCACTCGCCGTCGAGACCGTCGCGTCCCTGGCCGAACGCGGCCGCTACGACGGCATCAAGGACTCCAGTGGCGACCTGACTCACTTCGACGAACTGCTCGACCGGACGCCCGACTCCTTCGAGGTGCTCCAGGGGTGGGACGCCCAGTACGTCCCCTCGCTGCTCATGGGCGGCGACGGCGGGATCAACGCCGTCACGCACGTCCGGCCCGCGGCCCTCGGGCGGGCCAGCAGCGCCGTCGCCGACGGCGACGTGGCCGCCGCCAGAGCGGTCCAGTTCGACGAGATCGATCCCGTGTTCCGGTCGGCAGCCGAGGACGGATTCGCGCCAGTCTGTAAGGCGATCCTCGCCAGGCGGGGCGTCATCGAGAACGCCGCGGTCCGTCCGCCACTCCTCGAACTCGACGACGCGACCGCCTCCGAACTGGTCGAGCGGCTGGTAGACTGAACCGTCGGCCGGTAGGATCCCCTTACCCGGTCGCTCGTTCGCTCGCTGATCGGTCAAACGTCGCTCGGACACTCCACGAGATTCATTACACTGGCCGTCTGTGGTTTCGATATGTCGCTGTTGCCCTCCAGAGGCCCCGATACGAGTACGTCACAGGAGGGGGAACTCCAGGTCGTCGGCGTCGACGACGAGGTGGCCCCGCTACTCGACGCGCTCAACTCCGAGACTGCCCGCGCGATTCTCAACGAGATCTACGACGAGCCGGGCACGCCGTCGGAGATCGCCGACAGACTGGACATGTCGATCCAGAAGGTCTCCTATCACATCGAGAAGCTCGACGACCAGGACCTGATCGCCGTCGCTGGCACCCAGTACTCCGAGAAGGGCCAGGAGATGACGGTGTACCAGCCGCCGGACGATCCGACGGTGCTGTTCGTCGGGACCGAGGAGCGAAAGCGGTCCCTGACGACGATGGTCAAGCGCCTGCTGCCCGTGGTGGGTGTCGTCGCGCTCGGTAGTCTGGTCATCGAGCAGCTGTTCGGCAACGGCCTCTCGGTCGGGTTCACTTCTGCCGGGCCGTCCTCGGAGGGCGGCGACGGCGCGGGTGGCAGCGACTCCGGCGGCGTCGCGAACACGACGGGCGCGACCGAGACACCGACGGAAGCGCCCGCGGACACGCCGACGCCCACCGAAACGGCGAGCGACGGCGGCGACATCGGCATCGCCGAGGCGACGGAGACGCCGACTCCACCACCCGAGACCGACACGCCAGTCCCCGAGGAGGAGACGGTCGATCTGGCCGCCGAGACGACCACCCAGGCCGCCGACCTGGCGGCAAACGGCGGGCTGGAGCTCTCTCCGGGGCTGGCCTTCTTCCTCGGCGGGATGACGGTCGTCGCGGTGCTCGGCGTCTGGTGGGCGTACACGAGGAACGCTTAAACTGGATTTTGAGCCACAGGTGGGGCTTTATGGGTACCCGTCGTAGGCGTATCTGCGCCGTCGGCGGGCGGTTCCCGTCACCCGCCGCCCTCGCCGATGGCCGCCGCCTGCCCACCCCGACAGACAGTCCCGCTGACCCCATCCAAATCGCTTAGGCCCTCCACCCCGAGCGATCCGACATGCGACTGACCTTTCTCGGAACCGGCAGCGCGATGCCGACCGGCACCCGCTTCCAGTCCGGACTGTTGCTCGAAGACGGCTCCGACCGGCTGCTCGTCGACTGTGGCAGCGGCGTCCTCCACGCGCTCGCACGCACCGACGTTGGCTACGAGGGCGTCGACACCGTCTTGCTCACCCACCACCACCTCGATCACGTCTCCGACCTCGACGTGTTCATGAAAGCGCGGTGGCTCGCGGGCGAAACCGACCTGACGATCGCCGGACCGCCGGGGACCCGTGACCTGATCGAGGGGCTCCTCGATCTGCACGACTACATGCGCGGCCGACTCGACCTCACCATCGAGGAGGTCGGCGTCGACGCGCCGTTCGCGCTCGCTGGCTTCGATATCGAGGCCATGGAGACGCGCCACTCGATGTCGTGTTTCGCCTATCGCTTTCGGGCCGAAAGCGAGGAGCCGGCGCTGGTCTACAGCGGGGACTCGGAGGCGTTCACGGAACTGATCGAGTTCGCGGATGGGGCGGCCGTGCTCGTTCACGACTGCTCGTTTCCGGACGACGTGGACGTGTCCAACCACCCGACGCCCGCCCAGCTCGGGACGGCCCTGGATCGGGCCGAGGCCACCGTCGGCCGCGTGTACCTCACCCACCTCTACCCTCACACGGAGGGCCGTCACGAGGAGATGCTGGACTCGATCGGGGCGGCCTACGACGGCGACGTTCGCTTTGCCGCCGACGGGCTGTCCGTGACGATCGATCCGACAGCGTCCTGACCCGCGGCAGTCTCGGTCTGGCACCGCGACACGCGGTCGTCTCAGGCACGCTGGAGCCGAACGCGGAACTCCGCGCCGCCGGCTTCGCTCTCGGCGACGGTCACGTCGCCGCCGTAGGACTCTGTCAGGGCACGGACGAAGCCGAGGCCGAACCCGCTGCCGCTGCTGTCTGGGCCTTTCTCGCCCATCTCGAACAGCTCGTCGCGGACCGACGGGTCGATGCCCGCTCCGTCGTCGGCAAAGCAGACCACCACGTCGTCGACGCTCGTCTCGACGCTCGTCCAGACAGTGGTCTCTCCGTCGTTGTGGACGACGGCGTTCGTGAGAATGTTCGTGAACACCGATCCGAGCAGGTCTCCGGCGTACACCGTCTCCTCGAAGGCCGCCTTGTCGAACTCGACGGTCAGATCGTCGTAGCCGGTCTCGGCCTCGCTGACGGTCCGTTCGAGTATGGGCGCGAGGTCTCTCGGTTCCGGTTCCTCCTCTTCTTCCAGCGTCGAGACGAGGTTCCCGACCCGCTGGATCAGGTCGGCAGAGCTGTGTGCGGCCTCGTTGATCCGCTCGGCGTAGGCCGCGGTTTCGCCGTCGGTCTGGTCGGCGAGGACCTCGGAGAACCCGGTGATCACCTGCAGGTCGTTGCCCAGGTCGTGGCGCAACAGCCGGTCGTACAGCTCGATCATCTCCTTTTTCGTCTCCAGGTCCTGTCTGGCCCGTTCGAGTCGCTCCCGCGACCGGATGTTGCTGATCGCCGTCGCGGCGTGAGACGCCAGAATCTCCATCGGGCGCACGACCGCGTCGTCGAACTCGGACCGGCTCGTCGATCGCATCACGAGTACCGCCGTCACCTCGTCGACGATCGTCGCCGGGACGGCCAGCGCCGCGGTCGTCTCGGTGTCGGCGGCGGCACGAGCGTCCGCACCGCTTGCTACCTCGGTCGTTCTGGACTCGTAGGCCCGCCGTGCCACGCTCGTCGGCGCTTCACCGACCGACAACGCCGGGTTCGTGCTGTGGACGACCTGCAGATCGTCGTTTCGCACTTCCACGAACGTGTTGTCGGCGGCGTCGAACAGCAGTGACATCGCTTCCAGGGTCATCGAAACGACCTCTTCGACGCTCTCACAGCGGTTCAGCGCCTGTCCGTACTTGTTGAGATCGGCGACCTGCCTGGCGAAGTCCGTCTGATTCTCGAATGACATTCTGGTGACTGGCTCCGGTCGGTAGCTGAACTGTTAGTACCTGAAGATAGATATCGCCAATGAAAACCGTTTCGCCCCGTTCGCCCTCTACTGCAGCCGATATCGCAGTAGCGCGGCCACGCCGCCCAGATTACGGAGCTGTTGGCCGGGATCGAACTCGTGGGAGAAGACGGTCACGTCGCCGCCTTTCTGTTCTGTCGTCGTGACGATCTCGTCGACGTCCACGTCCCACTCGCTTTCCTCGCCTCGCTCCTCGCGGAGCCGCTCGTCGAGCACCAGCAGCTCCTCGATCGCGCCGAACTCGGCCGCTTCGGCGACCGCGTCGGGGCCGTACGCGACCTTCGCGCCCGTCGCGATGCGTTCCATCAGCTCGTCGATCAGCTCGGCTTCCTCCGCGATACGGGTCCGCTCCTGAACGTCTTCGACCGCACCGCGCTTGAGCACCTCGTGGACACCGCGGTCGCCGACGGCGCTGGTGTCGACCGTCGTGATCTCCGCTGCCAGATCCGGGTGCTCGTCCTGGATGTACTTGAGCGCGTCCTGCTTGGTGAAGCCGGGGCCGGCGAGGATGTAGGCGTCCACGTCCATCCGCCGGAGCACGTCCGACAGCTCCGCGAACAGCTCCTCTCGCGGTCGAGCGTAGTCGCCTTTCCCCGTCGTCGAGGTGATCGACGCGCGCGACTCGGTGCCGTACTGGGCGACGGTGTGGACGTGTGCCTCCCCTTCCTCGACGGTGGCGATCGCCACGTCGGGCTGGTCGGTCGCCTCGGTCGCCTCCTCGACGCGGTCGATCTGGTCGGGCTTCCAGACCTTCTCGACCTCGATCTCGTCGTGTTCCTCGACGTTGAACGTGTGGTGAAAGTCCAGCTGGTCCTCCCGCGAGCAGTCGACGATCGTCCCGCCGACGCGCAGCCGATTGGCGAACTTCGCGAACTCCACGTCGGTGACCGCGACCGCGATCCACATCGGCTCGCGCTCCCCGCCCTTGTCGCGCAACTGATCGTCGTCGCGCTGGATCCGCCGGGTGGTGTCGCCCGCGACGCGGTCGCCCGGCTCGATCACGTACGTCAGGTGCCACAGGTCGTCGAGCGTCTCGGGGACGAGCGTCAGCCGCTCGCGCCCGCCCTCGACCTGCTGGCGGTCGGCGATGCGCATGCACTGTGGTGGGCCCGTCGGTGGTAAGTGCCCTCCGGTTTCGCCGTTCAGGGCTCCGTGTCGACCGCCTCGGGATCGCCCGCGTCGTCCACATCGTCGACCGCCAGCCCGAGTTTCGACTGGACCAGTTCGACGGCGTTCTCGACCGCGCCGACGCTGCCGAGATAGCCCGCGCCGACGGAGGTCTTGAGCGCGAGCGCCGCCCGCCCGGTCAGGACGCCGTCCCCGACCTGTGCGACCGCGCCGTCGCCGACGCTGACGAGCCACCCGAGCGAGTCGAAGGTGTAGCGAGCCAGCCGAGGCTCGAAGCCGCCGGCCCCGGCCAGCCGATGCTCGACCAACGCCGTGACGTTCTCCGCGGCGACCCCGGCCTCTCGGATCGCCGCCTGCGCACTCGCCGGGACCGGCTCGCCGTCCGTGTCGACGACCCTCGCCGCGTCGCCGACAGCGAACGTGTCGCCCGCGAGCCGCAGGTCGCTCCTGACGACCGGTCGCTCGTCGTCCAGCGCAGCGGGTCCCTGCAGTCCACCGGTCCAGACGAGCTGCTCGTACGACAGATCCTCCCCGTGGGCGACCGTGATCGTCTCTCCGCCGACGGCTTCGACGGTCGCGTTCGTGCGGATCTCGACGCCGCGCTGGCCGAGCTGATCGGCGACGGCCCGCTGGAACGCCTCGGGAAAGCTCGGCGCGACGCTGTCGAGCTGTTCGAGCAGGAGGATCTCGGCGTCTCCGCCGTCTGTCCCCTCTTCGTCGGCTGTCTCGTCCCCGTGTTCCCGCGCCATCGCCGCGAGTTCGCCAGCGACCTGCACCCCCGAGAGGCCGGCACCGCCGACGACGACGCGCCCGCCCTCGTCGAGCACGTCCAAGTACCGTTCGCGGATCTCGCGGGCGTGTTCGAGGCGCTTCAGCGGCGTGGCGTGCTCCCGGAGTCCCGCGATGTCGTAGAACGCCGTCTCGGCACCGAGACAGATCGCACCCACGTCGTAGTCGAGGTCTGGGGCACCGTCCAGTCGAGCGACGCCCGCCTCGGGGTCCACATCCGTGACCGTCGCCTGCCGGACTTCGCAGTCCAGCAGGTCGGTCAGCGGGATCGAGATCTCGTCCTCGACTGCGGGCCGACGAACGACGCGGTGGAGTTCGTGCTGGACGACGTGGGTCTCGGACTCGTCGACGACGACGAGGTCGACCGATTCGGGCAGCGACGATTCGAGCTTCCGGGCGAGTGTGAGGCCGGCGTAGCCAGCACCCAGGACGGCGACGTGCATACCGTCGGTTGGGCGCGCCGTCGTATCAACGTTGGCCGCTACATCGTCGTCGACAGCATCACTTCGTCGACCTGCTCGTCGTCGATCGTGTAGTGGTTCCGGCGGATGGCCTCGGTGTCCCAGCCGTGGTCGGTGAGGAACTCGATGGCCCGGTCGTTCGTCATCGGGAGGCTGTTGTACACCTTCCGGTAGCCGTTGGCCTCGGCCCAGGAGAGGCCTCGCTGGAGGAGTTCGCTACCGATGCCCCGTCCTCGATAGTCGCTGTCGACGCCGACGGTCTGCTGGGCGGTCCCGGCCAGCGAGTCCAGTTGCGGCAGGTCCAGGTGGGTCCACCCGACGACCTCGCCGTCGACCGTCGCGACGAAGAACACGCGAGACTCGACGGTCGTGTGGCGGTTGACGGTGTCCTCGTAGAGCAGTTCCTCGGCGACGGTCTCGGCGACGACGTAGGTCTCCTCGTCGGTGACGTCCCGGATCGTCCGGACGAGGCCGTCGAAGTCCTCGTGGCGGGCCGGCCGGATCGTCACCGACAGGTCGTCGGTCTCGTACTCCTCGACTGCCCCCACGTCCAGCGCGACGCGGATCGTCCCGCCGTCCTCGCTGAGGTACCCTCGCTCCTTCAGCTCGTCGAGGTGTTCGCCGAACGATTCCGCCGACGCGTCGCTTTGCTCCAGCAGAATGTGTCGCTTCGCGGTGCCGTGGCGCTCGACGTACTCGTAGATGCGGCGACTGGTATCAGACTCGAACGTCGGTCGCTCGACTGTCTCCATACCCCCGCTTGGTGGAGCGGGCGCTTAATGGTTGCTATGGTATCACATACCGCGCCAGTCACCAGCGGTCGACGGCCGCCGCCGTCGAGAGGACGGTGGCGAACTCCCCGTCGAGGTGTGCCAGCGCCGTTCGGTGAACGAGTGCCGCGTCGAACTGCTCGCCTTCCAGCGTCCGGTCGAACGTCGCCGTCGCGTCTGCCACGACGAACACCTCGAACCCTCGGTTCTCGCCCATCCGGACGGTCGTCGACACGCAGTGGTCGGTCGTCAGCCCACAGACGACGATCGACTCGTGGCCTCGTTCGCGGAGCCACGCCTCCAGACCGGTGTCGACGAACGCACCGTTGACCTGCTTGCGGAACGTCGCCTCACCGTCGGCGGGGGCGAGTTCGGGCTTGTAGTCGAACCCGGGCGCGTCTCCCCGCAGCGGCGAGTCGGGCTCTGTCGAGTCGTGTCGGACGTGGACGATGGGGTGGTCACGCGACCGCCACGTCGCGAGTAGTCGTGCCGCGTTCGCCTCGGCGTCGGGGTTGTTGCGCGTTCCCCAGTCGGGTTCGTCGAACCCCTGCTGAAAGTCGATCAGCACCAGGACCGGTGTCTCCGCCATCGTCTCAGTTGGGGTGGCCCACGCCCTCGCGAGCGTCCAGCAGCCGCGTCGACTTGGGGTGATCGCGGCTGGTCGCGATCGGGCACTCGCTCGGTGCCTGTCGTTCGTCCTCCGAGAGCATGTACTGTGGCCACTCTCGATCCCCTTCGACGCCCCAGTCCCCGAGGTCTGCGTGCGGACAGACGCCGTCGTACCCTTCGAGTCGGTCCTGGATGATCTCCCGGGCGTGTTCGCCGGCCTCGGTGTCGGCGGTCACGCCCATGTCCTCGAAGAGCGCCCGCGGCTGGAAGGTGATCTCCAGCCCCACGGGGCAGTACCGGCTCTTTCGGGTGTCGTAGAAGGGTGCCCGGCAGGTCGGGAAGATCGGCTCGCCCCCGAAGGAAAACTCCCAGTGGGGATCGTCCGGCTCGGTCGGGATGGCTTCGGGCCAGGGCGCTGGATCGTGGACGTGCAGGAACTGCAGGATGTTCCACAGCGCCTCGTGGTACTGGGCCTCCGTGAGTTTGCGCTCGGGCGGCTTGAAGAACGCGACGAGTGACGCGCGGTCGCTGTGTTCCTGGTACGTGTCCAGATACTGCAGGAGGGTCCGGCCCAGATCCAGCAACGCGTCCTTGTCGGTCATCGACGGGACCGCGGTGTACAGCGGGTCTCCGTTGGCCACCGATTCGGCCCCGAAAAAGCACGGGAACGGCGTGCCGTTTCGCTCGCCGAGGAGGCCATCACGGAACGTCGTCCAGTGATCGACAACCCAGTCGGTCGTCGCGCCCGATGCCACCCGTTCCTCGACGGTCGCCTGGTCCTGAAGCTCGCCGACGATCCGGTCGGACATAGCTGTGGCGTACGGTCCGTGGATGCATTTATGCGTCGGTATCGGCGACGGAAGCGCCGTCGCTCCGCAGTACTGTGGCTTCGCGAACAGATTCGCTATCCCGGTGTGGCGAAGTCGGTCACTGATTCGTGGCCAGCCGTCTCAGAACAGCGCCTCGGAGTCGTCGAGAATCCGCGCGGGGCCGCCGACCTCCCAGACTCGGGTGTCGACGCCGCAGTCGGCCACCGTCTCCTCGACGCGGTCGACGTACTCCGCCGTGGTGTTGACGTAGACGCTCGCACCGGTGTCGACGGAGAAGTAGACCGGGACGTCCGCCGCACGGAGTTCGCGGACGGCGTTGAAGATCTCGATCGTCCGGGGCTGCCAGTACACCCAGCCCGCCGGCCCGGTCATCGTCGTCGCGGCCAGGGACAGCGAGTCGTGTTCGGCCAGCTCGAAGGTCCGGTCGAACTCGCCGCCCGCGATGGCGTCGCGTGCCTCGGCGATCTGGCCGTGGATGTGGGCCATCCGGTTCTCGAACATGTGACTCGCCGCGGCCTCCTCGTGGGCCGCCTCCGTCTCCTTGTAGGACGGGACCATGCCGGCGACGACCCGAAGCTCGTCTTCCAGCTCGGTCTCGATGCGCTCGGAGCGACAGTCCGCGTCGTTCATGCCGTTCTTGAGGTGGGAGAACCCGCCCGTCACCGCCCGCGCGGCGGAGCACGAACCGCGACGCGCGACCGTCGACACCTCGGGGCGGGTCATGTCGATGCCCGCCGCCTCGACGAGTGCCATCGCCGCAGCCGCGAACCCGGAGGCAGAGGAGCCAAAGCCGATGTTCGTCGGGAAGGAGTTCGCCGACTCGAAGCGCACGCGGTGGTCGATCCCCGCCAGTTCGCGAACGTGGTCGACGACCGCCGCGATGCGCTCGGCCCCGCGACCCTCGACTGCCTCGCCGTCGACGACGTACTCGTCGGCGTCGAGTTCCGGGTCGAACGCCGCGGTCGTCTTCGAGTGGCTCGGTGCCGTACAGACGCTGATGCTGTCGTGGTAGGGCAAGCGCAGTTCCTCGTCGCGCATCCCGTGATACTTGACGATCCCCTGGATCGGGTGTGCCTTCGCGGTCGCTTTCATACATCAGCCTCCCGTCGACTCCACTTTGCAGTTCCGAACCGAGGCCGTCCGGAACCGAGCCGTCTTTGATCGTCCAGCCCCGACTTGGGCTATGGAGCGTCGCGCCTACCTGCGAACGGTCGCCGGGGCGAGTGCTGTCGGACTGGCGGGGTGTCTCGGTGGCCTCGCCGAGTCAGGGGACTACGACGTCGGGATGACGAGCAACGCGTTCGATCCGCCCGAGATCACCGTCTCAGCCGGAGACACTGTCGTCTGGCGAAACACGAGTTCTCACGCCCACTCCGTGACTGCCTACGAGGACGGCATTCCGGACGGGGCAGACTACTTCGCCTCCGGCGGGTTCGACGACGAACCGTCGGCCCGCGACGGGTGGACGAACGCGACAGACGGCTCGCTGTATCAGGGCGATACGTACAGTCACACCTTCGAGGTCGCCGGTCAGTACCGCTACTTCTGTATCCCACACGAGCGCGGGGGGATGGTCGGGACGGTCGTCGTCGAGTAACGACGAGGACCTCCGCTCGCTCTCTCGTCCGGGTCGCTTCCTCGTTTTCGTCGGTGCCCTCACCGAAATATCGCTGTGACCGCCGTCTCATACGACCGGCTGTCCATCTGTGACCGATTTCGCCACCCCGGGGTGGCGAAGATCGTCACGAAGTGACAGCCGGCAGTATCAGGCAACGTCCCGATCTGCCAGCGCCAGCTCCCACTCTCGCTCGGTCGGATCGACGCCGGCACCGTCGACCGGCCCGTCCACCGAGCGGTGCGCTGGACGCACCGCGAGGACCGACCTGTCCGAGAACGCCGACAGCGGGAACGCGTCACTCGCCCGGAAGCCGAACGCGTCGAGGACGGACGACGGGATCGGCCCCTCGCCGATCTTGACGACGTCCGAGTCGGCCGCGTCGGCGACGATCGGCGTCAGCAGCGCCTCGAAGACCTCCGGCGCGACCGCGCTCCCGCGTGGCACCGTATCGAGGACGGCAGTCGTCAGGATGCCGCCGCGCCGCTCTCGACAGACGACGCAGGCTGCCACGGCTCTCTCGCCGCGCCGGGCGACGTACGTCGTCGTCTCCCAGCGAGGGTTCGCGAAGCGCCACCGGTAGTAGTCGGTGTCTCTGACCACGTGGACGGCGTCCCGCCCCTCGCCGTCGCTCAGTCCGGCGAGCAGGTCGGCGGGGACGCCGTGGTGTCGTTCGACGCCAATCGCCGCCCCGTCGCGGCGGAGTCGGTCTCGAACGGAGAGATAGCCCCGGGCCAGGGGCGTCGCCAGCCGGCCGAGATGTCGGGACGCGATCGATCGGAACTCCCGCTTGGAACTCGACTCGTGACGGACGAGCCGCTGGGGGTTCTGGACCCGGTAGTGCGTTCGTGGCCCGTCCCTGAGCGTCCAGTCGAACGACTCCAGGCCCGGAACGAGAGCGGCCGTCGGGAAGTTGAAGTACAGTTGCGCGGGGCCGTCGCTGTACCGTTCGAGCAACCGTTCGGTCATTCCGGTGAAGACCCCGCGCTCGCGATGGTCGGGGTGGACGACCCAGTCGGCCGGCTGGAAGGCCAGCACCGTCTCCTCGCCGAGTCGCACTCTGAACGCCAGACAGGGCTCGGCACCGACGACCTCGCCGTCGCACTCGGCGACGACCATCGGGATCTCGTCGACGTACGGGTTCTCTCCGAACCGCCAGCGGAACCACGCCGCTCGCCGCTCGTGTCCCCAGACCGTCTCGTGGAGGTCGAGAAACCCCTGTACGTCGGTCGGCTCGACGACCCGATACTCGTAGCTCGACGGCCTCTGTTCGAGGTGACTCATTGGGGCGTCGTTCTGTCGAGGGCCCCTTCGTTGGGCTCCGTCTACCAGCGATTAGCCGGCCGCTACGGAGGTGGCGTCGAAAAAACGCGGCGAAAGCGCAGTTACTCCTCGACGTCGACCGAGGTCTCTTCTTCGGCTGCGACTTCCTCGGGGCGGGCTTCCATCGTGGTCTTCTGGATCTCGACCCGGCGAAGCGGGTAGATGTCCTTGCACTCGCTGTACAGTGCAGAGGAGAGTCGCCCCTCGACGATGGAGTCGACGAGCTGCTCGAAGCTGCGGTCTTCGGCCGTCTCCTCGACGATGTCGATCATCTGTCGGCGGATCGCCTTCTCCTGGGAGGCGTCGGCCTTCTTGGTCGTCAGCGCGACCGGCTGGATCTGGACGCGGTAGTCGTCCGTCGTCAGCACGGTGATGAAGGCCTCGACCTTCGAGGAGCCTCGGCGGACGAGCGACCGCAGGTAGTCGCGGGTCAGCTCGTGCTTGATGAACTCCGTGTACGCGGAGTCGGAGGCGACCTCGTTGATCTTGAAGGTCAGCTTCGTGTTGTTCTCGCTGGCGTCGTCTTTCAGATCGCCAAGCGTTGTCTGGATGGTGCGTCCGAGCACCTTCTCTGCCTCGTCTGCCGTGGTCTCACCGAGTTCCTCCCGGTCGAACTGCTCGGGAGCGAGCACGGTGTACCACCGCTTTTGCTGCTTCTGTCGGGATACGGATCGTTCGCTCATGATGTGTGTGTTGTGTGTTGGTCGGCAAGCTGTGCTGCGACGCGGAGGTTGACGACGTAGTCGTCGACTGTCGAGTGGAGTCCGCCGGTCGTCTCGCGATCGATCGTGGTCACGATCTCGTCGCCGTCGACGCGCGTGGCCATCTCGTCGGTGTTGTCCGGGCGGAGCGCGCTGGCGATCCGCTCGGCCGTGGCGTCGTCGCCGTGGGCCGTCCGGATCGTCGCTTCTCTCATAGTGCCTCCCGGACCTGCTCGACGAGGTCGTCGGTGTCGCCCTCGAACCGCGCGTTCGTGCGGGTCGCGGTTCCGCCGACGGTGGTCGTCGCGGCGTCGAGCGCGGGCGCGACGGATCGGTCGTCGGTCCCGCGAACCGCGGCCCTGTCGCCGGCGACGACCAGCGTCACCGGCTCGGGCGAGCGAAACCGCGCGACGAGTCGGGCGACCGTCTCGACTGGCATCGCGTCGCCCCGGACGACGAACAGGCCGTCGTAGCGCTGGGTCGACGCGGTCCGGATGCCGGTGTGGGCCCGACTCGCGTGGGTCCGCCAGACGTCGAGTGCCTGCTCGCGCACGCCGTCGTGGCCGAGCGCGAGCGCGACGCCGAGTCCGGGCCGTTCGCGTGCGACGGCGTCCAGCACGTCGCCGTAGCCGCCGATCGTCTCGAACGGGCCGCCGACGTAGGGGTGTAGCGCCCGCTCGATCGCCTCGGTGGCCCGATCGTTGGCGGTCTCGTCGCCCGCGATCGCCAGCGCGACCAGCGAGGCGACGCGACGGTGTCGGTCCGTGTCGTCCTCGGAGCCCAGCGCCTCGACCGCCTCCTCGACGGCCGCGCGCTCGCCGGAGAACGGCGCGTGCAACAGCGTCGAGTGTGCGAGCCCGTCGACGTACTCGCTCACCGGGACGGCGACGCCGGGGCGGCGCTCGAACCCGCCGGCCTCGGCCAGCGTGGCCCCGTCGGAGTCGCCATCGGCGACGGTCGCGCCGGCCAGCGCGAGCGCCAGATCGGGCTCGGTGCCCAGCGCCCGCACCGTCTCGACGGCCGCGGTGCTCAGTGGCTCGTCCGCGAGTGTCGCGGTCGCGTCGACGCCGTCGGCACCGACGCTGACCGTGACGTCGGCGTCCGTCGTCCGGGCTCCCGCCTCGCCCGTTCGCGCGATCGACGCCTGGAATGGCGTCTCGCGCGCCGTGAGAGCGCGTGCGAGGAGTCCCGTCGCTGCCAGTCCGTCACCGTCGGCGCGCGCGACGAGCCGAACGAAGTCGGCCCCGTCGAGCGTGCCGGCGAGGTCACTGGGCGGCGTGGCGGACGCCTGATCGCGACCGGCTGTGGACATCGATTACTCGAGCAGTTGCTTCGCTCGCTCGTAGCTGTAGGTGAAGTCCGCGTCGATCTCGTCGCCGCGGTAGTAGTCGACGAGACGGCGGATCTTCGACTGGTTGTTCTGGAGCGCGCGCTTGTTCTGGTGGTCGCCCGGGTTCTCGTCCATGTGCTCTCGCAGGCGGACGGCCTTCTTCATCAGGTTCCGGAGGTCCTCGGGCAGCTCGTCGGTCGCGTCGTTCTCTTCGAGGATCTCGGTGACCTTCTTGCCCGTCGCCAGCGAGACGTCCGGGATCGGCGTCCCCTGAACGCCCTCGTCGCGGAGCTTGAGGCCGATCTCGCTGGGCGAGTGGCCCTGCTCTGCGAGCTCGACGACTCGCTCCTCGATCGCGTCTTCGTCTACGTCGCTCCACTCCGGCGGTTCGTCTGCCACGGGCTTGTCCGAGTCGGACGAGCCGCGGCGTCGTGTGTGCATTCGTGCCATTGTTAGGTTGGAACGGCACAGACCGCTACGTGCTACTCGCAGCGCGAGCGTGTGGTGTCGAAACACCGGACACGGCCGCAATCTCGAAGCCACGCAACCGCGTGGCGGGTCAGATTTGCGGTCGTGCTGTTCCCGACGTACTCTCCCCACTCGGCGCGTAAAACCGTTTCTACTGCGGCCGGTGACGGCCTGTCGACGGCGACGGGCCGGCCCGAGCGGTTTCACCTCTCTCCTCGAATATCACCGGCGATAACCGTTTGAACGGTCCTAAACGGTTCGAACGGTCGCGCGCCTTATTCCCCCTAGTCGTATCCGTGAGGGTATGTACCGGGGCCTCGGCCGGCGCGGGCAGTCCTCGCCGGTCGCCGTCATTCTCGTCCTCTCGATGGTCGTCGCCGGCTCGCTGGCCGTCGTGACGCTGGGTGCCCAGTCGCTGTCGGACACCCGCGAGACGATGGACGTCGAGCGCGCCGAGAAGGGCCTGACACAACTGGACTCGAACGTCGCGATGGTCGCGCTGGGGAGTGCCGGCGGACAGGAACTCTCGCTGTCGAGGACGGACGGGGCCGCCTATCGGCTCCGAGACGACGCGGGGTGGATGACCGTCGCGGTGACGAACACGTCCAACGACTCCACGAAGACGGTGATGAACGCGACGCTCGGCTCGATCGCCTACGAGAACGACTCACCGCTTCGAGCGTGTGGGCCTGCCCGCGTTCCGGACTCACCACAGTACGACCTCCAGCGTGACGACCTCGCGATGCAGCCTCACCACTCGACGCGCGGTCACCGACTCGTCCACGTCGTCCGTGCCTGGAGAGACACGTCGCCACTCTCGCAGTCGCTCTGATCCCGCAGCGCCGCGGCGTCCGCGTCCCAGCACAGCGGACTCGCCCCCTCGCGGGCCGTCGTTCCGTTTCGCGTCACCGTGACGTTGACCCGCTGGCGGTCGTCCAGCCCCAGCCGCTCGTTCGCCGTCTCGCCCGCGAAGTGACAGCCACTCTCCGAGCGATTGTCGAAAAACGCCGCCGTACACGTGGCGTTCAGGACCTTCGGACGCTCGGCGCTGCCCAGCGTCGCCCGCGAGAGATCGTCGGCCACCCTGTCGACGGCGACGGTCTCCTCCTGTGCCCCCGCGGTGAACGGCTCGACTACGCCGGGCACGAACAGGAAGACGAACAACACGACGGCGAGGAAGAGACTCATGTCGAACGCGAAATCCAACGTCGTCTGTCCGCGTGTGTGACCCCGCATACTGTGACCCGAAACCGCGCTGACTCTGGTGGAGGGTGGCTGTTGCCCGTCTTATCTATTGTGACCGAACGATCAAAATGGGGACACGACACGCTCGGCGACGGCGGACGACACCGTGACCCACGGTCCGATCCCTTCGATGGGTTTAAGAAAACCCACCCGGTACGAAACGATGCGAGGGCTCGTAGATCAGTGGTAGATCATCCCCCTGGCACGGGGAAGGCCCCGGGTTCAAATCCCGGCGAGTCCATGATTCTTGCACTGCGAGCAAACTCGCGAGCAGCGCGAATCGTCGCCGATGCCCGGATTTGAACCCCTGGAAGTCGCAGCGCCGAGCGCAGCGATGCGACCGTCTTCCTCTGGTTCAAATCCCGGCGAGTCAACTTCCTTTCATCGCTTCGCTCCGTTAGTCATTTCCTCGCCGACTCTGGCGAAGCCTTCGGCTTCGCTCGGTCCCGTCGATTCTACGGTTCCGGCGTCGTGAGCACGTTCGTGACGCAGGCGTCCCGTCGTTCTCCATAGACCTACAGCCGGCGCTGTGAGGAACCCCTTCAGCACCACCACTTTCGCTCGGCGGAGCAGATTGGTCCTGTCGCTGGGACGTTTATTTCCGAGGAAAAGATTCTTTATATGGCTGACCGTACTATAGCTACTGTATCTATGGGGGACGCCGATGTGGAGAGGGGGCAATCGAGCGTACTGGGCATCGTGTTACTGTTTGCGATCGTCATCACGGTCTCGATGTCAGTCGTCGTCGTCGGCAGCGGTGCGTTGGCGGACGCCCGTTCGTCGGTCGTCGACCAGAGCGCCGTCACGTCGATGGGAGAGTTGCAGTCCGCGACGGCGTCGGTCGAGCCCGGCGGCGGATCACGGCAGGTCTCCTTTGCGGATTCCGACGCCGGTGTCGGGGCGGCCGTCGACGACGGCGGCGTCACGACAGTCGACGAGTC
>Ga0207754_100423_pt1 | contig 17174 bp, 8 predicted proteins | sample A23E1SouthBayCA_FD_187728 | JGI IMG/M metagenome (GOLD analysis project Ga0207754, IMG submission 187728) | Aerobic enrichment media microbial communities from Eden Landing Ponds, California, USA - A23 E1 (SPAdes) | ecosystem: Environmental > Aquatic > Marine > Unclassified | place: Emeryville, CA... | reverse complement strand
AATCTCTATCTCCTCACACACGATCTAATGGACCGGACAGAAAGGCCATCTGTTTTTGTTTGGGACTTCCAGCGAATTAATGAGAATCTGTCCGATAACACTGGCAATGCGCAGGACCCACTCTCACGATTCCCTAGCTTTTAATGAAGCTACGCTGGGTGGAATATAGGGTCAGCGAAAATCCTGCGAAACTTGATTCTCTCATAACCTCGGAACTATCCAGTGAAACAACAAATAAGACTTACTCTACTTATATAGATTATAATTCTAACATAGGAGATAGGCGGTTCAAATATTTTGAATCACAGGGTAGGCTTGTGGAAGAGATTGATACAGATTACAGTTACCCACTCCATTGCGTAATGGTAATATTATTAACTGTATTAGTGCGCACTACAAGTCTTTTTATTGGTGTCTCAAAGGATGTTACTCTAATCATTATCGGCCTATCTGCCCTTTCACTGTTTCTACTACCACATCCTTTATTGAATAAAAGGTACGACTTCCTAGATATATCATATGAGGCCAGCGAGGAAGCAGGGATGCCATATTTGTATCGTTCGAAATTAAGGGTATCTCTGCTGAGTTATCTTATGCTTATTATCAGTGTAATCAACCTCTGGCCTTGGCTCTTCCCAGAGACAAGTATATTAGCCTACATCACTGCATTGACTGCCGGTTTAGCAATCTTAGTTTCGATACGCCGAGACCCACATGACCGCATCACTGCTCGGCTTTTGTCTCTTTTTATTGTGGCAACAACGCCAGTAGCTACAGTAATCGGTAACATTCTAGTTTACTCACAGTGGTCTGCATATCAACAACAAATAATACCTGCTCTAAACCTCTTTAGTGAGGGAGTTCCAGTCCAACTTAAGCAAACAGTATTTGATCTGGTATTAATAAGTCCTATATATTTCATACCATCAATGAATATACTTGTATTTGTGTTTATAATAACACTATCGCCTTTAATTTGGTCTAAAATCACAGATGCAGAGCCAAATCATATACCTACCGATAGCGTGTCGCAGGATAGGATAGTCCGGATATCAATTGCTCTTTTGATTGCAACCTACATAATATATATTCTTACTATTCCCTTTATTATCAAATTCCAGTTTGTAAAAATAGGGGTGGACTCAGCTAACAATCTGTTATGGTTGTATACGCCGGTAATCGTCTTTGGAACTCTCCACACCGTAATTAAAGTGAATCAATACTTTGAACAGCGATCACTACTCTCCGGAACTGAAACGGAGGGGTTTGAGAGTGTTCTGCCAGATTCAGAGGTAGAGGCTGTGCTGTCAGACGAAATAGAAAGACCGGCTCGGGGGGTAGATATGTTTGGACGTAATCCCGTCGTAGTACTTAATGAGGGACTGATTCAGAATCTTACGACTGATGAAATCAGGGCAATTTATACACATGAACTGTATCATTTTCAGAATGGGTATATTCAGTACCAACTATTGTCCAATCTGCCGCTGGTAGGGCCGCTACTTTTCTTTATTTTAGTAAGTCCTGAAAAAGCATTTCACGAAGAGTATCAGGCCGACAAATACGCTGCTAATGAGGTTGGTCAACAAGCGGTTATTAGAGCGCTTAATAAAGCAAACAAATTGGAGAATATTACTGACCCTTCTCAGGTAATAGAGGGTAACTCCTGGGATAAAAAATCATTTTTATTGTTTCTAAGCTCAATTCCAGTCGTATCGCTGTATCGTCCCACTCGCAAACAGAGAATTCAGAATTTGAAAAGAAGTGGTAGTGGTGAACCGCCATACGTAGGTTAGTTTTACTGTTTCGGCGATTGCTCGATATTATGAACGACATACATCAAGACGAACTCACGAAATTGACGGTACGGAGCTCGTGCACGTACGGTGTCCCCAAGCGTGCGCTTGATTGTCGAGAGGACGGTCCCACATATTGCCCGTTGGTAGTATCGAGGCCCCATCGATCTACACGTTGTGCGCGTGATCGGTGAGCCGAAACTCACGATGTTTAATCGGTGGTCTGGCGCCCTCTTGACGGTGATTTTTGCGCAACTCCATCCAATCATCCCTTTGCTCGCGGCGAGGCTGCCGAACGGGGAGAGCTATTGGCATAGCTCCAGCGACAGAGCGGTCGTCAACAATCTATGCCCTAGGAGTGTTCAGATAATCGTCCAGTGGCGAATCAGTGAGTCCTCCGCTCAAAACTACTCACATTCCGGAATCAAATGTACCGACTCTTTGGGAATCAGCACTTCGACTTCTGAGCCGGTCTCAATGGCTAGCCGTTCGAACGTCGGCGGACGAACGTTCGCTGTGAGATCAAGCGATCCCGCTTCGATTTCGATATCGACCCGATACTCACTGCCCTCATTTAACCATCGAGTAACTGTCCCCGTGAATGCATTCGCCGTTCGGTCATCATCAGCAACGTATGGAGCTTCGACCTTTACTCGTGATGGATGGACACAAACCGTCACGGCAGACGCAGAGATCTCCGAAGCAGTCGTCTGAAGCTTAATGTCACAGAACTGAACTATCTCTTTGTCGCCGGTTCGGTCGGTCACTGTCCCATCAAAGAGGTTCTCGTTCCCGGTAAAACGGGCAACGAATCGACTTGTCGGCCGTGTGAGCACCGTTGACGTTGTGCCCACCTGTTTGAGGCTACCGTCTCGAACAATAGCGATTCGGTCACCGAGTGCTGTGGCGGTGCGCTGGTCGTGCGTGACGTACAGAATAGGGATGTCAAGCGATTCGAACAGGCTGTGTAGCTCGTCCCGGAGGCGCTTTCGGATTGGCGCGTCAAGGCTCGACAACGGTTCGTCGAGAAGTAACACATCTGGATCAGTCACTAGCGTCCGCGCGAGGGCGACTCGTTGTCGTTCCCCACCAGAAAGCGTCGGAGGCTTTCTACCGAGTATACCATCTAACTCTAAAAGCACCGCAAGATTATCGACGCGATCACTGGTTGTAGCGGCGTACTCAATGTTTTCTCGGGCGGTCATGTGTGGGAAGAGCGCACCTTCCTGGAAGACCATCCCTACCTGCCGATCTTCGAGCGGTAAGCCGACCAGTTCCCGCTTATTAATCTGAATCGACCCCGAATCAGGGCTGGTGATACCGGCGATTAGCGAGAGTAGTGTTGTTTTTCCGCTGCCGGACGGCCCCAAGACAGCGAGCACTTCATCGTCGACCGTCAGGTCCACTGGGCCGAAATCGAATTGCTCGTAGACTTTACTTAATCGAGAGAGTTCGAGGGTCATTCCCATGGGTTTGAGGCAACAGTGTTGAGAATCAACAGCGCCGTCGCAGCGATTAGTACCAGCAATATCGCCACCGGATAGGCGTTATCAAGGCCAAGTTCGATAAACGCGACCCAGATTTGGACTGGCATCGTGCGAGGATAGTACGCCATCATCATCGTCGCGCCGAACTCACCGATCGCCCGCGCGAAGGCGAGTGTCACACCAGCCAGAATACCCGGACCAGCTAACGGGAGCGTGACGTTGCGAGCGGTCGTCAGGCGGCTTTTTCCTAGCGCGCGGGAGGCGTATTCGAGCGTCTGATCCACGCTCTCGAACGCCGCTTTTCCTGTCACGACCACGAATGGCGATGCGACAAATATCTGTGCAAGTACCACCCCAGCAAGCGACCGTGTGAGTGGGACTCCGGCAGCACTCGCGGCTTCGCCAAGCGGTGAGCTAGGACCGAAGACGGTGAGTAGCACGATGCCACCAACCGTCGGGGGAAGCACCAATGGGAGGACAACGACCGCAAGGACAACCTTCGTCATAACCCCATCAGTGCGTGCGAGCCAGTACGCGAGTGGCAAGCTAAACAGCGTGGCGACAAGTGTGCTGATCAACGCCGATAGAAGCGACGTCGTCGCCGAATCCACGACGGTTGGACTGCTCATCTGAGCAAGGACATCCCCGGCTGGTACCGAGAGAAACAGCGACACCATCGGTACAACGTAGTATAGGAGTAGCACGCCTCCGAGAGCGAGCGCAACGCTGATCCAGTCGAACCCGAACGCGGTCGTTCCCGACCGACTTGAGTTTGGACGTGTCGACATTCAGATCAGGACAGTGATATCTGAAACCGCCGATGATACTGCTTCATTGGGTCCGCCAAGCCGAGATTGATTCTCGTTTGAGTGGGTGGTTGCCCCCATAACATGCTGGGGGACATCGCCCGCGTAGGTAGGGAACTGCTCGCGTAGGAGGAACCCATGTTCTTCGAGATAACTCCCAGTCGTATGGACATCGAACACGGAGACTGCCGCGTCGCTTGTGTTTCGAATGGTCGAGCCGTAACTGATGAGCCCACCTTGTATTTCTTGACCGCTTGGCAGTGTGTATGATGTCGTTGAGTACCAATCTGCGGCGAACTTAGGATTACTCAGGTTGATCTGGTCGGGCAGCTCAATGTACTTGTAATCGCGTTCGACAGCCATATTGCGGTAAGCAATCGCGGCGTCGATGGACCCGGACTCAAACTGACTGATCAACGACGTTTCGGGGTAAATCTGCTCTCGCTTGAGGATTCTCTCGCTGAGATTTGACGCGTCATCGTAGTACCGCGAGGCAAGTTCAAGCATGAAGAGTGTACGATATCCAAGTGGGTCTTGGTCAGGATCGGTTCGGCCGATATTCACTTCCCCGTTGGTAATCGGTTCGTACCATTGCTCGGCTCTAGCGTTAGCCAAACGCTCGCCGCCCGCTGTGTCCGGATTGTACGCGACAACGACAGAATTGCTGGTAAACACCGAATGCCACGATGGTGAGAGTGGCTCGTCAAATAGCGCTACATCGGCGACCGAAATAATATCGGGGTCACGTTGTCCCTCGTTGATCATTCGAGCGACGGTCGCAGAGCCATGGGCTTCGATTTCAACTGGGACATCGACAGCAGGCTTGAGCCCGTTAGCTAATGCATTCTGGAGGCTGCCAGCTGCAAGGATGGCGACTGTCGTCGATTGCGTACTCTCCTGATTGCTTTCGCCCATGCAGCCCGCACTGCTAGTGGCCGCCGTGGCTCCAGCAGTCAGGAGGAACCGCCGTCGCGTAGTCTGTACGCTATTATGCATCATGGAGGATAGAGAGCTGTTTGAGAAAAAAGCTTATCTCAAACAAATTTGTTTGACAGAGTATGGTCGCTGCCGAATCGACGACACTGACCGAACGGCAGGTAGAGGTACTCGAACTCCGAGAACAGGGACAGACCCAACAAGAAGTTGCAGACCGGTTAAATACGACTGACTCGAATATTAGTGCGATCGAACGGGCAGCAGAGCAAAACGTCAGGAAAGCCCGCCGAACATTAGACCTTATTCGTACAATCCGGTCGCCAGTTCAATTTTCGGTTGCTCCAGGGACGAATTTCGATGATCTGGTTGCCAGTGTCTACACTCGCGGAGACGAGGCAGGCATCAAAATCGCGTACTGCCGTCCAGAACTCTATACACACCTCTATGGGGTGCTTGAAGACTGTGCAAAGCAAAACGAGATTAAGACAACCATTGAGATAGGAATCAACAATGAAGGCGAAGTAAGGGTTTATTCCGAGGACTTCTGAGTGTGGCGTCGGTTCGTGAATTTTGTCGAACTGTCTTCCGACGTATTGCCGGCGTTCGTATGCGCTTGATTTGGAGACCGGTGGGAGGGCGTCATAGAACAGTTATAACAACAACACTCTTGGGTAGAACATTGTTGGTGAAGAGCTGTCCGGCAACTTTCTGTATTTTGAGTTGGCGACACGGTTCGCGAGATAAGAAGCGAGGCCGGCCGAACAAGGCAATCCAGCGACCCGGCTTCAATGACGGAGCGGTCACCAACAATCTACTTCACAAGAGCGTACTTGGAAATCTCCCGTAGAGATGAGAGGACTATGTCCTTGGAAGTGAAGACAGGGTGTCATAGAACGGTTGGCATGGTTTTCTGACACCTGTTGAGAGGACTGCTGTCGCTGTTTCTGAATAGCGGCAATAATATCCATCTCTCAGACACCGGTTTTCAAGGCGTTACTGAGGTGTGTGAATCGTTTTATGACACTCTGAGTGAAGAGTTTATGTGACCACAATATAACGTGAGCATCAATGAGTATCGCTGTCAATTTTGATCGTATTCGACCGGTTGAGGACTCTCGTAGAAGCGGTTTTGAGGAGCTTTGCAGTCAGATTGCACACGAGTTTGAGGATGTACCAGACACATGGAAATATACACGACTAGGTGATCCAGACGCTGGAATAGAATGTAAGTGGGAATCACCGGAGGGGAGAGTCTGGGGGTGGCAAGCTAAATACGTGGACGGGATTAACAACGATAGTTTATCTCAGGTTGATAGTTCAGTGAGGAAGGCATTAGATAATTACCCAAATCTTAGCCGATATTTTGTTTGCGTTCCTTGCGATAGGCCACATAGCCCGAGAAAGGGTATCAAAACAGCTCTCGAGAAGTGGAATGACCGGGTAGACAAGTGGGAGGAGTGGGCTGAAGAGAAAGATATGGATGTAGATTTCGTCTTTTGGGGCCATTCAGAACTCTTGGAATTTCTAAGTAAAGATAAGCACAAAGGTAGAATCTATTTTTGGTTTGATTCGGAGCAATTGACCGAGTCGAAGTTAGAAGAGGAGCTAGAAGTCTCTATCTCTAACGCTAAGGATAGGTATACGCCTGAACTTCATGTTGATACTGGAAACGCAGATATTTTTGACCCTCTGGGCCGGACGCCTGCCTTCGTTAATGATGTAGATGGACTCTTAGAAAAACTGGATGAGAAGACAGGGAGGTTATTCACTAAACGTCGTATTGAAATACTAGTAACGGCAGACGAGGGGGCATACTCTGATCTGCGAGAAGCAGTCAAAACGATTCCAATACTGCTTGAAGATGTTGGAAAGATCCACGAAGATATCCCAATTCAGTCACTTCGGGAAACTTGTGAGACTGCCTATGAAGCTATTCAAGATTTAGAGTCTGAACTTCGAACCCTGAAGGAAGAAGCAGACGAGGAAAAAGACGTTGTAGAGTCAATTGAGAAATCAACCCTCTCTGATGTCCGACAACTCCAGAGAGTTATTATTGACCTGCAAAGCTTTGCCGACGGTCAAGATATTCAGGCCGCAGAGAGATCGGTATTAAAAGTCTTAGGCGATGCCGGAATGGGGAAGACCCATCTCCTATGTAACGTCGCTAAAAATCGAACAGAGAAGGGTCAGCCGACAGTTCTACTCCTCGGAGAAAACTTCCGGGATAGGGATGTTTGGACTCAGATAATCGAACGTCTGGGTCTGGATTGCACTACAGACGAGTTCTTGGGGGCATTGGATTCTTTTGGTGAGACAAGGGGCGTGCGGTCCTTGCTTATGCTAGATGCATTGAATGAAAGTTCTGATCCTCGGATGTGGAGTCGGCAATTGCCGGGAATACTCCGTAAATTAGAAAAGTATCCGCATATCGGGTTGTGCATTAGTTGTCGTACGGGTTACGAGGATCTTGTTGTCCCTGATAGCATAGATGATGATCTAGTAGAAACCAATCATACCGGATTCAATAACGTAGAGTACGAGGCTGTCAGGACATTCTTTGATGAACATGGTATTGAGCATCAGTCTATTCCAATCCTGAGACGAGAGTTCCAAGCGCCGCTGTTTCTGAAACTGTTTTGTGAAAACCTAGAGAATCGGGACCAAAGTCGGGTTTCACATGGTCCAGAAGGAATTACGGAAATTTTCGAGGGCTACATAGATGGAGTTCATGAACGACTCTATCGTCGGTTAGACTATGACCCAAGTGACAACAAGGTAGAAAAAGCTACTGACGCTCTAGCCCGTGAAATGGCTAAGAAAGGTGAAGGCACAAAACGACTGCCGAAAAGCGAAGCTAAAGACATAGTAGACGATTTTCTCCCAGGACGAACCTTCTCAAATAGTCTATACAGAAACATTCTGAGTGAGGGTGTGATTTCTGAGGTGGTTCCCTTCGAGGAGGGTGCAGAGGAATCTGTTAGATTTTCTTATGATAAATTCGCAGACCACAAACTGGCAAAGCAGTATCTTGAACTCTATGTGGGTGGCGATTTTGGTGAAGCCCTTTCAGAATGTAGCGAATTGCAGGAGATATTTGACGATCCTGGACGGTATGCAGGATTAGTTCAGGCTTTTGCTATTCTTCTTCCTGAGCAGGAGGATGTTGAGATATTTGATTTTGTAGAGGCTGATGAAATCCTCAATCCCTTCATTAGAAGTTTAGCTTGGCGAGACTCTCAGACGCTTACTGAATCTAATGGTGAGCTGAGTAAAGAGGTTGAAGAGTATCTCTGGGAAGAGATGGATCTTCTTGATGATCTCCATGAGCTATGGCGGGTTCTTCTTACTTTGTCTACGAGCACAGATCACCCGATGAATGCAAAGTATCTTGACAGAGTCCTTAGAGGCTCAGAAATTTGGGAACGGGATTTCGACTGGTCCACATTCCTTCATAGGGAATGGAAGAGCGATACGTCAGAAGTATTTCGATTAGTCAACTGGGGGTTCTCATTAGAAAATAACCCTGTTGAGTCCTCTGAATTGAAGAGGTTGATGTCAATTACCTTGTCTTGGTTTCTATCATGTCCGAATAGATATGTCCGTGATCGAGCTACCAAAGCGATAATTAACGTGGTTGGTTCCGATCTTGACCTTTATATAGATTTGATTGAGGGATTCCAAGGGGTGAACGATCCATATATCCTAGAACGCGTCTACGCAGCAGCCTATGGCGGGGTTCTTCGTCACCAGAAATCCGACTCCATTATTGATGTCGCTAATACAATATATGAGATAGAATTTGAAAACGAAGATCCTGTTCCACATCAACTCACGAGAGATTATGCAAGAGGGGTGGTCGAACTTGTTCAATATGAGAAAGATGGGTTTGGTGTGAATTTAGACAAGGTGCGGCCTCCGTATGATAGTTCGTTCTCGATTACTGTTCCTTCACCAAATGAGTTGCAAGAGCAAGTAGATGATACCTTATCAGAGTCAGATACTGACTTGAACTCCCGGTTTTGGTGGGGTCTAGTTGGATCTGGGTTTGAGGGGGACGGTCGTAGCGACTTCGCCCGCTATATTGTGGGAACGAATCATAATCGAAGTGAAGTCCATGGGTATGATTTTGACGGTGCCAAAGCTCTTCGTTGGATTACAAAGCGTGTTTTCGATCTTGGATGGCACCCCGACAGGTTTGGGAGGTTCGACGATCGCGTCAACTGGTCATATAAAGGCAGAATGGAGAATAAGAAACCAGAGAGAGTCAGCAAAAAGTATCAGTGGATTGCTTATTACGAACTGGTTTCTTGGGTTGTAGATAACTGTGAGTCTGCTGATTCAGTTGCTGAAAGGCCGTATGACGGCCCCTGGACCCAGTTTGATCGAGATATCGATCCTTCTGTTTTAGACCCTACAAGCAGCTCCGAATTTTCTCTCGATGAGATTGTGGAATACGACTGTTGCATAGATGAGACTAGCACTGGAGATTGGATTATAGATCATGAAGAGTTTCCAGATATAGATCAACTCCTAAATCTGTCTGTGAATGATGAAGATTGGCTGCCCCTACACGGCGTATATAAATGGAGTGCTGAGGAGGATACCGATTCTGACCTCGAACGAGATGTCTTTGCCCGGATTGATGCTGTTAGTGTAGCAAACGAGGACAAAGAGGAATTAGTCTCTTGGCTACAGGAGGATTGGGTTGAAAGCGACGAAAGGGAGAGTACCCCTTTTCACTTAGCAACCTTCACTCAGACGTTCTGGGGAGAATATCCTTGGCATCCCTCTGTAGACCACATCTGGGATGATTACGTAGATGCGATTCGAGGGGCACCTGTCACAACAACTGATACCACCGTCGAGTTACTATGGGAATCGGAGTATGACTGCACTGTCGAGGAAAAATATGGAATGTATGCTCCGTCTCCTGCTCTCGCTGACCTGTTGGACCTAGGATGGGCTGTTGACACAAAGGAGTTCATTCAAGATGGTTCTGGTCAAGTGCTTGTAGCCGATGTTTCTACCTCTGAAGAAGTATATGATAGAGGGAATTCTCTCTCAATGCTCGCAGCAAAGGAGGACATAATAAGTGAATTAGATGAACATGAGCGGTCTCTAGTGTGGATAATACAAGGTGAAAAAAGGTTATTGAACAGTAATCCTTCAAGGGCGGAATTCGGCTTGAGCCAAATTAGGGCTGTATATTCTCTAGATGAAGGTGAGCTCGTTGGCACATCTAATAGCGGGTATTATGATTGACCTCGACCACAATGGATTGGAATCGTAAGTATAGGAGCAAAAAGTTAATCTGAAGGATGTCTTCGTTTGTTACTGAGTGAGAAAGAGTGTCTGAGGATGAAATTGAACGATCTGATTCGATAACAAAACTAATCGGGAGTGCCATATTATTTCAGGAAGTCTCCAATTCGGCAAAGCTTCTTGCGTGGAGTGAGGAAAATCACGATATCCAGAGTATAGGTGAAATTTTAGAAGGGTACCGGATCCTGGCTCGATCTACCCTCCATGTCATCGGATACGCTTATTTAATGCAAGGTGGCCCAGTTGAGATTGAGAAGGACTACCAATTCCTCAAAGGCCTCAGAGAGTTGGGAGACATTGATAAAATTCAGAGTGACTGTGAGGCCGCAGCACTCAGTCGTACTATCAACCAGTACAACCGCCAAATAGCTCTTGCAACAACTCCAGAGGAACTCAAAGAAGAGGTGGATCAAGCAACTGATGAATTAGCAAAACCTCTTACTCAGCAGCTACCAGACAACGTTCGTGCAGTGCCCAATACGGTGAATGTGAATCAAGCAGCCACATGGGCTGCTGCTAAGCAGTGTTTCACGTTCCTCGTTGATCAGCGCGAAAATATGCCATGGGCGTTGTATGTGAGTGACTTTGATATTCTCCTATCCGCTCAAGCAGAATTGGACGCAGGGATCCAGGGATACACACTCGTATTGGAATACCTTTGGCGACTGTTCGCTGAACGACTCCAGATTGACGATTCATTGTTTGATGGATTTCACCAGATTTATGATTGGGGGCAAATCGATGAGCAATTCTATGGGAAACTACAGAACCAATTCTTCCAACCTATCAGCGAGAAATACGATGTTGAATTTGGGGATTCACCACTGAGACTTATTGACCCAATCTCCAAAGACGCGTTGGCACACTTATTTGAGGACGACCGTGTTCCTGTTATTGGAAAAGAAGAACAGCTGAGACAACTCTTGTTGTGGGAACATGCAGAGCAGCTCAATCAGCATCAATTGGATGACGGCGCGCTTTTTATCTCGGTAGTAGAAGGAATTGCACGAATTCGACAGCAGTTTGACATGGCTGAGCCAGTTTTCGTCCGTCGCTTTGTGCATCCTGATCCAGATGTAGATGGAAATAACATCTCTTACGCCGTGCGCGTTGATCAACCACACCTGCTAGGATCTAATGGGATGAGGGGTTGGGCCACGTTCGTGCGTCTCGGGACGGACTATTCTGGTTACGGCACTTCACAGTACAAACGAACCGAAAAACGGCTTGATGCCCTTTCATCGGAAGGTTTAGTTGAGATAGAGGAGATGAGCATCGAGGAACAACAGTTCAAAAAGTTATTAAAAGAAAATCACGATACAATTTCCTCAGAAGTTGAAGAGCCACCCCAGGTTGCTCGAGAACCAAGATATGCCGGACTAACGGTCGAAGGGATATTGGCTGGGGAATCAGAGAAAGTTGAGTTCAAGCGTCAATTCCCCGGCTCAGATAAGATGGCTAAAGAGATCGCTGCACTCGCCAACACGGCTGGTGGAGTAGTTGCCATTGGTGTAAATGATGATGGCTCAGTCTACGGGGTAGATGATACCGAGAATCTCCAGCTTCGTGTAGCCAACTTGGCTACCAGTGAGAAGTTCCGTCCACCGATATATCCCGATTTCGAGGTCGTAGAAGTTTCTGGTGAACCGATTTTGTTTATTGAGGTTGAAGAACTGGAACGACCTTGTGCAGTTGATTACTGCTATTATGCCCGTGTTGGGACAAGCGTTGAAAAGCAGCTTTTTGAAGAACTGAAACAGCGATTTGATTGATTTTCTTAATAGAGAATACCTCGACCTGTGAAACGCTCAGTAACTGATAGAACTCGTTCGCTGAGTACAGAGAATACGTCTACTACATCCTACGTTTGACTCGAATCTAGGAAAATCAGCCGACTCAGTGACTAGATTTCCCTCAAGAAAAGATTTTACGCAGAATTCGCGTCCAACAGTATCTCCTATCATGGGAAATCATAGAAGCAGTGCGAGACTCTATATAGAATTAAGAATCATTAAGAACCAACGGATTGGGCTGGAATTGCCCAACTCGTGCCCTAAGCTGTAGTTGCGGATGCCAAGATTGCTGTACGGGATTCGAAACTAGTCAGTGACCGTTGTTCACCGTGGGGTAATCATCTCAGCGTTCACGCAACTGCTGGCACTTATGCGCGTGTGGGATCTCTTGACGCAGCAATCCAGGTGTGGTGGGAGTTCTATATGACGAAGGTCCTACCGTGGCCGGTCGACGAGCTGCTTACCGACGTAATCGTCTCTCATGTGATTACGGTCGGTGTCGGATTAATGTCTGCGACGAGCAAGTGGTGGCTTCACTTCTAACAGGGCGGAATTTGCATATGAATACACGTAGCGTTCAGATAAGGATTGAAAAGTGAGGCGTAGCGTTTTCTGAGTGCTTTATGCCCGAGAACGCTAGCCTCAGCGGTAGTATCGACCAACTCGACTTAGATTTTGTGGAGCGAGAAGCGACACCACGACTGCTGATGAAGCTGAGTATTCAGCTGCACTTGGCTTGACTGTCACTTTCGAATACTGTTTCTATTCTTGATATATTTGGTGTCCAACGCGCTCGTTCAACTGTTCATAATTGGGTTCACAAGGCTGATTTACAGCCTGAAGATGGTCGGTCACCGAATCACGTTGCGGTTGATGAGACCGCGATCCAACTCAATGATGAAAAGTACTGACTGTACACCGCCGTCGATCCACAAACGAATAAATTGCTTCATAAGAATCTTAGGCCGACCACGACGAAGGTTCTCGCTCATTCCTTTCTCACCGAACTCAGTGAGAAACACGATGTTAACGACGCCGTGTTTCTCGTTGATGGCTCCAAATCGTTACAAGCTGCATGTCACCGACATGGATACGATTTCAAATACGAAAAACATGGAAATCGGAACGCTGTGGAACGTGTCTTTAGAGAAATAAAACGGCGAACTGTCTGTTTCTCAAACTGTCTCAGCAACGCTGAAGCAGAAACAGTCGACGATTGGCTTCGGTCGTTCAGCTTTGCGTGGAATCAGCTAATCTGAACACGAGGTGAATACAATTCGATAAAAATTAGTAGTCAGATATTTCTTGTTGGTCAGAGATGTTGAGTGGCAACCAACTGTATTCAACATCTTTGAACTCTTCTTCTATATCTGATTGTAAATTTCCTGTCTTTTTAATAGAGGTTATAATACTACAGTACTTTCGAATTTCAGATAGACTTAATTCCTGTCCTATTCTTTGCTGTATCCACTTCTTCAGTACTTGTTTCGCACCGATCTCGAACTCCCAAGTATCCCGTTCTATAGGTCCAAAGTACTGATTTTTGTTAATAAAGAGGCGATTGTTCTCCTCATCATAGTGTCTGTTGTATTGACCCGTTCTCTGTGAAACTTCGTTATCCCCTTCTCCGCTAAACGTCACATGTGGAGAGTCAAGTGTTTCATGATCCAGCAGATGTAATTCCACCAATTCACTCCCGATACGTGAAAGCGTCTCGAATTTTGTATAATCTTGGGGGAACGGAATCTTTGGGTAGCCCGTCTTCATGAACTCAGAATACTTTGTTCGATATGTCGGGCAATACAGAATCGCATATGTATAATAGAATACATCCTCACCAGTTACTTCTGAATCATAATGCTCTTCCAGTACAGCGATTAACCTACTTCGGATATTCGTCTCTTTTTCTGCTTCATCATCTAATCTAGTATGTGTGTTTTGCCTAGCTTCCGGGAACCGATATAGTGGGAATTGATTATTTACGTTCTTTGGAGCAACAGCGTGATTTTCGATCAACGTATCAGTCACAAACGCGTGATTGAATGGCAGTCGCTCCGCTCGACGAGCAACCCCAAGTGTAATGTTGTCGCCAGCGACCATATGCTTCGACACCTCTCGGAGTGGACGCACATGGGTTTCACCGTCATATACAGTATATTCCACATCGAACGGGTTCGTTAGTATTGGGTGAATTTGGTCTTTCCAAGCTATATCTTGGAGACTATCAATAGCATCCTCATACGACCATGTAGATGATGAAAGATCGAATTTCTGCCTTGCCTCTTCTTCACTTTCAGTTCTAAGAAACTCCTCTATTCGGTGTTCTATTTCAGAGGGTGTCTGTCCTAGAATGAAGCTCTTGTGTCCTGGGACTATGCCCTGACATCCTTCTTGAAATATGTCCTCAACAGCAATCCACTCATTATACTTTTTTTGTAGTTTAAGATCACGCGGAGCAAACAAGTAGTGAGGTTCACGGGGGAGCACTTCTTCCCACTCAATGTCCTGAATGTCATTCTGTGTTAGGAAATCAAACTTGTCTTGTTTTGAGCCCCACAAGTCGCTATGATAGACATCTGCATATCCATCCTCACTCGTGTCTTGTTTAATAAAGAAGGTAATGGCTACCCCTTGCTCTATCGGGAAGACATTATTATCAACGCCACCGTCTGGCGGGGTTTCATTCTTTCTCGCACTCCCGTGTAAGTCGATAACGTATATCTGATCAAATCCTTTGAGCAACTGTTCTCTCATTCCGACAAAAGTGGGGTTTTCTATGTACCCGTGATTTGTGATGAAAGCTAGCAACCCTTCTTTTGCTTCAGACAGTTTCCATTGACTCCACCGAATGAACTTAACGTAGTCATCCTGAAGCCACTTCGATCGACGGGAGAGATTATAACCCTCTTTATAATCGTCTATTAGTGAGTTGATCCATTCACTTTTGTTCTCAGAGTGGCCTGAATACGGTGGATTCCCAACTATTGCTAGAATCGGGGTATCTTCTTTCACTTCTTTTGCTTTCTCGGACTCCTCAGCTATAGAAGATAGCATCGGAAGTGTGGTGTCTTTTGCTCCTTCTTGAAGTGTATTTGTCAAATAGAGTTGGATACGGTCATCGTCATCTAACTCATATCCTGATTCCTCGAAAAGGATCGCCATTTTGAGATGCCCAATAGTGTACGCTGCAACGAGTAGCTCAAAGCCATAGTAGTTGTCCAAGATATGGTCAGAGAGTAGTGATTTTTCTCCACCCTCTCCGTACTTACTGGTGAATTCCCGCAGTGCTATGTTGGTCGCATTAGCTATGAATCCCATCGTCCCCGCAGCAGGGTCAAGAATAGTCACATCGTCGTCTGCAAGACCGTCTGTTCGACCGAATTCATTTCTTAAGACTTTATTGATAGATTCATTGATGAATGAGATGACTGGTTCAGGTGTGTAATATACACCCTTTTGTTGTCTGGTTTCTTGATCATATTCTTCCAGAAATGTTTCATAGAAATGTACTAACGGATCTGTTTCAGTTCGGTGTTCGTAGTGGGCGGATAGAAGCGTCTTAACATCAATATCCGAAAGAATGTGTGCTACTTCATCAACAACCCATTCCATTTCATCCGGTAAATCACCAGCAGAAATGTACTCAAATATCTCTTTAAGAATCCCGATGGTACCCGGAATTTCATCAGCGGCATTTTCACGGGTAAACGCCCCCGAACTTCGTGAGCGAGCAGTAAGTAATCCGTACGTGATTGTCTGGCTATAAATATCAGCAAATTCTTCTTCATCTAGATCCATCAGGTACTCATTAAACGCCCTGTAAAATCCAAGTATATCTCCTTTATCGTTCTTTTGTTGATTTTCTAGCTGTTCTAGTACTATATCTTTCATTAATCCGGTTCGTTTAGCCAATTCTTCAGCAAGAGTTAATGCTGAATCAATGCTTGTATGCGTATGTGAAAAGAATTTATCAAGCAATTTTTGAAGCTTTTCCTCTTCCTGTACTCCAGGGAGAGGCCCACGTTCCGGAATTTCAGGCAAGGATGTTATATTAGCTTCCGCAATTTGTTCCCCGTCCCGGTAAAGACGAAACTCAATAAAATTCGTCAGAATAACATTTTCAAACGTTGACCTATATCGTTCCAGTTGTTCAGATTTTTCAACTTTATCTAGGTCATCACCACTGGGGAGTTTTGCTTCAACGCTCTTGTGTAGCACATTGTTGATTTCACAGCGTCGCTTGGACAGCGTGTTTGAGAGCGTCTCGTCCAGGTTTTCGATACAGCTCTCGGCGTAGTTGGAACGCCCTGAGATACTGTGTCAACTTGTCTTTCGAGATACCTCGGTGGGGCGAGAGCCACCGTCGCGTCAGCGACGCGTGGCTCTCGCAGGTGTTGACGTGGACCTCGTCGTCGGCGTATTCGCCATCGCCGTGGACGACGTATTCGCGGTCGAATGCGTCGTCTTCTTCGAGCGGTTCGTACGCCCGAAAGCCGTCGGTATAGACGATGATCGACTCCTGCTGGCGTTCGGCCAGCAGGAGTCGAATCGTCGATTCATCTGCGGCTTTCGCCGGGATCACGTACCGTTGCCCGGTGCCGCGGTCGGCGATGATGAAAATTGGTGGCTTGTCGCCGCTATACGAACCACGTCCGCGCGTAGACAGACCCCGCGAGCGCGACTCTCGGTCGCGCTCGCGGCCTTTCTTTCCGGCAGAGACGTACACTTCGTCGATTTCGACCGGGCCGGCGAGATTGAGGGAAGGCGCATCGAGCGCTCTGGCGAAGCGCTCGATGCGCCGGTGCATCGTTTTGTACGTTACATCGATTTCGTACTGTAGCTGGCGTAGACTGGTGTTAAACCGGAGGAACGCATAGATCGAGAACAACCACCGGCGGAGTGCAATCTTCGAGTGAGCGAAGATTGTGCCTGTCTTGTCGTTGAACGTGCGGTCGCAATTCTTACAGAGATACCGTTGAAACTCTCTGTAGCTGCCGTTTCTGACCGTCCGGTCAGAACGGCAGCGAGGACAGG